>Ga0315287_10000580_pt1 | contig 32221 bp, 29 predicted proteins | sample YL17G11_0_MG_FD_205037 | JGI IMG/M metagenome (GOLD analysis project Ga0315287, IMG submission 205037) | Sediment microbial communities from Yellowstone Lake, YNP, Wyoming, USA - YL17G11_0 | ecosystem: Environmental > Aquatic > Freshwater > Lake > Sediment | place: USA: Wyoming | collected...
CCTTGGCCCCCCCCCCCCCCCCCCACACCAATCTCCCCCACCTCTGCCACATCCGCCACCGCGTCCACAACATCCAGCAGGCTCTCCACAAAGCCAGGCGCCGCGGCCTCCTCGGCGGCCTGCAGCTCGCGTTCCGCCGCGGCGCGCGCCGCGGGGTCGGCCCCAAGCGCAGCGCCAAGCCAGGTCAGGACCGTGGCGGGCGCCAGCAGGGCGCTCATGGCGGCGGGGGCCGCGCGGCGAGGTGTGGGGGTGGCGGGTCGAGCGCTACGGGCGCACACTCTCTCGCTCGCCGGGATGCCTCCCCGCCGGCGCCCCGCCGCGCCAGCTCAATCAGCGGAGATGACGTCGGCGCCGCAGATGTTGCTGGCGGCGGCCGCCGTCCTGGCTGCCGCCGTCGCCGCCGCGCTCGCATTCCGTGCCACGCCGGCGCCCGTCCCGCCGCCCGTTGCCGGCTGGTCCCTGCTTCGCGAGCGCGAGGCGCCTCCGGTGGCGCTTTGGAGGGTGGGAGTGACCCAATTGGTGGCGGTGCGTGGTGGAGGCGGGGCGCGCGGGGATGCGGCGCGCGAGCGTGCGGGGCCCCGCGCTCTTTTCTCACCCGCACACCGCCCTTGGTGGCACCCCACCACGCACACAGGCCGTCCTGGCGGGCGCCGTCATTGGCGCGGCCGCCTCCTGGGCCGCGGGCCGCCGCGCCGCGCGCGCGTCCCCCCCGGCCCCCACCCCCGACGCCTCCGCCACCATCTTCCGCCCCCCCTCGGCCTCCCGGAAAGCGACCGAAGCCGCCCTGGACGCCGAGCGGCGCGCGCGCGCCGCGGCCGAGGCCGACGCGCGGTCGGCGCGGGCCGACCTCGCCGGCCTGTCGGCCCAGCTCGAGGCCAGCAACCGCACCCGGCGCGCGGTGGCGGCCGAGCTATCGTCCGCGTTTGGACTGGGGTTGGCGGGCACGCCGGGGCCCGCGGGGGGGCGGGTGAGCCTGTTTGGCGGCGCGGCGGCGCGCGCGCCCGCGACTTGATGAGGAGGGGGCAAGGGAACGTGGGGCCGCGGTGTGGGTTTGCACGCGGGCGTGCAACACACCGCGGCGAGAGCGGGCGCGCCTCCCTCCCCCGCCTCCCCGGTCACAGCTTGGACCGCGCGAAATCCGCAGGCGCCTCGCCCGGCTTGAAGCTTGCCACCACGTCGTCCGCGCTCACAAACGCGACGAGCGCCGCATATTTCTTGAGCAAAGGGCGCACAACGGCCCACACCGGCTTGAACGCCCACGGCGCGTCGACAAAGAGGACGGCGCCGAGGCGCCGCGGGTAGTAGAGAAAGCAGGCGTCGACCAAAAACCTGGCAAACGCGAGGTCGGCGTTGCGGGGGCCGAAGCCGCGCAGGTCGAAGATGCCGACGAGGGTTTCCGAGTCTGGCGGGAGGGACGCGACGGCGGCGTCCAGCACCGTGGACGCCAGCTCCACCGATTTGCGCAGCGGGGCGGCCCCTATGACGTGCTTGGCGCACCGGATGACGACCGCGGGGCGGCCGGCCGCGTCGGGGAACGGGTGGAGGTACGCCTTGCCGGTCGCGGCTTCGGCCGCGACGTCGTCCGCGGTCAGCTCGTGCGGGCGCACGTCCGCGCGCCAGGCCAGGTAGCGGGCCAGTTTATTGACCGCGGCGTCGACGTCCAGGTTGCGGTCGCGCAGAAACTGTGGACCAGGGGGCGAGAGGGTCGAGGCGGGCGCGGCGGGCGCAGTCCGCCCCACTCCAGTCTCTCCCTCGCCTCCCTCTCCTCCCACCCAAATCGCGGTCTCCTCATCCACCGGCCCGTGCGGCAGCGCCCCCGTGCGCGCGAGCAGGGCGGCGAGCGCGGCCGCCTCGGGCGGCGCGCCCGTCCACGGGCGCGCGCGCAGGCCGTCGGCCTTGGTCGCCGCAGGAGAGCGGAGGCGTGGGACGGGCGGGCGCCGCGGGAAGAGGGGCGGCGGCCGCTGAGGGCGCGCGCGCGCGGCCCGCATCGGCGCCGGTCTGGTCGCTGCCGCCGCTGCGCGCTCTTCAGAACCGCCCCGGGACTTCCCTAACCAACCTCCCTCCCACCCCGCCCCGCGCGCGCCCCTTGCAATGCAGGACGCGCGGCGCGCCACCGCGCCCGCCCCCGCGGCCAAGGACGGCCTCGGCTACGAGCCGCTCGGTTTCGGCGACCTCGCCGCGGGCGCCGGCGGCTCCGGCGACTTTGGCTTCCTGTTTGGCGGGGGGTCTGATGACGGCACCGGCTTCGGCGCGGGCGTGGTGAGAAAGGAGAGGGGGGAATGGGGGCGCGGGCCCGCCGCGAGATCTGCCGCGCCGCGCCCTCCATGCCGGCCGCTTCCGACCTCCCGCTCCCTTGCCCTACAGGACATGGCGGCTCAGTTGGCCATTCCGTCCCGCCTGCGGGTCAAGCTGCCGCCGTCGCGGCTGGGCGGGGTGAGCACGGTGGTTGGGGATGCATTGGAGGGGTGGAGAGGCGGCGGGGGCTCGCCAGGCCGACCCGAGCCCGCCAATGAGGCGGCATGAGGCGTGCGCATCGTACTGGATTAGAGGGCGCGGCGTCGGGGGGCGGCAGGCGCGGCTGGGTCGCCGGCCGCGGCGACCAACCACCCCGCCTCCACCCCCTCTCTAGGCCCACGCCCCCACCGGCTCCGCCTGCTCCGACGACTCCAAGCAGCACGACCTGCCCTCCGCCCCTGCCTCCCCCCGGGACGGCCAGGGCAGCGGCCGCCCGCGGCGCGCTCGCGCGCCCGCGGCGCGCGCGCGCGGGTCGGCCGCCGCTACGCCCGCGACGCCCGCGGGCGCGCGGTCGCTGTCGAGGCGGGCGGCGCGGGCGCCGCAGGGCGGTCGGTCGCCGGCCGACCGGTCCGCGGCCGCGACGCCGTCGTCGGCCACGCTCGATTCGTTCGGGCTCACCGCCGACGACCACGACCCCTTTGAATTCGACCCGTTCGCGTCCGACGACGACCTCAAATCCGGCGAGAAACGCACCCGGCGCCGCGTCACGGTGGAGACCAAGGACGCGGCGGGGCGGCCGTACACGCAGGCCGAGATTCGGCGCATGAAGCGCCGCATCACCAACCGCGAGTCCGCGCGCCGCATGCGGCTCAAGCGGCAGGAGGAGTGGAACATTGCGAAGAACCAGCACCGCACGCTGCGGGATGAGCGGGCCAAGCTGATGGCCGTGGTCGGCGACGCGCAGGCCGCCGCAGCGGCCGCGGCGGACGACGCGCGCCGCTGGCAAGCCCTGTGGCGGTCGGCCGCGGCCTCCAACCTGGAGCTGTCGCGCCGGGTGGCCGAGCTGGGGGGGGAGGCGGGGCCTGATGGGTTGAGTGGAGGGGTGGTAGGGGCGCCGACGCTCCCACCGGCCGGCTCGCTCGACGGCGGTGTGCCCGCCCTCCTGACCGGCGCCCCCGCGGGCCTGCTGCGCGGCCTGTCCGGCCTGGCCGCCGCCCTCATGGCCTCGCCCCGCGGCGACGGCCGGCCGTCGTCGGCGGGCACGCCGCGGTCCGACCGCGGCGGCCGCCGCCGCACCAACCCGGGCGCCCTCGCGGGCCCGGGCGCCGACCTGGCGGCCGCCGGGCGCGCGTCCACCGCCGCCCTTCCCCTGTCGGACGACGTGCTGCGGTCGGCGGGCGTGGCGCTCGACGGCGGCACGGGCGGGTTTGGCGGCGCGTTTCTTTGATGAGGATGAAGGGGATGGCGAGGCGTGATGAAGGCCTCGTCGGGAGGTCGCCGCGACGCCCAGCGTCGTCCGCGAGGTCCACGCGTCTCGCGGCACGAGCCAAACGAACGGCGCACGCACCGCCACCCACACAACGCGCGCGTGCCCGCGCTTCGGCGCTGCCGCCGCCGCTACTGCATTTTGGGCAACAAGGAGGGTGTCGCATGTAAAAGCGGCGCCGTTGCGCTGACTAAAGAACAAGAAGAGAGGGTCACCGGCCGCCCGCCAACCGCGCTTCCCTCTCCTCCGCGTGCGCCGCCGCCGCTTCCAGTGCGACCATCAGCGTGCTCACTAAGTGGTCGGTGACGGCGCGCTTGGAGACGAGGACGCCTTCGGCCAGGAGGGCGCTACGCGGCGCCCAGACAGCGTCGAACGCTTCCCGCAACTCTCGTCCGCCCGCGTCGGTGGCGGCGGGCAGGCGTCCTTTGACCCTACGCACGAACAGCAGCCGCCCCAGGGGCTCCAGGGTGCGCCCGCGCGGCGTGGCACTCGGCGCGGCGCGGAACGCGGGCAGCGCGGCCGCCGCGGCTTCCGGCAGCGCGTCCGCGTCCATAAACAGGTCGTCGTCCCATCCAGGCTTGGAGCGGTGCCTGCAAGCGAGGGAGGCTAGTGTCGCCGGCCCGGAACGGGCTGCGCGGGCGAGGGCGACCACTACGCCGTCGAGAAGCTTATCCAAGGCCGCCAGCGACAGCCTGGGGATCACGTCTTTGCCGACAGCGACCGACGTGCAAAAGTCGTCGGCCGCGGCGGCCAGCGGCGGCGTGGCGAGGCCGCCGGGCGGGCAAAAGGCCCAGCAGGTGGCCGCGCGCCCGCGCGCGCGCAGGCGGCAGGCGACGGGTGCAGCTGCTCCAGCTCCTAGCGAGTGCCCAGTCGTCACCACGGTCCAGCCGGCTACGTGGAGTTGGGCGGCCGCGACGGCGGCGGCGGCGGCGGAGCGGGGAAAGGCGGAGGGCGGGCATAGCGAGGAATGTGTGGGGCGCGGGCGTTATCGAGGAGAGAGAAACGCGGTCGCGAGAGGGAGCAGCGTGACGCCCGCCCACGCCCCCGTCTCCGGCGCCGCCCGCGGTGGCGGGCGGCTGGTGAGGCGGCGCGCCGCCGCGCGCCGACAGCTGCGCGCGCACACCCCGCGCCCGAGCTCCCTGCCCCTCATGACGCCGTCCGCGGCCGCGGCGCCCCCTATCCCCAAGCCCAAAAAGGCGCGCACCGCCAACCCGGGCGTGCGCGTGCAGGGCGGCCGCATCTACGACTCGGAAAACGGGACGACGTGCCACCAGGTGTGTAGGATGGGGATGGATGGATGGATGGATGGTCGTGCATGTGGGCAGTGGGGTCTTCGGGCCGCGGGCGGCGGCGCGGCGGCGGGCATCGCGCGGTCGAACGACGCGGCGGCGCGGGACCGCGGCGCCGCCCGCCGCCGCCGCCGCCAACCCTCGCCCACCCCGCACACCTCACCCTCTCCCCCTCTCCAGTGCCGGCAAAAGACGGTGGAGGTCAAGGCGCCGTGCCGCAAGTGCGCCCTGCACTGGTGCCCGCGCTGCCTGAGCAACCGCTACGGGGAGACGGTGGACGAGGTAGAGGGGGGTGGAGGGTCGTGTGGAGGAGGGAGGGCCGCGGTCCCGCGTGCTCCCTCCTCACCCCTCACCCCTCCCTCTCTCCATCAGGTCGCCACCGTCCCCGGCTGGGCCTGCCCCCGGTGCCGCTCTTTATGCAACTGCTCCAACTGCCGCAAGCGGGCCGGCCTGGCGGCGACCGGCATCCTGGCGACGGTGTCGAAAGCCGCCGGCTTTGCCTCGGTCTCCTCGTTGCTCGCCAAAAACCCCAACGCCAAGCGCCTGGAGGGCGAGGGTGGTGGTACCGGCGACGGCGCGCGCAAGCGGGCGCGCGCGCCGGCGGCGGCTGGAAGCGGCGGCAAAGGCGGCGGCGCGCGCGTCGGCCGGCCGGACGTGCGCCTCGTGCCCGACGGCGACCTGGGCGACCGCCCGGCGCCGATGCCGGTGCGTAGAGTGGCTGGCGTGCGGGAGTGGGAGGGCGGGGCGCCCGGCCGAACCCCCCCTTGCTCTTCCTCTCAGCCGACCTACCCGCCCGCCATCCACCGCCCCACCGGCGGCAAGCCCCTCCTCCCCGGCGCCCGGGCCGCGCCCTGGCCCCGGGACGGGCCGGTGGAGCGGCCGCTGCCGGGCGGTGTGTCGGTCGGCGACGTTGCCGAGGTGCTCGAGTTTTTCGCCACCTTTGGCGGCGCGCCGACGGGTGGCGCGGTGCCCGCCCTGTGCCCGGTGTCCCTGGCGGTCACTTTGACGCGCGAAGAGGGCGCTCCCGAGGCCCGCAACTGCGCCGCCACCACTGCCCACGTCGCCCTGCTCGACGCCGTGCGCCGCGACTGGGGCGTGGCCGGCAGCGTGGGCGGCGCGTGGGCGGACGCCATGCGCCAGTACCTGGCGGCGGACGAGGCGGCGGCGGTGGGCGCGAGCGCGGCTGGCGGGCCTTCGCCGCCCGCCGCCGCGCGCCGCGCGGCGGCTGCGGCGCGCGCGGCGGATGCGGATGCGAATGTCGCGGCGGCGTCGGGCGACGCGGACGCGGCGGCTGCTGCCGCGGCTGCCGCGGCCGCCGCGCGTGCGGCAGCGACGACCGCCGCGGTCGACGCCGGCACCGCCGCCTCCTACCCCCTGGGCGGCTACTGGGCCCTTCCTCCCGCCACGCGAATCCGCATGCTGCGCGCCTTGATGCATGACGCCCTCGACACCGCCGTCGTACGCGCCGCGGTCGACGCCGGCCTCGGCGCCGACGCGGCCGCCGACCGCGAGCGCCGGGACGCGCTCGCGGCCGCGCGCAAGGACGCGGCCGCCGCGTGGGCGCGCGAGCGGGACGCGGCGGTGGGGGCGGCGCTCGCGGCCGGGGGGGGGGCGGGGCTCACCGCGGACCAGCAGAAAGCGCTCGTCGCCGCGTCCCGGGCGCGCGTCGAAGGCGCGGCCGCGGGCGGCGCGGCAGCCAAGCTGGCGTCGCTGGCGTCGCGCCGGTGCGGCGCGACCGCGCGCGCGACTCCTCTCGGCGCCGACCGCGACGGCGCCCGCTGCTGGGCACTGACCTCCGCCCCCGCCCTCGCCGGCGCCGGCGTCCTCGTGTCCCGCGACGACGCGTGGGGCGTGGTGCGCGACGCGGCCGCGCTCGCGCGCGCGCTCGACGAGCGCGGCGCGGCGGAAGGGCCGCTCAAGTGCGAGGTCGTGCGCGCGTTTGGGATGAGGGACAAGGGGGCGACGACGGCGAGAGTGGCCAAGCCGGCGGCGACGGCGGCGAGAGTGGCCAAGCCGGCGGCGGTGCCGGCGGCCGCGCCCGCGCCGTCGCCGCCTCTGTCGCCCAAGGCGGCGACAACGACCACGACGCGGTCCGGCCGGCGCGCGGGGCGCGTGGCGGCGGCGTGAGAGAGACGGCGAGAGAGAGAGCTGCAACCGACCGAACGCGCGCCGGAGTGATGCACGCGCGTGCGTGAAGGGGATGGATGTGTCGGCTCGCCCCGCGGCTCGCCCAAAGAATGCCCCCCACCCCTCTCCCTCGCTCGCTCTCAAAAGCCGCCAAACAGCGGCGCCTGGCGGATCGCCTCGACGACGAGGAGCGACGCAAACCCGAGCATCGCCGCGCGCCCGTTGAGCATCTCCGCCTTCTCCGTGAAGGGGCCGAGGCCGCCCTCGACCGCGACGTCCTTGTTGGTGACGAGGGGGACGAGGGTGGCGACCGCGAAGATCAGCGCGGTCGCGCCGACGACGAGAGGAGCCGCCGCCGCTTGCGCAGCGGCGGGCGCGCCGCCCTGCAGCTCGACGTAGAGCGCGAGCACAAAGCCGAGCATGGCCCTGGGAAGAAAGGAGAGGGAATGAAGGGGTGAGAGAGGCAAGCGCGGCGCTCTCTCCCCACGCCCCCACCCCCTCCCCGACACTCTGCTCACATGCGCCCGTTGTGGATCTCGGGGGCGGGGCCGGAGAACGCCATGATGGCTGGTGGGGAGGGAGGAGGGGTTCGCGCGTTGGTGGTGCGGAGAGGAGGCGTCGGCGCGTCTCAGCACGCCACGCGTCGGCCCGCGGCAACGTCCGCCGGCCCGGCGTTTAGTGCGGCCTCTTCCCGCTCCCTAACGAAGCCTGGCACCCCTCCCAAGTCGCCTCCACCGCGGGCGGCCACCCCGGCCGCGCCAACCGCCCGCGCACGCTCCAGCACCGCCCATCCGCGCTCTCACCAGACAGCGACGGCGGCGGCACGATGACCACGTCTTTGACGGCCGACGCGGCCGTCGCGCCCGCCGCGACGGCGGCGTCGTACTCGGCCTCGGTCGCGTACGCGGTGCCGCGGAAGAAGACAGCGTTCGTCGGCGGCGCGGGGGCGGCGGCGGGCGCGCCAGCGGCCGGCGCGGCGGGCGCCTCCATGGCGCGAGCGCGCACGACGCGGAGGGTGGGGCGGGCGGAGAGGGCGGCGCGCATGGTGGAGGGAGGTGAGCGGTGAGGAGTGCAGCGATGACTGCCGCGACGCCACACACGTCCACCACCCCTCCTCACCCCCCATGCTGCGCCTAGCCGCGGTCGCCGCCGCCCGCTCGGGCCGGCGCGCGCCCCGGGCTCCACTGGCGCCGAGGTGCCTCTCGTCGCTCGCCGGCGTCCCCGTCGTCGACCACCAGTACGACGCCATCGTCGTGGGCGCCGGCGGGGCGGGGCTGCGCGCCACAGTGGGACTGTGCGAGGCGGGGCTCAAGACGGCGTGAGTGGGGAGGGGGGGGGGGGGGGGCATTGGCATCCGCGGCGGTGGGGGGCTGGTGGGGGCTCCCGCCGGCCGGCGGCCTCCCGGGCGACGCCGCAACGACGCATGTCGCTTGTGAGCGGTCGGCGGCGGCGGCGGCGCCCCCTCCCGCTCGCCGCGGGCGCCGCCCATCGCGCGCGGCCGCCGCGTGGCGCGGTCGGCCGCCGCCCCGGCCCGCGGCGCTCGTGGCGCCGCGGACATGAGCCTTGCTCTACGCGCCGCATGGCCGGCCGCCTGGCGAGGGCGCCGCGGCTGCCAACTGTCGCGGCCGTCGTGGCGCGGCGCCCTCCTCCCTCGCCCTCGCCCTCGTTCACACCCCCTCCTCTCTCCACAGTTGCATCACCAAACTGTTCCCCACCCGCTCCCACACCGTCGCCGCCCAGGGCGGCATCAACGCCGCCCTGGGCAACATGACGCCCGACGACTGGCGCTGGCACGCGTACGACACGATCAAGGGGTCGGACTGGCTCGGCGACCAGGACGCCATTCAGTACATGTGCCGCGAAGCGCCCGCGGCGGTGGTCGAGTTGGAAAGGTACGGCCTCCCCTTCTCGCGCACCGACGAGGGCAAGATCTACCAGCGCGCGTTTGGCGGGCAAGCGCTCGATTACGGGCGCGGCGGGCAGGCGTACCGGTGCGCGGCGGCGGCCGACCGCACGGGGCACGCGATGCTCCACACCCTCTACGGCCAGGCCATGAAGCACGACTGCCAATTCTTTGTCGAATACTTTGCGCTCGACCTCATCATGCGCGACGGCGCGTGCGCGGGCGTCCTGGCGCTGTGCCTCGAGGACGGCACCCTCCACCGTTTCGCCGCCCACCAAACCATCCTCGCCACCGGCGGCTACGGCCGCGCCTACTTTTCCGCGACATCCGCCCACACGTGCACCGGCGACGGGGGCGGCATGGCGGTGCGGGCGGGCATCCCCCTCCAGGACCAAGAGTTTGTCCAATTTCACCCGACCGGCATCTACGGCGCCGGCTGCCTCATCACGGAAGGGTGCCGCGGGGAGGGAGGGATTTTACGCAACGCCGAAGGCGAGCGGTTCATGGAGCGGTACGCGCCGTCGGCCAAGGACCTCGCGTCGCGCGACGTCGTGTCGCGCTCGATGACGCTCGAGATTCGCGAGGGGCGGGGGTGCGGGCCGGACAAGGACCATGTGCACCTGCACCTGGACCACCTGCCGCCCGACCTGCTCGCGGAACGCCTGCCCGGCATCTCGGAAACGGCCGCCATCTTTGCGGGCGTCGACGTCACGCGGGAACCCATCCCCGTCCTCCCCACCGTCCACTACAACATGGGCGGCATTCCGACCAACGTGAAAGGGCAGGTGGTGCGCCCGGTGCCGGGCGACGTCGACGCGATCGTGCCCGGCCTGCTCGCCGCGGGCGAAGCCGCGTGCGCCTCCGTCCACGGCGCCAACCGCCTCGGCGCCAACTCCCTGCTCGACATCGTCGTCTTTGGGCGCGCGTGCGCCAACACGGTGGCTGAGCTCGTGAAGCCGGGGTCGCCGCCGGCGCCGCTCAAGGCCGACGAAGGCACCGCCTCTGCCCTGCGCCTCGACGCCGTGCGCACCGCGTCCGGCACCCGCTCCGTCGCCTCCCTGCGCCGCGACCTGCAGCGCGTCATGCAGGAGGACGCGGCCGTGTTTCGGACGGCCGAGACGCTGGAAGCCGGGTGTGAGAGGCTCGACGCCGTCGTGAACGCGTTCACCGACGTCGGCCTCTCCGACCGGTCGCGCACCTGGAACACCGACTTGGTGGAAGCCCTGGAGCTCGAAAACCTGCTTTCCAACGCGGCCACCACCATGCACTGCGCCGCCGCGCGCAAAGAGTCGCGCGGCGCGCACGCGCGCGAGGACTTTCCCGACCGCGACGACGTCCACTGGATGAAGCACTCGCTCGGCTACTTTGAGCGGGGGGACGACGGCAAGGGGCGGGTGCGCGTGGATTACCGGCCGGTGCACCTGCAGCCGCTCGACGACGATATGGAACACGTCCCGCCCAAGGCGCGCGTGTATTGAGGAGAGAGAAGAGGAGGGGTGGTGGGTGCGCGCGCGCGGCGCGCGCGGGCGGTTTTACTTGTGGTGGGCGGCGCGCGCGGGGCGCGCGCGGGCAGCGGTCGTTAGCTTTGGCGGGGCGGCGCGGTTCCCCTCTGGGCCGCGCCGGCCTGGGCGGGCGCGCAATGTGAGGCGTGTGGCGCTTGCACGGGGGGGCTGAGGAGGCGGGTGGCCAGCGGCACGCACGCCGGACCGCCCTTTGCTCGTCGGCCCGCGGAACTCGAGCCGCCCACCCCACCCCGCCTCTCTCCCTCCCCTCCCACACATCACCTCTCTCTCTATCTCCCACTCGAGTGGGAGTGGGAGTGGGACCATCCTCGAACGCGGGCCCCCGCCTCGAGGCCCGCAAAGCCACAGGAGCCGCCCTCTCCCCTCGTCAAATCCTCGTCCCCGCCTCCAGGCTCGCAAAGCGGTCCCCCTCGGGCCGCGCCTCGACGACGATGTCCGCCAGCTTGTCCAGGCGCATGGCGAGCGCGCGCTGGGCTTCCAGCTCGGCCGGCGCGCAGGGGTTGGCGGGGTGCCAAATGATCGACGCCGCGATCGCCTCGCAGACCGACGATTGAATGAGGTGATCTTCCAGCATCGCTTTGGACACGAGAATGCCCTCGCCGATCAGTTCCTGCGCCGTGATCCACACCGCGTCCCACGATTTCAACGACACGCGCTTGCCGGACGCCTTGCGCCGGACGCCGCGCGATTTCAGGGGCCGCAAGAAGAGGAGGCGGCCGGGCGGGAACATGGGGACGATGCCCTTGTCCTTGACGTCTTCGAGGAGGTGGTACTTGCGCAAAAACTCGCGAGGCTGAGGAGGAGAGAGGGAGGACGGGGTGGAGGTGGAGCCGCGGGCGCGTTCTCCGCCGTCACGCCCCCCCCACCTCCCTTCCTACCTCTTCCGGAATGTTGGCGTACTCGTAAAACATCTTGGCCGGCGGCGGCCGCGCCGCCCGCCTCCACCAGCCGCCGAGCAGGACTTGGAGCTTGGGGTAGCGGCAGCGGCCCAGGGAGTTAACCATTTCGTCCACGAGACGGTTGAGCGTCGCGGTGCCGGACCGGGGCACGGCGTCTTTGCCCGCGACGACGGCGGTCGTGAAACTGCGAAAGTATTTGATGAGGGGCGCGGAACACATGCAGCCGGGCGGGGAGAAGGCCCACACGCGCAACCCCGGGTACCGAGGCTTGAGCAGGAGGCCGAGCACGGACGCCGCGCCCGCGCCGAGCGAGTGGCCCGTCACGACGAGGCGCCACCCTTTGGTGTCGGGCAGCGACGCGTCGCACACGGCGGCGAGGCGGGCGGGGTCGATGGCGGCGGTCGCCACTTCGCGCAGCACGCCAGAGGCTTGCTTAGCGAGCGAGTCGCGTTTGCCCGCGTCGAGGTTTTGGGAAAAGGCGCACAGAAGGCTGCGATCGCCCTCGAGGAGCGCCGGCAACACGCCCATCGCGTCCACATCGGCGAGCACCGCTTCCGCGGCCCGCACGATGCCCGCGTGCGAGAGGAGGGGCGCGCCGGGCGGGAGCTTGGCCTTGACGTCGGCCGGGATCCATTTGCTCACGTCCTCCGGCGCGACGCAGATGTCGGTGATGGCGTCCGACAGCGACGCCGTGCCCCGGATGGCGAGCACGATGGATTTGCGGGCGTGGTCGACTGAAGAAAGGGGGGAAAGGCGGTTGGCGGCGCGGACCCCGGCCACCACCCCTCGCTCTCCACCCACTCCCTCTCCACGCACTGCAAATCATGTACGGCAGGTGGGCCATGACCTCGTTCGAGTGCGAGAAGAAGAGGAGGTCGCGCGCCTCGACGCCGGCGACCTCCAGGACGGCTTCGCGGATCGAGCGCGCCGTGACGGGCGGCGGCGGCGCGCACGCGCCCACGCACGTCCCGCAGCCCGCCCGGCAACCTCCTAGGGCCGCGCCGCACGAGCAGGTGGGCGGCGCTGTGTCTTCTGTGAGGGAGGTGACTGCGTAAACGGCGCACGCGAAGCGAGCAAAGTGGGCGGCCTCCACCAATTTGTCGTACGGCACCCGCGACCGCGACCCGCAATACTGATCCATCGCCGCCGACGCGGCCGTCGGGTTGGCCGCGCCGTGGAGCTCGGACGGTGTGACGACCGTCGGAAACCGCACGCTCGTCTGGCGGTCGACGGGGAAAGCGTCGCCCGCCGCCCACCCGGCCGACGGCGGCGGCGCGGGCTCGCCCGCGCGCGCGGCGGCCGCGTTGGCGGCGGCGACAACGGCCGCGCGCTCGGCGTCGGCGCCGCTCAGGGAGTACCAGCGAGCGGCCTGAGGCGGCGGGTTGACGTCGGCGCCCGCGTCGCCGCCCGCCGCCGTCCTCGCCGCGTCGGCGGCGGCCTGCGCGGCCGACACGTCGGCCGCGCCGCCGCCCTCCGCGTCGGGGTTGGGGTCGAAGCCGACGCCCGTGTCGGGCTCGAGAGCGTCGTCGTCCGAATCGTCCTCGCCTGACACGTCGTCGTCCGACGGCGGCGCGGGCGGCAGGCCCAGGGCGCGCGCCTGGTGCTCGATGAAGGCGCGGCGCCGGTTTTGTTGAGAGGCGGCGGTCAGGACCAAGGCGGCGGCGACGTCGGAGACGACGAGGTCGACGTCGCCGAACAACTGGTGCAGGACGCGCGCCAGGGCCGGCAGCGCGGCCGCCCTGCCGTGCACCTGCCGCGTGAGGGCTGGTGTTGCGCCCGTGGACCGCATCAGGCGGGAGAAGCATTTCTGCCAGCTCTCGACGCCCTTTGTGTCTTGGTACGCGTTGTGCATGCCCCACACGAACAACACCATAAAGGAAGACATCAGGAAGAGGGTCCCTGCCATCCCAGCGGCCACTCCGCGGACGCGGGGCGCGTCAGCGGCGTCCCAACATGGGCCGGGGGCGGCCGCGACGACCACGATGCCGGCGACCGTAACCATGAGCTGGACGCCCCACAGGGCCGTGAGCGCATATGCCAGGGGTGTCACGGCTGCCCTTTGGGAGACTTCCAGAGGCGCGCCGCGCCAGCCCGCGAAAAAGATTGCTGCTTCGAGCACGGTCATCACTGCGAACAACGCCAACGCTGCCGCCATGAACGCTCCCATCGGTGGCGGCACGCCAACGCACTGTGGGCGCGGCACGAGGCCAAACCAGAGGCCGCCAAAGACCGCGAGCCAGGCGGCGTGCGAGACGCCGGTCACGCAGGCGATCGCGGGCGCCATGTCCGTGGCCGTGTTCCACGTGCGGCCGTAGAGGCGGACGGCGGGCATAGTGGCGGGCGGAGGAGGGTAATTGGGCGGCTGATGGGGCGGCGGCGGCGGCGAGACGCGGCAGCGGTCGGGGCGCGCGGTAGGGGCGACGGTCGCCCGAAGGTGTCGCTGGCGTAAGAATCCGCGACTGGGGTGGGCGGCGGCTGAGGCGGGGGGCGGGCGAGGTGGAGGCGGCGCCGACGGCCGCGGACTGAGCGCGACCGGGCGGCTAGCGCAGCCCGCGCAGCCCGCCCGCACGTGGCCCGCCCCACCGCGCGGCCCGGCCCATCTTCGTGCCAAAGGTGTCTTTGGTGTTAGTAACAGCGTTTGTCGTGCGGCGGTCGAGGCGTGCAAGCCCCGACCCCCCTCTGTGGCGGCAGCCGCGGCCCACAGTCCCCTCCCACACCCCCACTCTCTCTTCCTATCATCATCACCCAGCAGCCGCATGCGGCGCGCCGTCCCGCTCCGCGCGCGGCACCGCCGACGCGGTAGACACGCGGCGGTCGGCGCGCGCGGCGGCGCGCTCAGCGGCGCGCTCGGCGGCCCGAGCGCGAGCGGTCGTGGCGGTCTCAGCCAATGACGGGGCAGGGGCAGGGGCGGCGGGCGCGGCTAGGCCGGAGGCAGCGAGCGCGGGCAACGGCGCGGGCGACGCGGCCGCGCCCTTTGGCGCCGCGACGTCGACGATTAGCAGCATGCCCGCGCCGCAGTTGGACGCCACGGGGTCGGCAAACGCGTACGTGCCGGGGGCGGCCGCGGTCCAGGTGAGCGTGCCGGCGACGGGGCCGTAGTCGGCGCGGCGCGGCGCCTGAGCCAGCACCAGCCCCGCGTCTTTAAACCCCGCCCCATCCTCGCACGTCGGCGTCTTCCCCGCCTTGGTCGCGGGAATGAGGTACACGCCGTGCTCGGCCGCCCATTCGAACGTGAGCGCGTCGCCGGGCGCGAGCGTGAGCCGCGGGCGGGGCGCGTGGGGGAAGCCCCAGTGCACCACGGTGGTCGTCGCGGCGGCGGCGGAGGAGGCCAGCAGCAGGCCGGCCAGCGGGAGGAGGAGGAGGGGCTGGGGAAGGGGTGGTCGTCGGCCAGGGGGCGGAGGCTCGTCGCGCGGCGCGAGTTGGCGGCCCGCGCTCCGTCGCCGCCGCCGCTTGCCGAATCGACTCCAATCCGCCCTTGTCTCACCTTGACCATCATGGTGGCGGCCAGGCGAGCGGTGGTGGCGGTCGGGCGGGCGGGCGGGCGCCGGCAGAAGCTGGAGGACGGGGGCCGCTGGTGTGAGCCGCGCCGCCCGCGAGCAATCGCGCACGGGCAAGTAGCAAGCACTTCACGCTCTGGGATGCTCAGCCCCCCATCCCAGCGCCGGCGCGGGGGCGCGGCGGGTGGGCGCGCCCATTGGCGCGCCCGCCCGCGCCGGGCCCGGCCCTAGTGCGGGCCGGCCTTTTGGCGGACGATAGTGTGCGCATTTGTCCTTCCGCGCGCGGATCAACCAGGCGCCACCGCCGCCCCGCCCTCCCTCGGCGGCCCACGGCCCTTCAGGCGTCGCGGCTTGCGGCGGTTGCGGCCCGCCCGGCCGCGGCGACCGGCCACGCACCTGGCGGCGACGGCGACGGGCCCGCGCGCGGGGCGAACGGAAGCCGGGAGAGAGAGGAGAGTGTGTGCAGCGGCGGGACGCGGCGGCGGCATTGCCGCGCTGGCCACTCCATTGCCACGCATTGCCACGCATTGCCACGCTAGCCACTCCTCCCCGAAGAAGAAGCGCCCGCCGCGGGCCGCGGCCCCGGAGGCGGTCGCCACCCCCGCGCAAACTTTTTCATGCCGGCCGACGACGGCGGCGAAGCGTTTGACCTCGTCGACCCGGCGACCGGCGCCCGCACCGGCGCCACCGCCCCGCGCGCCCTCTGCCACTCTACCGGCCTCTGGCACGCGTCCGCCTACGTCTTCGTCACCGACGCGGCCGGCCGCCACCTGCTGCAGCGGCGCGCGGCGACCAAAGACGTTGCCCCCGGCCGCTGGGACATGGCGGCCGCCGAGCACGTCGCGTCGGGTGAAGCGGTGGCCGACGCGGCGGTGCGCGGGCTGAGGGAAGAGCTGGGCGTGTGTGTCTCTGCCGCCGTGCTCGGCCCGCCGCTGGGCGCCCCGCGGCGCGCCGAGCTGCGCCAGGGGGTGGTGTGGGACCGGGAGGTGGTGAGCACGTTTTGGTTGAGGGGGTGGGAGGGGGGCGTCGAGGCAGACGGGAGCGAGGTGGCGGCGACGCGGTGGGCCGAGCGGGCGGCGCTCAAGGCCGAGCTGGCGGCCACCCCCGAGGCCTTCACGCCCTGGCTCCTGGACGAGCTGGCGCTGCGGCCCGAGCTGGTGGCGGAGGAGGCAGGAGGAGGGTAGGGGACGAGCTGGCGCTGCGGCCCGAGCTGGTGGCGGAGGAGGCAGGAGGAGGGTAGGGGAGGAGGCGGGAGGAGGGTAGGGGAGGAGAGGAGGACCGCGCGCGCCGTGTCGTCGTCTTCACGCCCGTCACCACGGGACCTCCTCGGCCTTGTAATCGTGCCACCGCCCCGCCAGGTCCAGGGAGCCCGCGGCGCCCGCTTCCAGGACGTCCAGCATGCCGGACACGGACTGGAGGGGAGGAGGAGGGTGGGGAGGGCGCGCGCGGCGAGCGCGCTCGCCCCGCCCCTCCACCTCCACGGACGCCCCACCTGCTGCACGTCGATCAGCCCGTTGTTGGACGTCATGTCGGTGCGCACCCACCCCGGGTGAAGCAGGGTGGCGACGACGCCGGAGGCGGAGAGGTCGCGCGCGAGGGAGACGGTGACCGCGTTGAGCGCCGCTTTCGACGCCCGGTACGCGTACGTGCCGCCAGACCCGTTGTCGGCCATGCTGCCCATCTTGGACGTGATGTTGGCGACGACAGAGCCTTTGCGGAGAAGGCCCTTGCCGGCGGCCGCCTGCGTCACCAGCAGGGGGCCGACGGCGTTGACCGAAAACAGGCGCAGCATCGACTCTTGGGTGACCGAGCCGAGGGACGACCACTCGGCGACGCCCGCGTTGTTGATGAGGAGATCAAAGGGACCCCCGCGTGCCGTGTCCCCCGACAGGCCCGCGGCCCACGCGTCGATGGATGCGGGGCACGCGACGTCGAGCGCCGCCACATGGAGCGCGGGCCCCGCCTTGGCCGCGAGCGCGGCCAGCGCTTTCGACGCCGCGGGCGCGCGCGCGGTCGCGTGCACCGCGTTGCCGCGCGCCAGCAGTTGCGCTACAAACTCCAGGCCCAGCCCGCGGGACGCGCCCACGATGGCGACCCGCTTGTTGGCGTAGAAGTGGGGGGCGGGCGGCATGGCTGGTGGAGTGGGGAGGCGGGGCGGGGGCGGGGTCGGCCGCGCGCTCGGCCGCGCGCTCGGCCGCCGCGCTGCCGGCCGCCGCGCCCCCACGCCGCGACGCCACAACCACGCCCGACGGCCCGGGCTCGGAAGTTATAGTTTTGTTTCGCCGCAGCCGCGCGCGCCGGGTCGCCCCGCCGCGCGCGCTTGGCCGCTTAGTTTCGTCACCGCCCGGCCGTCGGTCGTTGATGGTGTGTGGGGGCGGGCGGGCGCGTGGGCGCGGGAAGGCTCGCCGGTGGCGAGCGAGGCCTGGCCATCGCCGAGCCGCCGCGGGGCCCGCGCTCTGGCGAGATGCGCACCTGGCGCTGACGCGACCGGGCGCGGCGGCGGCTAGGGCGCCAAAGAGTGACCGCGGCGACGCCGCCCCTCGCCCCTTCACTCCGCGCCGTCCGGCCTCTTCGCGCCGCCCCTCCCGCCTCGCCGCCATGGGGTGAGCCGCCCGTGCACGTGGTGGCCTCGCCGTGGGCGCCCTGCGGCGCGAGAGGGGCGCGATCGGCGCGGCGCGCCGAATCGGCGCGGCGCCGGCGCGGCGCCGCGCCGCGCCCGTCCGCGCGCCTTTTCGCCGCATCGCGCGCCCGAGGCGCGGCGCGCCATCCCCGCGCATCGTCCGGGGGCACGGCCGGGCGCGCCGCCCCCCCGCCGCCCCCGCCCCGCCCGCGCGACAGAGCCGCCGCGCCGCCCGCCCCCCCACCCGCCCCCCGCCCCCCCCCCCCCCTGCCTCCCAGTAAAACCCGGGGCCTGGGTGCCGGCCGCAAGCTGAAATCGCACCGCCGCGCCCAGCTGTGGGCGGACAAGGACTACAAAAAGTCGCACCTCGGCTCCGAGTGGCGCAAGCCGTTTGCGGGCGCGTCCCACGCCAAGGGCATCGTCTTGGAGAAGATGTGAGTGCTGATTGGGGAGGGAGGAGGGAGTTCAGGGGCGCGAGAGGGCGCGATCGGCGCGCCGAGCCGGCCGCCGGCTCGCCCGCCGCCCATCTGCCCGCCCTTCCACGCCCCGCCCACCCACCCATGCACCACCCCCTCCCCCTCTCCAGCGGCATCGAGGCCAAGCAGCCCAACTCGGCCATCCGCAAGTGCGCTCGCGTGCAGCTCATCAAAAACGGCAAGAAGATCGCCGCCTTTGTCCCCAACGACGGCTGCCTCAACTTCATCGAGGAGAACGACGAGGTGCTCATCTCGGGTTTCGGGCGCCGCGGGCACGCGGTGGGCGACATTCCCGGGGTGCGCTTCAAGGTCGTCAAGGTGTCGGGCGTGTCCCTGTGGGCCCTGTTCCGGGAGAAGAAGGAGAAGCCGCGCAACTGAGGAGGAAGGGGAAAGGTGGGGGGTGGTGGCGTCGCGGAGCGGCGTGGGGGCGGCCGAGCGCGCGCTCGCCGCGCGCTCGGCTGCCCGCGGCTGCTCCCGGTGCCCCGCCTCCCGCCGTGTGTGAACCTGCCGTCTCTGCTCTTTGACCTTGGGGGAGAGGGTGGGGTGCGGCAGCGTCGCGAGCAACACGGCGCGGGCGCGTGCGCGCTCTCCCGCCCGCGCACTCTCCCTCCCTGCCCCGCCTCCCGCGGCGCGCCCCGCGGATCGCGCCTGCCAAGCGGGCGACCACACCGACCCCGGCGCCCCTCTGATCGAGATGGCGGGCGCGGCGCTCGACGTGCGCGCGCGGCAGACGGGTGCGCGAGGCGGGCCCAGGAGTGGCGGTGGGTGCTGCGCCGACCGCGCCGCATCGAGGCGCGGCGGTCGACCCCCCCCGCTGCCCACCCAGACGCCGTCGCGCGCATGCTCCACCCCGCCCCCCCCACCTCTCCCGCCGCCCGCCTGTCAACCGCCCCCGACGGCGACGGCTACCGCGTGCTCATCCTGGACGGGGCGACGCGGGACGTCATCGCGCCGTTGCTGCGCGTGGCCGACCTGCGGCGGCACGGGGTCACGCTTCACCTCCAGCTCGCGGCCGAGCGCCAGGTGGGGGAGAGGGGGGAGAGGAGGAGGGGGGATTGGGCGCGCGCGTCGAGGCGGCCGCGCCCAAACAAGCGACTCCCCCCCCCCCCCCCCCCCCCTCCTCCCTCGACCTCTCCAGCCCATCCCCGGCGTCGCCGCCGTCTACTTTGTGGCCGCCACCCCCGACGCCGTGGACCGCATCGCGGCCGACGCGGCGGCGGGGACCTATGATTCGATGCACCTCAATTTCTGCGGCGGCATCCCGCCCCCCCTCCTGGCCCGCCTCGCCGCCGCCACAGCCGCCGGCCCGCCGGCCGCCATCTCGCGCATCGCGTCCGTGGCCGACCAGCACCTGGCCTTTGCCTCCCTCGACGCCGGCCTGTTCTCCCTGCGGCGGCCGGCCGCGTTTCGCGCGCTCCACGCCCCCGGCGCCGCCGACGCCGCCATCCGGGCCGAGATCGATGCCATCGTGGAAGGCCTGCACGGCGTCGTCGCCACCCTGGGCGCGGTGCCCCTCATCCGCGCGGCCAAAGGGGGGCCGGCGGAGGCGGTCGCGGCAGGGCTCAACGCGAGGCTGCGCGAAGCGGCGCGCGCGCAGCGGGGCCCCGGCGGGGCGCCCGCGCCGCGCGCGGGCGGGCCGCGGCCCTTGCTCGCGCTCTTCGACCGGTCGGCCGACTTGGCGACCCCGCTCGCGCACGCGTGGACCTACCGCCCCCTCGTCGCCGACGCGCTCGGCCTCGACCTGAACCGGGTCACCCTGCCCGGGGACGGGCCCGGCGCGAAGCCGGTCACGGTCGAGGTGGGGCCGGGCGACTGGTTTTGGGCGGGCGCGGCGGCCCAACCCTTTCCCGCGGTCGCCGAGAGCGTGGACGCGCACCTGAAGCAGTACCGGGCCGCGGTGGACGCGGTCAACCGGTCGGCGGCCGCGGGGGGCGGCGGCGGCGCGGGCGCCGGCGCGGCCGCGCCGCCGGGGCTCGCCGCCGCCGTCGCGTCGCTGCCGGCGCTCGCCGACCGCAAAAAAGTGCTCGACCGCCACACCAACCTCGCCACCCGCCTGCTCGCCCGCATCAAAGCCCGCGGCCTGGACGCGTACGCGGCGGTGGAGGAGGACGTGCTGGCCGGCAAGGCGGGGGGTGGGGGGGTGGCGGCGGCTGTCGCGGGCCTCTTGTCCGACGCGCGCGGCGACGCCGCCGACCGGACCCGCGCCGTCCTCGTCGCCGCGCTCGCGTCCCCCGCCCCGTTGACCGACGACGAGTGCGCGACGCTGGCGGCCGCGGCGGGGCCTGGCGCGGCGGGGGAGCTGGCGCCGGCGCTCGCGTACGTCCGCCGCCTGCGCCGCCTCGCCGCGTCCGCCGCCCCGCCGTCCGCCGCCGCCCCGCCCTCGTCCGCCGCGTCCGGCCAGCAACTCCTGTCCTGGGCCGACCGCGCGCTGGGCGCCGGCGCGGCCACGATCGCGCGCGCGGCGCGCGGCCTGCTCGCGGGCGAGCGTGCGCCGCCGCTCGTGCTGGCCCTGGACGCCCTGACATCCGGCAAACCGTCCCCAGACCTGGACGCGTTTGCCACGTACGACCCCCGCGCGCCGACGCCGGGGCCGCACCCGGCGGCGGGGGCGGCCGCGACGCTCGTCGGCGGCCCGGGCGGCGACGTCCTCGTCTGCGTCGTCGGCGGCGGCTGCCTCGCCGAGGCGGAAGCGTGCGCGTCGTGGGCGGCGCGGGGCGCCCCCGCGCGGCGCCTGGTGTACGGCGCGACCGAGTTGGTGGGCGGGGCCGCGTTTGCGGGCGACCTGGCCGCGCTCGGCCGCGCGGCGGGGCTCGCGTGAGGGGGTGGGGGAGGGGCAGGGGGCGGTTGCAGTGCTGTCCCTCGCCATCGCGCTCTCTCGGTCTCTCGCTCGCGTCACGTCAGGACGGGGCGGCGCGGGACGGGGGCTGTGGGCGGGAGGGAGAGGGGGCGCGTCGGCTTTGCGCGTGCGCGGCAGCGCCTTCCTGCCTCCTCCTCCTCTCCTCCACACCTGCCGGGTTGCCCGTCTCGTAAAACTGTTTGAGCAGGGCGACCGCGGCGCCCGCGCGCACGCCGCCGCGCTGCGGAAACGGGGAGCGCGGGGGGGGGGCGCCGGGGGAGTCTCGAGCGCCCTCTCCGCCTGCATCCCCCCCTTCCCCCACCACCCCCAACCCGCAGCCACCGTGGCACGCCGCCGCGGCGTCCAGGACGGAGCCGCAGCCGCCGAAGCGATCGTTCCAGCAACCAAAGACGACGGCGTCCGGGCGCAGCAGCGTGAGCGCGGCCGCGCACATGATGCACGGCTCGCACGTGACGATGAGGGTGGCGCCCGCGAGCGTGGAGCGAGGGATGGCGCCCGCCGCCGCGTCGGCGGCGCGCAGCGCATCGAACGCGACGAGCTCCGCGTGCCGCGTGGCCTGCAAGGGGATGGAGGGATGCGGAGGCGTGCGTGGGGGGCGCGGGGGCGCCAATGCGGGGCGCGCCGACCCCCACCCCCGGGCCTCACTCACGTCGCGCGTCTCGTTCGTGCGGTTGGAGCCCGCCGCGAGCACGCACCCGGTCGCCGTGGCCACCAGGACGCACCCGATGGGTACCTCCTGCCGGGCCAGGGCGGAGGAGGCCTGCAGAGACAGGGGTGGGAGGGGTGGTTAAGGGCGGCGCGCGAAGCGCGCCGCCCCTCCTCCCCCCTCCTCCGCCCACCTCGACCAGGGCCAGCTCCATCCAGGCGTCGTCGTCGCCGTCCGGGGCGGGCGACGCCATGGCCGGCCGCGCCTCGGGCGGCCGGCGCGAGAGTGATGCGGTCGCGGGCGTCGCCGTGCCGCCCTGCTGCTGCCCACTCCCGCGACCGGCTCGCCCGACCCTGGCGAGAGGCGCCTCTTCCGCGGGGCGGCCACCCCGCGCGCGCGACCCCGCAAGGCCGCGCCGGCACACCGCATCCGGCGGCCGCCCAAGCGCCGGAGTGGCGCCCTCCATGCCCGGCTCCCCCATGTGAGGCGGTGGTTGGCGTCGGCCGGATGGCGCGGCGGGCGGAACGGGGGCGGGCGCGCACCCGGCCATGCGCGCGCGTGGCGGGCGCAGCCGCCAACCCCGATCTGCCCCCCCACAGGGCCTCCGTCGCCTCTGCCGACTCGACACGGATTGTGAGCTTCATCGAGCAACGCGCCGCCCCCTGTGGCGGGGCCGCTGGCGCGGGCGTGGAAGCGGTGCGCGGAGGATTGGGGGTGGCGCCGTTGACGTGCCGCTGCGGCCGCGGTTGGCCGCCCTCCGACCCCGCGCGATGCGCGGTTCGGGTCATGGATGTGTGCGTATGCATGTGCGGGGCCGCGGCCGGCCGTGGGGCTCCAGGCGGGCCCGGCGCGCCCCGAAAGCCGGCCGCGTCGGTGGCCGACCCGACCCCTTCCCACACCCCCCCTCTAGTCGTTCACCTGCCGCCCGGCGCCGTCCCCTCCCTCGCCCGCCGGCGACCGCGTTTCCTGCTGGCTCGCCCCCGCCGCCCCGCCGTCCCCCAAGGGCTGGCGCGCGCGCGCGCGCGCGACGCCCGGCGCGGGCACCCTCGCCCGCCTCTCCTCGGCCGACCTGTCCCCGCCGGCGTCCCCGTTTGCGGCGGCGGCGCAAAAGCCGTTTTTCGGCGGGGCCGAAGCCGGGAGCGAGGAGGCCGGGAGCGAGGGCGCGGCCGGCGGCGCCGCGGCGCCGTGCCCGCGCACGCCGGCCAAGGCCGCCGCCCTGGAGCGCGTGGCCACGTTTGCGTTCGACGCCTACGGCTGCAACTCGTCCGACTCGGGCTGGCGCGCGAGCGACGGCGAGGGCGGCGGGCCGACGCCCGCGGCCGCCGCCGGGCCGCGGCCGCCGGGCGTGCTGCTGCCGTGGGACACGTGCGAGTGAGGGAGTGGGCGGGCGCGCTGCGCGCCCGCAATCCAGCGCCCGCTTCCGGGCGCTGTCGACACACACGTTGGCCGGGCACGCGTCGGCGCGGCGCCCGGCGCGGCGCCGGGCGCCGCCGCCACCCGCCCCGCGCGCACACGCCCTTTTTGGCGCGGCGTCCCTTTCCTTGAACCCCCCACTTTGGGGGGGACGCCGCGCTCGTCTTAAACCCTTGCATCCTGGCTCCCGGGCGGGGCGGCATGGCTGTGCCGCCCTGCCCGCACCTGCCTGCGCAGGCGCGGGCGCCGGCGCGGGCGCCCGCGCGCCCGGCCCGGGCGGGAGCCGCCTGGTGGGGATGAGATCTGGCCTCTTCTCCGCCGTGGCGGCTGTCTCGCCTGGCGCCGGGCGCCGTGGGCGCCCGCGGCGCGCGGCCGCGTCTCCACCCCTCCCCCACCCCCTCCCGCGCCACCGCCGCCGCGGCGCCCCCACGTCGCGGCGGCGCCGGCGCGCGCTGCGATCGGCATGTGGTGTCGCCGACCGCGCGCGCCTCTCCTCGAGAGTCTGGGGGGTGGCGGCCAGTGCCCGCGAGCTTCGCCCACCTCACTCTTCGACCATGCGCGCCGCCGCCCCCTCCGCCCGTCCGGGCCTCGCCCGCCCCCAGCGCGCGACGCGCGCCACCCCCCCGCGCCCGCGCACCACCCCGCCGCGCGGCCTGGAGATCGACTGGACGGACCCCGACACCGTGACCGGCATCCTGGGCGGCGTCCTCGGCCTGGCGGTCGGCATCGGGGCCCCATTGTTCTACATCAGCCGGGACCGCAAGGATGAGGGTGAGAGGGGCGGGCTGGAGGGGGCGCCGCGGGCGCGGCGGCGCCGCGCCGCGGCGGCCGGCCCCGATCGCCGCCGCCCGGCGCCCTCTGAGCCGCCTCGCGCCCAATGCGGGCCACTCGTGGAGCGGGCGCGCCCGGGCGGGCGCCAACCGCCCACCGCTGCTCCGGCAACGCCGCGCGCTCCAGCCCGCGGGGCGCGCGCCGACCCGCCCCACCGCCCCGCCCTCCCCAGCCCGCCTCGAAGACTTGCGCGAGCTCAACCGTAAGACGTTCGAGGAGACGGGCGAGTACATGTCCGAGGAGGAGATTCGCGCGTTCCGCACGCCGCGCTGGACCGACCGCCGCGAGTTCCAGGACGACGACTGATTGATGAGAGAGCGAGAGAGGGCGTGTGCGGTCTGCTTTCGGGTGCAAACGGCGGACGCGGCGTTTTCGCTTGCACGCGCGGCGCCCTCTCCCAGCGCCCGCTTCGGCGGGCTCGCCTCGCGAGCCCGCCCGGAGCGACCGCGGGGACTCTCCCTCACCCTCTCTCGCTCTCTGGGGGCGGTGGCGGTGGCAGTGCGTTGTTGTCTTCTCAGCCCCCAACCTTCCGTCCCTATCTCCCCCGCTCACCCATAAAAAGGGTTCGTCGCCGCGATGTACGCGTTGACGCCCGAGTTCAAGGCCGAGAAGACGGTGGCCGCGTCAAACGGGCCGGCGCCGCCCGAGCGCGCGCCGCCCGTCGGCGCGGTCGGCTGCGCGAGCGTCGCCGCGCCGGCGACCGGTTGGGGGGGCGCGGGCGCCGCCGGCGCGGCGGGCGTCGAGGGCGATGATATGAGGTAGTAGGTGGGCGCAGGGGGCGGCGGCGATTGGCGCAGGAGGCGGGCTGAGGACGAAGGGCGGCGGGTCGGGCGGCCAGCTACGCGGGCGGCCGCGGGCGCGCCCCATCCTCCCGCGCCCGCGCACCGTCCGCTGCCGCGCCGCACGCGGCAAGCAGGGCCATGACAAGCCATCCACCGGGGCGCATGGTCGGGGGCGCCCGCCGGCGCGGGCGGCCACGGCGCGGCGGATGCCGGCGAGGAGTGAGCGCGGGCACGGGAGTTGCACGACGCCGCCAAACGCTGCTGAACGCCCTCCGTCTCTCTGCCCGCTGCTTTCGCGCACCGCGATGAATGAATAGTGTAGGCGCGCCGCTCGCAGGTGGCGGCGCAGGCAATGCAAGAGCGCAAGTGCAAACAAAACGCGCCTTCCATCACCCCATGGCCGGCACGCCGCCTCCCGCAGCGCCAATCGCCTCCTGGACGGGCGTGGCGGCCAGCAGGTAGAACGCGCCGCCGGCGGCGGCGGAAGACGCGGCGGACGCCGCTGTCAGCGCGCCGTCCAGGGGCATCTGCCGCAACTGGCGCGCGCCTAGATGGTGGGGGGGCGAGTGCATGTCGAAAGAGGGCGGAGCGAGGCGAACGGCGCGCATGAGGCTGCCGCGCCACCGCGCGCGCGCGCACGCGGCGGGCGGTTCCGACCCCCTCCGCCCCCCACAAGCTCACAAGCGACGGGGGAAGTCAGCAGCAAGAATGTGGCGGCGAGGGCGGCGAGAAGGCGCATGGTGGCCGGCGGCGAAGGAGAGCAGTGTGTGGCGCAACGACAGCGCCGGCCCGACCCCGCACCCGCCATACGCCCTCACACAGCCAGCGACCGCCGTCCCGTTCTCCGCGGCCACCGCAGGCGCCGTGTGGGCGGTCCGGTCCGGCGTCGACACGCGTGCCGCGCCGCGGCGCGCGGCGACGCCGCGCATGGCGCGCCGCATGTGCTGGCTGGCGGCGGCCGTCCTCGTGGCGACGCTGGGCTCGACCCACGCACAAGATGGTGAGGAAAAGAGTGGTGGACGACAGGTTAAGCGGGCGCGGGGCACGCGCGCGGCATGTGCAGCCAGCTGGCCACCGTGCCGCTCGCGGCCGGGCCGGCCGGCCCACCCGACCGCGTGCTTGCCACCATGGTGCCATCGCAACCGATCGTGAGCGGTGCGGGAGGCGTGGGCCTCACACCCGCCCCAACCACCGCCCCCGCTCCGCCAGGCGCGACCCCGCCCGCCGCCGCGACCCAGGCCTACCTCGTGCCCGCCGCCGAGCCCGCCGCGGCGGGCGGCGGCACCGCCCCCGCCGCGTCCGGCGTCGCCCAGTTCTTGCCCAACGGGACGGCGGTCCCGGCGGCCGCCGCGGCCAACGCGGGGTCGGGCGCGGGCGCGGCGGCCGCCATCTCCGGCTACACGGGGCCGGCCACGCCGCCCATCGTCCCCAACACGATCGCGAGGACGCTTCCACAGCTGCCGCCGGGCGTGCCGCGGCCGCTCGTGATCACCAACCCCCTCTACTATTTGGCCAACGGCGCGTTTCAGCGCGTCATCTACGGCGGCGGCATCTCGAGGTCCCCCGGCCTCCCCACGGTGCCCACGCCGACGCCCCCCGTCCCGGCCGCCATCTACCAAGACCCGTACACCACCGCGGCCCTCGCCTCTGGCACGTCGCCGCTGACCGACCCCGAGGTCCTCTCTATTTTCCGGTCCTGGCCCCTCAACAACCAGCCGCCCCGCGCCACGCTGGGCGCCGCGGCGTCCGCGGGCGCGCTGCTGTGCTCGACGCCTCTGACCGCGTGGTGTACGCAGACGACGCCCACAATTCCGTCCATCTACAGGAACGAGCCCCCGGCCAACGTGCTGGGGTACTACCCGCCGGGGAGGGACCAGTTGGGAGGGTGAGAGAGAAGCAGAAACGGGTGAAAAAAGAAAAAATAAGGTTTGATTATTTGGCAGCGGCCCGTGCGCGCGCGTGTCGCCCATTGCTTTTGCGAGGCTTCAACATCCATTCGATGCCCCGGGCGACGCACCAGCGGCGGGCGGGTTGTCGCAGGGGCCGCGGGCGTCGACGGCGTGCCGGCGCCGCTCCTTCACTCCCCGCCACCATGGAGGAGCCGCCCACACCCGCCGCTCCACCGGTCGCCCCCCCCCGCATCCACCTCCTCATCAAAAACCCCGCCGGCTCCGACTTTCCGCTCGCGCTCCCCGCCGCGGCGACCGTGGCCGAGGCCAAGGCCGCCCTGGCGGCCGCGTACGACTCGCGCCCGCCCGTGGAGACTCAGACGGTGCGGGAGGATGGCGGGAGGGGAGGCGCGGCGCGGCGCAGCCCCTTCCGCGCAATGCGGCGACCCGTCCCCTCTCTCTCCTCCAGCTCATCCACGCGGGCAAGGTTCTTCGCGACGATGGCGCATGCCTGGCCGCCGTGCTGGCGGCCGGCGGTGGCGGCGGCGAGAGCGAGGCCGCGCCCGCCGCGCTCCACCTCGTCGTGAGAGCGCCCGAGGCGCCGGCCGCGGCCGCGACGACGCCGCCCGTGGCCGCGGCCGCGGCCCCGACCGCGCCGGCGGCGGCGGAGCCGCCTCGGGCGCCGACGCCGACCGCTCCCGCCGCTCCACCCGCTCCACCCGCCGCCCAAGGCGGCCCGCCGCCCATTGTCGCCTACATGCCCGTCCTACTCCTGCCCGTGGCGGTGAGTGGGGAGAGAGAGGGGTGCGCGGTTGGACTCCGCGCGCGAGCGGCCGCCGACCCTCTCCCTTCCTCCCCCTTCACAGCACCACCCCGGCGGCGCCGGCGGCTCCGCCGTGCTGCTGCCGCCGCCGACGGCGGCCGCCATCGCGGCCGCGGTGGCGGCGGCGGCAGGAGGGGTGGCGGGGGGTGTTGGCGCGGCGCCCGCCGCCCCGCCTGCCCCTCGCCCTCGCCCCCGCCCGCCCCTCCCCAACTTCCAGCCGCGCGCCGCCGCCCAACTCGCCCTCCTGGCCGCCCTCCTCTGGGCCAACGCCCCCGGCGGCGGCGGCGGCGCGCTCGCGGTCGTCGCGGTTGCCGCCGGCTGCGCGGCAGCCGCCGCCGCCGCGCGTGTGCCCGCCGTACGGGACGCGGTGCGCCGCGCGGTGGACGCCGTCATGGCGCCACTGCCACCGGTGGAGGGTGCAGGTGCGGCCGCCGGCGCCGACGCGCCCCCTCCCCCTCCCCGCCGCGGCCCGCTCGCCGAAGCCGCCGCCGTCGTCGCCGGCTTCCTCACGTCCCTGCTACCGGGGTGGCACCCCGACGGCGCGGACGACGCGGCGCGCGAGGCGGCGCGGGTGGCGGCTGCCGCGGACGCGGCCGACGCCAGGGGGCAGGGCTTTGCCGCGGGGCCCGACCCGGCGGCCGGCGCCGGCGACCGCCCGCACCAGGACTAGAGAGGAGAAGAGGGAGGAACAATTTGCGGGGTTTGCAGCACACCCCGGCGCCACCTTCCCTCCTCTCCCCCCCTCTCTTGCTTGTCACTTGAGCGGCGGCAGGCGGGCCTCCAGAAAGTCGCCCACGTCGCGCAACTCTTCGGGGCAGGCCGAGTGGCCCATACCGGCGTAGGCCTTGAACTCGACGGGCAGCCCCGCGGCGACGACCGCGTCGCGCGACGCCGTCCCGAACCTATACGCCACGACCGCGTCCGCGTCGCCGTGGCACATGAGGACCGGGGTGGCGCCGTTGGCGGGGGACGCGGCGCCGTCGCCGGCGAGGGGGAGGTACCCGGAAAGAGCGACGACGCCCGCCAGCTTGGCGTCGTCCCGCAGCGTCATCAGGGCCGCCGCCGCGCCCTGGGAAAAACCGGCGACCACGATGCGGTCGGACGGGACGCCGGCGGCGACCTCGGCCGCGATGAGCGACGCGACGTAGCGCCGCGTCTCTGCCAACCCGCCCCGGTCCTCGCGCCCCGCGATCGACTCCAGGCTCGTGATGTCGTACCACCCCGGCATCGGCATCCCCCCGTTGAGCGTGATGGGGCGCGTGGGCGCGGTCGGCAGCACCCACTTGGCGTGCGGCACCACGTCGCGCAGCATGTGGGCCACGTCCGTCCACCCCGCCGCCGTGTCGCCCAGGCCGTGCAGCATGAAGACGACGGCGGTGGGCGAGGAGGTGCGGGGGGGGACGATGGTGGGGCGCGGGTAGTCGAGCCGCATCGCGGCGATCGCGGTCCCGCCGCGCCCCCTGTGGTGGTGGCCCGCGGGGCGGGCGAGCAGGGCGGTCGTGAACGCGGCCAGCACGGGGCGGCCGTGGCGCGCGGCGAGGGCGGGAGGCATTAAAGAGTGACCAGCGGCGGAGGGAGGAGGGCGGCGTGCGAGGGCGGTGGTTGGCGCCAACTCTTCCCTCGCCGGTGCTTCAATGTCTGTGCGGTTGCAGGCGGGTGCGGCGTGGCGGAAAGCGAGGCGCAGGAGGGCGGTCCGCTCTCCCCCCCAGAAAACAAAAAGGACGCTCCCTCCCTCATCATCAATCCGTCGGCCCGTCGATGCTCGTCGGCCCCCCCACCGCAAACAGCTCGGGCATGTGGGCATTGGTGACGACGCGTGGGCCCGCGGCGCGCCGCGCGCGGCGCGGGCCGGGCGGGGGCGGGCGGCGCGGCCCGCGCCGGGCCGCGGGCTTGATGCCCGCGCGCCGCAGGGCGGCCTCCAGCGCGTCGGGGTCCGTAGGCGCGGGGTGGGCGGCCCACAGGGACGCGAGCTCGGGCGAGGGGGGAGGTACATCGCCGGGGTGAAACAGAATCACGCCTCCCGCGTCGGCCGGCCGCGGCAGGGCCCACAGGGCGCTGGACGCGACGAGGGACGCGACGTCGGCCGCGGCGGCCGGGTATGCGTCCCGAAGCTCGTCCGCGGGGAGGCCGCCGGGCGCGGCGGCGGCGACGGCGGCGACGAGCCCTGCCGCGTCAACCGCGTCGTGCACCGCACGGTAGCGCATGCGGCCGTCGGCGCCGACAGAGACTTTGACGTTGTCGGCGAGCGCGCGGCCGAGGGGGGTGGAGCGCGACGCGTCATGCCCGGTCGCGGCCGACACCTGCGACGCGCTCAACCCCGCCCGCCCCGCGCCCGACAGCGCGGCCAGCGCGTCCTTGACCTGCTTGGCCACGGGGACGGCGGTGGGGAGAATGGCGGAGCGGAGGGCGTCCTTGGTCGACTGGCCGGGGGCGACGGTCAGGCCCCCTCGCGCCGCGGGGGGCGCCGCCGACGCCCCCGCGCCCGACGGGCCGTCGCCGCCGGCGTCCCCCTTGGCCGCGGCCACGCGGCGGGCGGCGTCTTCGGCCGCCTTGCGCTTGGCCTCGTCCTTCGCTTTCTTCATCGCTTTTTTCTGGCGGAATCGGAGGGGCGGGGGCGTCGGGCGGCGCCTGCAGGCAATCCCCACGTCGCCCACTGCCGCGCCCCTCCCCCCTGCGCTCACCCGCGCCCACGCTTCCGCCGCCTTCCGGTTGACGGCCGCGTTCATGTCCTCCTGCTTGCGGAATTTGTCCAGCACCGACTGCAGCGTGCCCTTGCCCGCCATGGTGGCGGGTGGGTGGAGGGAGAGGGTGCCGCGCGGCGAATGCGGGCGCGGGGCGCGCGGTCGACGGCGCGAGCGCACCCCTGCGCCCGGCGGGGGCGGGCGCCGGCTGTGCGCCGCCGGCCGAGGGGGGGAGCGGGCGGCGGCGGCGCCGGGCTCGCGCGAGGGAGTGACGGCCGAGTCTCGCGCTCCGCCTCTTCCTCTCTCTCTCCTTTGCAACGCCGCCCGTCAACCCCCACCCCCCACGCCCAACCACGCGAGCGCGCCGGCCACCCCTTTCCCTCCCTCGCGCTCATCCAGCGCCGCCGTGCACGCCGCGACGTCGGCCGGCCCAAAGTGGAGCACGCGTGCGACCACCGGCAGCAGCGCCCGCGCGTCGCCCGTCGTGTACAGCTTGACGAGCACGGACTTGAGGTAGTCGGCCCCGAGGTCGGCGCCGGTCGCGGCGGCGCGCGCGGCGGAGCGGTCGACTTCGCGCAGCGCGTCTTTGAGCACGGCCTCTTGCTCCGCCCGCAGCGATGCTTCCGTGCGCGCGTCGGCGAGTTCGGCCCGTAACTCGGCCTCGCGCGCCGCGGCGGCCGCGGCCGCAGCGTCGGCAGCGGCCAGGCGGTCGGTCAGGCGCAGGAGCGCGGCTTCGGCGAGCCCCCCACCCCCCAGGCCCAGGCCGGCCAGGGAGGACGCGGCGGCGGACGGGGTGGACGTCCCCGACAGGCCGCCCGCCGCGGCAAAGGCGGCGTAGGACGCAGCGTCGGCGGCCGACGCGGGGGCAAACCCCGCGTCGCCGCGCGCGAGCGTGTTGGCAAAGGACGAGGTGGCGCCCCGCGTGGACAGAGTGGGTGGTGCGCCGTCTGCTGTGGCCCGGGTGGTGGTGTGGAGGGGGGCAAGGCCTGGCGGCGGCGCGGCCGCCGCGGCGCGCGCGGCCGCAAGCTCGCCCGCGAGGCGCTCGACCTCGCGCGCCGCGGCGGCCGCGGCGGCGGCCGCGTCGGACCGCGCGGCCTCAGCGTCGGCGCGAGCAGCGGCGGCGGCAGCCGTGGCGGCGGCCGCCACGGCAGTCGCTTGATCGAGCTCCGCCGCCGGCACGCTCGCCGCCGCGACCGCCCGCGCCGCCGCGGCCGCCAACTCCAGCGCCTCGTACCGCGCCCGCCACTGGTCGGCCGAGCCGGCGGCCGCCTGCGCGCGGGCCGCGGCGTCGGCCGCGTCGGCGCGCGCGGCGTCGAGCGCGGCCGCCGCGTCGGCCGCCTCGCCGCACGCCGCGTCGAGCGCGGCCGCCGCGTCGCGCGCCGCGCAGTCAGCCGCCTGCCTCACCCCCTCGAGCTCGGCCCGCAGGCGCGCCGCGTCGGTGTCGGCGTCGGCGCGCGCGGCGTCGGCCGCGCCCGCAAGTGCGGCGTCCTTGGACGCCAGCAGGGCGGCCGCCCGGGCGCGGTACTCGGCCAGCTCGCGCTTGGCGTCCGAGGCGGCGGTTGCGGCGGTGGTGGCGGCGACTTGGGCGGCTTGGACAGCCGCCGTCGCTGCCTCGGCCGCGGCGACCGCGGCCGTCTTATCAGCGACCGCGCCGTCCGCCTTGCGCTTCAGGTCCTGCAACAGCTTGCGCGCCTTGGCGCGGTCGCTGTCGCGAGCCGCTTTCTCGGCGGCGAGCGCGTTTTGGAGGGCGCCGGCGTCGGGCCCCGCCTCGGTCGCCGCTGCCGCCGCCTTGGCCTGCTCCTCCACCTCGCCCACCTTTTCAACCGCGTCCGCTCTCGCCTGCTCGGCAGACGCGAGGGCGGCCTCCAGGTCGGCGACGCGCGCCGCGGCTGCAGCGTCGGCGTCGGCGCGCGCGGCGGCCGCGTCTGCGGCCACAGCCGCGGCGCGCCCGTCTGCGGCCTTGACCTCGCCCCGGCACGCGACGAGCTGAGCCTCCAGGTCGGCCGCACGCGCCTCGGCGGCGGCGACCGCAGCTGCCGCGCCGTCGGCCGCCGCGTCGGCGTCGCCCACCTCGTTGGTCGTCGCCGCCAGCTGCTCCTCCAGGGTGGCGACTTTGGTGTGCAGGTCGACGTTCTGGGCGCGGGCGGCGTCGAGCGCTTCCTTTAGCTCTGTCGCTTGCGCCTCAGCCGCGTCGGCCGTCGCGTCGGCGTCGCCCGCCTCGTTGGTCGTCGCCGCCAGCTGCTC
>Ga0315287_10000581_pt1 | contig 32160 bp, 24 predicted proteins | sample YL17G11_0_MG_FD_205037 | JGI IMG/M metagenome (GOLD analysis project Ga0315287, IMG submission 205037) | Sediment microbial communities from Yellowstone Lake, YNP, Wyoming, USA - YL17G11_0 | ecosystem: Environmental > Aquatic > Freshwater > Lake > Sediment | place: USA: Wyoming | collected...
CGCCGGGCCGCCATGTCCGCGGGCGGCTCCTCCGTGCCATGGACGGACTTGAAGATGTCCAGGGCGTAGTCTACCATGTTGGTCTTGGACAGGAGCTCGATTTTGGCCAACTGTGAGGGGGGGGGGATTATTGGGGGGAGGGATTTTTGGGGATGGATGGAAGTGGGTGAGAGAAGAGAGAGGTTTGTTGCGGCTGTGCAAGGGCCCTGTCGCCATGCCGCGCTCGCGCCGCACAATAAGATTGTCTCCCCAGATGCTGGGGAGATAGGGGGCAGACGGGGGCGCGGCGTGACCCTCTCTCGTCGTGGCACGCGAGCGTGGGGCGACGAGGGGGTGAGCACGCGGGTAGCAGGTTGCAGGATGTTGCACTTTCTCCTTACCTGGATCGACTTGGGGTCATACGTCCCCCGCGCCGACAGGAACTCCAGCAGCGGAAACACCAGGTGGCGGTCCAGGAACTTGGACAGGCGGTGAGTGAGGTCGTAGTCGGCCATGGTGGAGGATTGGGGAGAGTCGAGACAAGGAAGAAAAAAACGCAAGCGGCGAGTGTTGTAGTTTTTCTCGGCGGTGCACTGCTCGGGGCGCGGTCTTTAAAAGTCTGGATTGAGAGGGGGGGGGGTCAGCGAGCGTCAGAGAGGCGGATGGAGTCGGTGAGGCTCTTGTGCGGTGTCCCGCCGTAGACGAAGTGAGAGAGCAAAGACAAGCGCCGATCAGGAGAGGGCCGCCGGCGTCGGAAAAAAAAGGGGGGACAGCGTGGCAGCAGGGTGGCGCCTGGCACGCGCACGCGAGCGCTGGCAGAGGATTGACAGAGCTACAAGGTCTAGCAGGGAGGGGAGAGGGCCGGGGTCACGCACCTTTCAGAGAGACCCCGCAACACGGGGGGGATGCGAAAGAGACGGCGCCGAACTCTGCGCCTTGAAGAAATGAACAGACAATTCCAATTCCCCACTTTTACTAGCTCTGCTGCGCGCTGTGGCACACCACGCACGCCCGCCGCGAGCATGCACGCGCCGCGCAGCATGCTGGCGCCGCATCACCGAGCTCTTCCAAAGGCGTCGTCCTCGTCCCCGCCGCGACGACGCCACCGCCCCTGCTCCCTCTCGTCGCCCACCACGCCGCCCAACCCGGACACCTCCTCCCCCCCCCCCTCCCCCACCACCCTCCTCGCCGCCCTCCATGCCGAACGGATTGCCGCCCTGTCTGCCGCCACGGTGCACACCCGCCGGGCCGACCGGCTAGCCCCCAAACTTGCTGCCCTGGAAGCGGAGGCCCTGGCAGCTGTCAAGGGTGGCGATGAAGCGGCAGCCCGGGCCGTGCTGGAGAGGAAGTCGGCGGTCGTGGCAGCCGTGGGAGCGTCGAGGCGGCGGGCGGGCGCCAACCTGGCCCTGGCGACGGCGGTGGGGGTCAAGATGGAACGGGTGAGGAGGGGCGGGTAGATGATAAGATGTTGTTGGTGCACGGAGTAGAATAGAGAGGAGGCTTCTCTTCCATCCTAACCTGGGAAGGTTTTTTTTTGTGTGTCTCTCCTTTCGCGGCCGATCGCCCATATTTCTTTATATTCAGCGCATGTAGGGCTGAAGATGTACATACGAGCTTGTGCCTCAGCGTGTGATGAGTGTGTTGGTGTGCGGTGATCGGACACGTATGAGGGCGGCGGCGGGCGCTTGTTTCTCACTCCTCGGGCTGGTGATACTTTTTTTTTTCTTTCTTTTTTACCACTTTATTGTTTCAAGGTGCGCTTGACCCACAGGGGGGGGGGCGTCTGAGGGGAATGGCACGCCTCACTGAGACCCCACTGGACGCGAACGCCGTCTAGCCACCTCGGCCGGTGGCGGTTGGGGGGGGGGGTCCAATGATCAGGCGTGCCCGGTCGGCCCACGCAGGGGTGTGACGAGGACGCGCCAGCGCCCCCATTCGGAAGCCGGCCGCCGCGACACGGCCGCGTCGCCCGTCCAGGGCCGTCCGCGTCCGCCCACCCCTCCGACCCCCCGCAAGGACAATACCACCCCGATTGTCCAGGCCCATGAAGGGCGGGTGGGACGGAGAGCGCACACAATCGCTCACACTACCACCACCCCCTCAACACACACAGCGTTTCTCCTCCAACGCCCCCCCCCACACCCGCCCCCCTTCCTCATCCACCCCCCCCCCCCCTTTGTTTAAAAAAGATGTCGACCGCCCTCGCCGCCCTGGGCCACCAGGCCGCCGCCGCCGCCGCCGCCGCCGCCGCCGCCGCCCGCGCCCGCCGCCCGGCCCCGACCCCGTACCCCCCGCCCTTCACCCCGGCCACCCCGCGCCGCCAGGCCTCGCTCGGCCTGGCCGCGCAGGCCGCCGCGGATGGCATGATGTTCTTGGGGGACGGCATGGCGATGCCGGCCCTCACCAGGTTTGTGCGGCCCGACGTGCCCCTGCTGTCCTCCGACAGCGAGGACGAGGAGGGCGGCGGCGGCCTGATGGGCGGCCTGCTGCTGGGCGCGGCGGGGCCCGTGTCGGTCTGGCCCCGGGCGGCGGCCGCGGCCCCCTCCGTGGCCTTCCTGCCCCCTCGCTCCGCCCTGGAGCGGGCGAGCTACGAGACCAACAAGTCCCTGACCGGCGGTGGGTCGGCTGGCGGGTCCGCGCCGCGGCGGGGCCTGCTGCGCCTGGGCTTCTTCGGCCTGTGAGAGGTGAGGAGGGAAAGACGTTTCCCCTCCCGCATAGATCTTTTTCTTCTCCATCTTATCTCCCTCCCACACACACACACTCCTCCAACACGCTGCCGCGGCCGCCTCCTGAGAACTGAAATTTTGAGAGACTGCCTCGTTCCTGCCCCACCTACGTAAGGCGCCAGGGCAGGTGGCGCGCGCCAGCACGCCTGGGGCGGCCTGGACTAGGTATCCGGCCCCCTCCAAGGCGTGCGTGCGCCTTTTTTTTTCCTACCGCCCCCTGCCCTGCGACCCACTCCCTTTTTTTTCCATCCATCATCATTAAAAACCAATCCTTTATCTTTGGTTTCGCTGAATTTTCGCTGGTTTTGCTTAATTTTCGCTGTGTGTGTGTGTGTGTGTTAGTTCCCGGCGTGGCTCGCGTGCGCGCGCCCCAGGTGCTAGGCAGCCTGGGCGGGTGTGCGCCCCGTCGCGTTTGCCTGCCCCTAAAAATGCAGAGCGGGGGTGTCTCCCATTTTTGAAGCACCAACCCTGACCCCCCGCGCGCCGCCCCCCCCCCAAAAAATCACATCCACCCATTATCTCCGCCCCGGCGGCGGCGCGCTTGGACTACTCCAATCGCGCGCCGCCGTTATCTCCCTTTTTCGGCGCAACAATGCGCCTGTGGGGTCCAGTCCATTCCATCCACTCCCTTTTTGTCCCCCCCCCTTTTTTTTTCTCTATCTGCAAGCGCGTGCGTGTGTGTGTGTGTGTGCGTGTGTGTGCCCCAGGGGGCGTGTCGTTTGTAGAGACTGCTCTCCTCCCGGGGCCGGTTGTTCCCCCTGTTCACTGCGGTGTGTTTCGAATCCGGCGCCCTTTGTTCTCCAGACATAAAAAAAAACGAAACAGCACCTCTCCCATGTTTCTCCCTCTCCTAACTCTCTCACGCCCGCAAATACGGTTCCAGGCTCTCCCCGGCCGCCGCCTCCAGCGCGGTCGCCAGGTCCCGGGCCCGGGCCGCGACGGCGGCCTCCCCGTCCTCCAACAGCTCGCCGATGAAGGGGAGGGCCTCGGGCAGGAGGGGGAGGTAGTCGGCGCCCGCCGCGCCCGCCAGCCCCGCCAGGGCGGCCAGCGCGGCGGCCCGCGCGTGGGGGGCCTCCGCCCGGGTCGCCATGAGCACGGCGTGGTTGATGGGTTTCAGGGCGTCGGCGGAGGTGCCCGCGCTGGTGCTGGACGCGCCGACCGCGCCCGCCGCGCCGGCAGCGGTGGCCAGCGCCGCGAGCGCACCCGCCGCGGCGCGGGCGAGGGCGGCCAGGGGCAGCGCCCGGGCGGGCCCCGTCGACGGGGCCGGGTCCGGGCAGCCCATGGGCTCCCCACCCCCCGCGGCGTCGGCCTCCAGGACGGCGCCCGTGTCTTCCGGCACGGCGGCAGGGCCGCCCTCCGCACTCCCGCCCCCGCCCCCGCCTCCCAGCTGGGCCACCAGCAGGGGCAGGAGGCGGGCGACCGTGCCGGGGTCCGCGAACGCGCCGCCCGCATCGAAGAGCAGGGCCCGGTGGAAGGCACGCACGGTGCGTAGGCGGGCAAGCCAGGCGGTGGTGATGGCGGGCGGGGTGGCGAGCGGGGGAGGCGGTGCGGCGGCCGCGACCCCATCTGCACGGCGCCGGCGCTTGGCGGCGGGTCCGGCCGGAGCCGGCACGGCGGTGGCGGCCACCCCTTCCTCCCCACCTGCCTCGCTCTCGAGACAGGCCAGGCCCAGGTCAAGTACCTGGCGGGCAAAGGGCGCAAAGACGGAGCGCAGGCGTTCGGCGGCGGCGGAGACGCCAGCAAACAGGGCGGCGACCCGCCCGCTGGCCGGCCCAGCCTGGGCCGCCCAGCCCACCAGGCGGGCCAGGAGGCGGGCGAAGGGCGCTTCGGCCAGGCGTTCAGCGAGGGCGACCAGGGCGGTGGCGGCCGCGTCATCGACCGCGGCGGCCGCGGCAGGGGTGGCACCCGCCATGGTCTCGCGGGCGCCCATGCCAGCTTCCAGGACGACCGCGGCCGCGCCCTCCGCCGCAGCCTCCGCGGCGGCCGGTTTCAGGCGGGCAAAGGTGGCCGCCGCGACGCCCAGCAGCGCAACCGCCGACCCGGGCCCGGCCTGCACGGCCACAGGCGCCGCAGTGGCCAGCGCGGGCAACAGCAGGCGCGCCGGGACGCGGGCGGGCATGGCCGCCAGCGCTCGGCGGCCCGCGGCCACGGCCGGGCGGTGGTGCCTGCAGTCCGGCCCGTCCACGAAGGCGGGGCGGGTGAGCAGGGACAGCAGGCGGGGCAGGGCGGGCGCCGCCAGGCCGCCCAGGCCGTCCACCAGCGCGCCCGCCGCGGCACCCGCGGCGGCGGCGTCCAGCTCGGCGCCCTCCGACGCGGCGCCCGCCTCCCTCCCGCTCCCGCGCTCCCCGGCCGACGCCTCCCACCGGTCCGCCGCCCCCTCCGCCGCGTCCAGGAGGGACGGCAGCGCGGCGGGCAGGGCGGGCAGGGCGGCCGGGCCCAGCGCCCCCAGGGCCGCGGCCGCCGCGGCCAGGCCGCACCCGCGCAGGGCGGCGGTGGCGGTGCGGTCGCCGCCCGCGGGCGGGGCGGCCGCGGCTAGGGCAGACGGCAGGGCGGCCAGGACGGGGCCCGGGTCAAGGCGGGCAAAGGTGGTGGCGGCCGCGCCGAAGGCCGCCAGGGCGGCCTGCTTCACGGATTCCGGGGTGGAGGGCGACGCCAGGAGGGGCGGCAGGGCGGCGCACAGGGCGGCCCCCCCGCCCACCGCGGCCGGCGCGGCCTCGCTCCCCGCCAGGGCGGCCGCCTTGGCCGCCGCCAGGCGCAGGGCCCGCCGGGCGGGCGCGCCCGCGGAGGTGGAGGCCAGGGCGGCCAGGGCGGTCAGGTAGGCCCCCGCGGGCGCGCAGGCTTCCAGGGCGGTGGCCAGGCCCAGGCCCGCCGCGGAGGCGGCCGGCCCGCCGGGGTCGCTGTGCGGGACAGCCGCGGCCGCGAGGGCAGCCGCGAGCAAGGCATCGCCCGCGCCCCCGCCCGCCGGCGCGCCCCGCAGGGCCCGGGACGCCAGGGACACCGCCGCCACGGGCAGGGGCGCGCCCGGGCTGTGGTGCGGGTGGTGGGCGGCGTCGGCCGCGGCGGCGATGACGGCCGCGAGCGTGGCGGCCCGGGCGGGGAGGGGGACCTGAAGTGAGGGGGGGATGGAGAGAGAATGGGAGATGAGGAATGAGGGTTTGGAGTGCGCGCCAAACACGGGGACAAAAGGGAGGGGGGTATAAAATGGTTGATGTGCGCGCCTCAGCATCAAGAACGAAAATATGAGATTGTTTAAATGTCGTCAGCGCGGGCCCGGATATCGGAGCCTGCTAGGTCTGACGTGCAAACAAGAGTGATCGTCACCGGCACACAAGAAAAAAGGAAGAGATAAATCAGAAGCCTCAATAAAATGAATGGTGTTTTTTATGATCACGCCCGGCGTGCTTTGGCACGCCCGGCAAGTCACCCTTATTAAATCAGTTTTCCCCACAGAGGGGGCATTTTTTATGGGCATCACCGGCTTTGTTGGAGAGGGGGGGGAGAAAGGGGGAGCGGGGAAGCAAAAATAGAAAAAAAGGGGGGGGCGCAGGCGGGGGAAGTGCGGGTTGTGAGAGACCCCAACCCCGGCTTCGCGCGCCCTCTCTCTCATGAGCTCACCTCGACCATCAGCTGCGTCGCCAGATCCGCCGCCCAGGAGCCGCCGCCCTCCTCCTCGTCGCCCTCCACGTCCGTGCGCAACAGGGCCAGGGCCAACGGAGCCGCGCCGGAGGCCGTAGAGAGCGAGGAAGAGGCGTGAGTAGAGTTCACTGCAAATGTGCCCAATAGCCCAGCCCGCCTGGTGGCAGGCAGCCCAAGCAGGACGCCCACAACCGCGCCCGCCAGCTCGCGCGCGTCCCGCCCGGCCTCCACCCACGCGCCCGCCAGGGCCCGGGCGGCGACCTCAGCCGCTGTGCGCGACCGCTCGTCCGGGCAGGCCGTCGCGGCGGCGATGGCGGCCAGTGCGGGCATGGCAGCAGCGTCCGCCGCGGCGCCGCCCGGCGCTGACACGGCCAGGGCGGAAAATGCGTCCAGTGCGGCCGCCCGGGTGGGCGCGTCCCCGCCGCACGCCGCCGCGGCTTCCGCGACGGCTGCGACATCAATGGACCGCCGCCCCGAGGACGGGCCGGTGCCGGAGGCCGCGGCGCGGGCCGCCGTGCCCAGGGCGAGGCGGAGGAGGTATGGAATGTCAGGCGGGGCGACGCCCGTGGCGGCCGTGAGCGCGGCGCCCGCCTCACGCCCGCCGCGCTGCTGCTCTCCTTCGTCATCGTCCTCGGATGCTGCTGCAGCGCCCAGGCTCGCCCAGGCCCGGCCGTGCCAGCGGGTCAGGGCCCGGGCCAGGGCGAGGAGGGCGGGCAGGGACGCGGCCGCGGCGGCGGTGGCGGCGGCGCCCCCACCACCTGCCGCGCCCGCCCGCCAGTGCAGGACCTCCAAGAGGGCGGGCCACTCCGCGCCGGCAGCAGCGGCGGGCGCGGATTTGCGCCCGCCGCCACGGCACTTGGCCAACGACGCTGCCGAACCACCGCCGGCGGCGTCCAGGGCCGCCGCGGCGGCCGCCAGGGCGGCCGAGATGTCGGCTTCGTGCAAGGGGGCGGCATCCAAGGCCGCGCGCGCGGCGTCGGTGGCCGGGCCAGGCACGCCCCGGGCGGCCGCGCGCAGGAGGGCGGCCAGGGCGGCGCGACGGACGGGGCCGGCCGCGCCGGCGGCGGGGCCTAAAGCCTTCAGGGCGGCGGCCACGATGGACGCGGCGGCGGGCGTGGTGGCGGGCGGGGCGGAGGGGACAGAGGCAGCAGCAGCAGCAGCAGCGTCGCCGCTGCTGGCCGCTGCCGCCACCGCTCCGGCCGCGAGGGCCAGCAAGACCGCCGCCGGCTCGCCGCCGGCGGGCGCGCCGGGCGCGGCGGCGTCCACGAGGGCAAGAGCAAGGGACACCATCGGCGAGCCGGTGCCAGCACAGGCCACCCGCGGCGCCACGCCCCGGCCGCTGCCGTCGAGCACAAGGCGGCGCAGGGCGCTGGCCGCTGCCTCGGCCACCGTGGCTGGGGCCGCCCCACTCGCTGGTGCCAACAAGGCGGCGGCCGCCGCGACGCCCGCCGGTGAGGCCGTGTCAACGTGCGTCAGCGCGCCCACCGCCCAGGCAGACAGTGCGGGCGAGCCCGCCTCAGCCAGGGCCCGGTCCACGGCGGCGGGGTCGACCCCGACCCTGACCGCCACAGCACCCAGGGCCGCGGCCGCCGCTTTCTCACCCTCACCCGGCGCTTTGAGCGCCTGCAGGGCGGCCAGGGCGGCCAAGCGGGCGTCCTTGCTAGTTGATGCATCCCGGATGCCCGCCAGGAGGCGAGGGAATAGAGAGGAGGAAGCAGGCGGCGGTGGCGACACCTTTTTGAGGTCGGCGGCCGCGGCGGCGGCTACCTGGCCGCCCTGCCCCGCGTCCACCCCGCCCGCCTCGCAGGCCGCGGCCGGCGCCGCGATGATGTCGGCCAGGAGGCCAGCCGCGCCTGACGGGCCCACGCTGGCCAACAGGGCTGCCCGGGCGGCCGCCTGCGCCGGCCCACCACCGGTCGCCAGGCGGGCAAAGAGGCCGGCCGGGCCACCGGCCGCCCGCGCGCCCTCCTCCAGCCCCGCCCGCCCGCCCGCCGCCGCCAGGGCCATTGCAGCTAGGCGGCGGGCGGCAACAGCCAGCACCCAGGCCGCCCGGTCCGGCGCGCCCAGCGCCGCCAGCCAGGCGTCGGACGGGAGGGAGGCGGAGGAGGGGGCGGGCGGGAAAGCGGCGGCTGCTTCCGCGTCGCCCGGTGTGCCCTGCCTCACGCCCCGGGCGGCCACGTCCACCGCGCCCGCTGGGGAGGCCAGCATGCCCAGCGCCGCCTGGGCCACGGGGGCGGCGTCCGCCTGGCTCGCGGCGGCCAGCCCGGCGATGAAGGCCGCGTACACGAGCGCCCGGGCGGGCGGCGGGGCAGCGGCCGCGCTGCCCATGGCCGCGGCCGCGGCCGCGGCCGCGCTCCCGCCCTTGAGCAGCCCCGCGCCCGCGGCCGCCACGGTCGCCCGGCAGGCGTCCAGGGCGGCGCCCTCCACCTCTTCTGGGGTGGTGACGGCAGGGGGAGGGGGTACAGCAGCGGCTTTCGCCCCCGCCTTCTTGGCCGCCCGGGGCTGCGGGGTGGCCGGGGTTCGGGGGACAGCACTCACCCAGGCCGCGCCGCCCAGGCCGGCCAAGAAGGCGTCGCCCAGCTTGCCGCCCGCCTCAGCCGCCGCCCGGGCAACCTTGCGGTGGTTGGGAAGAGGCCAGGCTGCGGCCGCGACGGCGGCCGCGGCGGCCGCCGTCCAGGCCGGGACGGGAGGTGCCGCCTCCCGTGCCAGGCGGCACAGCGAGCGCAGCGTGCGCCGGGCGGCCGGCCCGGCCTTGGGCGCCGCCTGCGCCCGGGCAGCCGCCGCCACGAGGGCGGGGACCGCGTCGGGCGCGGGCAGGCGCCGCACCACACGCCAGGACGCGGCTGCCGCGACGACGCCCGCATCGTCATCCGCCAGGCGGGCCAGGACCGCCGTAGTGAGGGCGGCGGGGAGGGGCGGGATGGGGGCCTGCCCTCCTCCTCCGCCCTCCCCGTCCGAGCCATCAGCCGCGTCCCCGCCCGCCACGCCCAGGGCGGCCACCGCCGCACGCCGGGCCGACGCCAGGGGCGAGTCCAGGGCCGCGGACACGGACTCGTGCACGCCGGACACGGGTGCCGCGCCCGTCCCGCCCAGCGCGGCGGCTGTGAACACGCGCGCCGCGCCGGCGGCCGCCCGGCCGCCACCGCCGCCGCCGCCGCCGTCGCGACGCAGTGGCTCCAGGGCCGCATCTACGGCCGCGGCCACGGCCACCGGGTGGTGGACGTCCAGGGCACGCAGGGTGGCGGCGAGGTCGGCGGCGGACGCGGACGGCTCCCCAGCCGTCGCGGCCGCCCCGGCTGCCAGCACTGCCTTGGCAGCGACGCCCGCGTCCTTGGCGCTCAGGGCGCCGCCCGCGCCCCGGCACAGCGCTAACAGGAGAGCCCGGTGGTGCGAGTTGGTGTTGGACGCGGTGGCTAGCAGCGGGAGCAACAGGCCGGTCAGGCAGCCGGCCGCCGTGGTGCCGGGCGCGGCCTTGCTCTTCTGCCACAGGGAAGCGAGGCCAGCCGCGAGGCCAGGCACCGCCGCGACGTGGGCCAGCGCGCTCCGGGCCGCGCCGGCCGCGGCGTGCGGCTGCGTCGCCGCCAGATGGGCCAGGAATTGGACGGTCGGCGAGGTGGTGGCCGGTGCGGCGTCGGAGGGGAGGCCTTTGGCGGCTTCCACCATCAGGGCTAGGAAAAGGAAAAAAGAGGGAATGGTTTTGAGCGCTCGTTTGATTTGATTTTCGATTTTGTCGCGCGCCACCCCCGCATCGCAGGAATTGAATTCAGAGCATCGCCTCGGGGAATACAAACTTTAAACATGAATAAATTTTGGGCCGTCACCGGCCGTGGGGGGACAAAAATGCCCCCCTTCCCGGCCTCGGGCTTGAAGATGTTTTTCGTCAGCGGCGGGGTTAGGTGTCTCTCCCTCTGCCCCCATCCGTCCCCCCCCCCCCATCCCTTTCCCTTACCTTGCACCAGGTCCACGCTCAGCGACGCCCGGGCCGCCAGGGCCGCCGCCACCATGAGCGCCGCCGCCCGCCTGTCGGGCCCGGCGCCCGGGGCGAGGCCGCCCAGGACGGAGGGGAGGACGGCCCGGAGGGTGGCATCAGTGAGGCCGCCGCCGGTACCGCTTTTGGATGGGGCGGCGGCCGCGCCGAGCGCCTCGCACACGGTCACGGCCGCGAAGGCAAGGTGGCCCGGCGCGGCGGGCAGGCCCGGCTCACCCTCGGCCAGGCTGGCGACGGCGGCCAGGGCGGCCGGGTCGGACGCGCACCGGGCGACGAGGGCGGCCCGGGGCAGCGGCACGCCCGCGCCCGCGCTCTCGCCCAGCCACGCCCAGGGCGTCCCACCCAGGCAGCACACCCGCACCAGGCGCACAAAGGCGTGCGTGCCATGGTAGGGCAGGGCCGCCCCAACCAGCACCGCCGGCACGGCCTCTCCGATGCGGAAGCGGCGGAGCAGGTACTCTAGCGCCCGGGCGGCCGCGGGCGTGGCGGCGTGCGGTCCGACCAGGCGGGCAAACGTGGCGAGCGCGCCGTCCAGGCGGGCGGTGGCGGGCGCGTCCAGGGCGTCCCGGCCGGGCGCGGTGGCGGGGGGTGCAAACAGGGTGCGGGCAAAGGGCTCGAAGCGGGGGTCCAGGGCGCACAGGTCGCGGAATCCTGGTCATGGGGCGTGGCGGAGGAAGGCGAGAGAGAGAGAGGGTGAGGGGACAAAGGGAGCGCGGCGGCGGCGGTGGCGGCGGCTAGGCAGCGCCGAGTCATGTTGAGAGGACCGGGCCGCAGCATGTGGGTTGTTTTTTTCCTTCTTGTGGCACGCGGGCAAGGGTCCGGGCGACCCACCCCGCCCACCTCACGCCCGATCCGGGGCAGGGCACGCGCCTGGGCATGCACTGCATGCTTTAAACCTTGCATCGCCCCGACACAGGCCACACCCGTAGGCACTTGGCTCTCTTTCGCTGGGCCGCCGCGCCGACGGCTCAGGGGGGGGGCGGGGGCGGCCGCTCTCCTTTTCTTGTTTCAATTTCACCTGACACGCCGACCTCGTGCAGGGTGTCCAGCCCGATGTCCGCTGCCGCCCGGGGATCAAACAGGAGTGACGGCCGGCCCCCACGGGGCACGGCTGCCGCGCCGGGCGTGGGCGCATCCCGGCGGCCCCCGGCCAGGCTCGCTAGCGCGGCCGTCAGGGCCGTCTGGGGCGGCATTGTTTTTGGTTTTGTGTGTGTGTGCGTAGGTGGGGAGGGCGCGTGCGTGCGTGCGCGTGTGCGTGTGCGTGTACGTGTGCGTGTGTGCTGCCGCACTCTGTGTAGACAGGGAGAGGGAGAGGGCGCAGACACGCGCGGAACACAAAGAGAGTTGGCTGAACACACAGACTGTGAGCAGGGAAAGAAAAACCTTTCTTTGATGGCCCATCTCATGCTCTTTGATTCTACACACGTTTCGATTCAATACGCCCCCGGCAGTTGCGGTACCCCCCCAGGCCCCCCACCCGTCGCGTGCGCTTGCAGGGCCGCCAGGGTCGCCGCGCCCGGGGCGCTCTGCGGCGGGGTGGCCGCCGCCGCCTGGTGCTGCTGGTGCGGGTGGGGCACAGGCACGCCGACACCGCCGGCCCCGGGATGAAAGGAGACCCCACCCGGGAGGTAGGGGTGCGAGTGGTGGTGGTGGTGGTGCAGCGGGGCGGTCAAGCCAGCGGGCAGCCCACCAGGCCCGCCCGTCGGCACAAAGGTGACGACTGGCTGGTGAGGGTGGGGGTAGGGCACACCAGGCGGCGCTGCTGCCTGTTGGGGCACGCCGCTGCCCGACACCGCGCTCAGGCCGTACAACCAGGCATCCATGGGTGGTGGGGGTTGGGGCGCGGAGGGGTGGGGGTGTGGTGGTGGCGGGGCGAGGGAGTAGGGCCAGGCGGCCGCGGCCCCGCCGGCTACGACGGCCGCGGCCGCGGCCGCTGCACTTGCCCCCCCCCCTCCCCCCCCTCCCATCATCAACGCCGCCGCCAGGGCTGGGTCCGGCATGAGCGGCACCAGCGTGCCGCTGCCGTATGAAACGCCGCCTTCTCCTCCCCCACCAACCCCGGCGGCGGTGTAAAAGGAGGCGGGCGGGAAGGCGTGGGCGTGGGCGTGCACGCCGGCCGGGGCCTGCACCGCCGCGGCCGCGGCCGCGGCCGCGGCCGCTGCCACGGCCGCCTGGTGCTGCTGGGAGGCCGCCATCACGGCGGACTGGGCCGCGGCCTCGGCGGCCTGCCTATCCGCCAGGGACCGGGCGTACACGGTCGCCATGGAGGTCGGCGGCAGCGGCGGCGGCGGCGGGGCGGCGGGCGCGGGCGGCGGCGGGTAGGGCACAGAGTACAGGGCGTGGAGCCCGTGGTGGGTGGCAGCCGCCGCCGCCGCCGTCTGCTGCTGTTGCTGGACCGCCGCCGCCGCCAGCGCCACGGGCACGCCATACCACCCCGCCGACGAGGGCGGTGGCGGCGGGCCAGGCGGCAGCACGCCGCCAGGCGGCACGCCGCCCGCGCTGGCGGCGGCGTAGGGGTAGGGCAGGGCGAGCGAGACCGGGATGTGGTGGTGGTGGTGGGCCGGCGCCTGGTGGTGGAAGGCCGGGTGGTAAGGCGCGGGCAGAGGGGGCAGGGCGGTGGCGGCGGCGACGGCGGCGGGCGGTGCCTGCGCCGCCGCCGCGCCCGGTCCTCCACCGGGCGAGGCTTTCACTGCCACCGGCCGGCGCGGACCGGACCGGGGGCGGCGGGGTAACGGCCCGCCACCGGGCGGCGGCGGCGGCGTCGTGCCCGCCGCCGCCTGCTGCCCCTGGCTGCACGCCGCCGCCTGGGCCGGGCCCTGGCTGGTGGCGAAAGACATGCGCGCTTTCTTGGAGGCAACGGATGCACCAGCCGCGGCGGGTGAGGGGCGGCGCAGGGCGGGCGACGGCCCCCTGCGCCCCGCCGCGGCCGGTGACCCGCCCCGCCTGCTCGGCGATGGCCGCCGCTCCGCCGCCGCCGCGCTGGCCGCCGCGACCACCGCCGCCGCCGCGGCTTCGGCAGCGGCTGTGCGGGCGACGATGGCCGCGGACGCGGCGGCCGCGCAGGCCGGGGCGTGGGCCGCGTAGGCCGAGGCGAGCAGGGTGGCGGCGCAGGTCGGGCAGCCGACCAGGTCGAGTGTCGCGCCCGCGGCCGCCGCCAGCGCCGCCGCGTCCGCATCCGTCGTGCCGGCTGACGACGTTGAGAGCGGGGCGGAAGAGGGCGGGTCACTGGTGGTGGGCGGCAGGGGCGGCTGGGGCGGCGGGCGGGCGGGCGTGGCGCCTTGACCAGCCGCGCGCACCGAGGCGGCCGCCGCGGCCGCCGCCGCTGCCATCGCCGCGCCCGCGGCCAGGGCGGCCGGGGTGGAGGGGCCATCAGCCAGGGCGAAGGCGAGGGCCGCCCAGGTGCGACGGGGCTTGGCGGGGTTTGGAGGCGGTGCGGGCGCGGCCTCACCCGACGACGGGCTGCTGGGGGTTGAATGGGGGTGACGTATGTGATGGGGTGAGTGGGTGGGCGCGGGTTTTATTTTCCGTGCGCGTCCACGCCCACGCCCTATACGCAGCAGCAAGCAGCCAATTGTGCGCTTCCGCCACCTCCACGACGCGGAGCCTCGAAAGTACAGGCATTGGTGCAGATGGCGAAGCACGGCGCAGCACGGCGGCCATGAAGGCGGGCGCGACGGAGAGAGAGACGCAAGTGCGGCGTTTTTTTCGACCTTGGTGCAGGCTGCGGAAGCGTTTTTTTTTTTTTTTTTTTTTTTTTTTTCCTTCTCGCTCGCCGTCTCCATCCTCTCACCTAGCTGCCGCCGACACGACGGCCGCGCCATCCCCGTCCGGGAACACACAGCCTAGGTAGTCAGCCAGCAGGGCCGGGTAGGCCGACTGGAGGGCGCCCGGCAGGGCGGCGGCCTCGTGCGCGAGTTCTGTGAGGAATGGAGAGGGGCGTGAATCGGGGGCCAGCCGAGTTGTGTGTCCGGCCTCTTTGTCGCAGCCGCGCGCCCGCACAGGCACACACCACCACCCTGTCGCGCATGCCAGCGATACAGTGTATGATTAAGCTAGCCATGGGGGTGGGTTGGACCACGCAACGGGCGGCGGCTGGGGGGGCGGCGCGCCGGGTGAAGAGGGGCTTTGCCCAGCCGCGCGCCGTCTCTTTCCTCACCGTCTCGCAACCGCTGCAGGGTGGAGGTCGCCCCGCCGTCGGCCGCCATTGTGAGTGGAGGAGGGCTGGGGGGAGGATCTACACACACGTGCACAACGCACAGGGGCGGGTCTGGCCTCTCCCCGCGCGGCGCGTGCCCGAGCAAGCCCTCGGGGCGTAGGCGTTTTGGAGAGATGGACGAGTGAAAGCAGCGAAAAGCGCGGCGCAGGCACGGGCGGGGTCGAGGTTGGCAGAGTCACATTTCGCGGCGGAGAGAGAAAGAGCGTATGCGCCGCGGGGACACGCCCTGCTCCTCACCGCATTGCTGCTGCTAATTACACACCCCACGCGGTCGTCTACACCCATGGCCACTGCCCCGGACCCCGAACTCGCGGCGGGGCCCCCTAAAGCGTCGACACGTCTGAGCAGCGCGCCGAGCATTGGCCGCTCCCTCACGATTTTCACCCGCACGGACGAGAAGCTGGTGCGTGCGTGCGTGCGTGCGTGTGTGTGTGTGTGTGTGTGTGTGTGTGAGGCAAAGACGCGTACTTTGGACACACGCTGCACGTGGAGAGTGGAGAGAGAGAGGGCAGAAAGCCAGGGCCCCCCCTGGCTCTCTCGGGAGCGCGCTCGTGACCTCGGGCGCGCGCGCCCTCTCGCCCTCTCGCCCCTCTCTTTCCTCATATATCACCCACCCCGTCCGCGCCCCCGACACGCTCTCACACACCCACACCCACACCCACACCCACACCCACACCCACACCCACACCCACACCCACACCCACACCCACACCCACACCCACACCCACACCCTCCCATTGCGCAGTCCAAGGAGGACGCCAACGCGCACCGGTCGGTGACCGCGGCGCGCGACTCGACCTTCACCGGCGTCTTTTGGCACAATTTCACGTCCATGGTCGGGGCCGGCGTGCTCGGCCTGCCCTTCGCCATGGGCAACCTGACCTGGGCGGGCGGCTTGGTCACCCTGGCCGCCTCCTGGCTCGTCTCGTACGGCACCTTCATCGCGCTCGTCCTCATGCACGAGCAGGGCGCCCCGCCCGGGCCGGTCACCCGCATGGACCGGTACCAGGAGCTCACCCGCTTTGCCTTTGGGCGGAGGGCGGGCAACTGGGCGTTGCTGCCGTTCCAGGTGTGTGCGCGCGTATGATAGTGGGAAAAGGGGCGGGGGTGGGGCGGGAGAGGTGTGTGAGAGAGAGAGGGAAAAGGACCGCGGGAAACGGGGGGCGCGCGTGCTTGCTCCCAAGCGTACGTGCCGCATTTTTGTGGGGGGGGGGGGGGGGGGGGGGGGGGGGGGGGGGGGGGGGGGGGGGGGGGGGGGGGGGGGGGGGGGGGGGGGGGGGGCGGGGGGGGCGGGGGGGGGGGGTGGCTGTCAACCCATCGTCCCGGCCTTTTTTTTCGCCCCCCCCCCCCCCCCCCCGCCCATCCCATTCCCACGTTGCGCGTTTCCTCTCACTGCCTCTTCACCCCCTCTCTTTTCCCTCTCTCTCCCTGTCACACCATGTAGCTCGTCCTCTTCATCGGCATCCCCATCGCCTACGCCATCGTGGGCGGGGAGTCCATCGCCAAGGTCATCAAGCTCCTGGCCCCGCCCGGCTCGCCCGTCACGCGGGCCGGCCTGTCGTCCTGGATCATCCTGTTCACGGGCGTCCAGCTGGGCGTCGTCCAGATCCGGTCCTTCCATGACATGTCATGGGTGTCCGCGGCGGGCGCGCTGGCGTCCCTGTTCTACGTCGCCATCGCGGCGGTCAACTCCATCGTGGAGGGCACCAACGGGAGCGTGGACCGGGGCGCCGTCTCGTACGCGCCACCCCCCGCCGCCTCGCCCTGGTCGCGGTTTTCGGCCATCGCCAACGCGGTCGCGACCTTTGCCTTTGCCTGGGGCGGCCACAACATCGCCAACGAGATCCAGGCGACGCTGCCCATGCCGCCGTCCTCGGTCAAGCCCATGATGCGGTCCGTGCACGCCACCTTCTGGTTGGCGGCCGCCTGCTACGGCGCGGTTTCCGTCGCCGGCTTTTGGGCGTTTGGGAGCGGGGTGGACCCCAACATCCTGCTGACGATGGGCGTGGGCGGGTCGGCCGCCCTGAGAGGCACCATCGCGGCCGCCAACCTGGCAGTCGTCATCCACGTGCTGGCGGGCTACCAGGTCTTCCTGTTCCCGCTCATCGACATGCTGGAAGGCGCCGCCCTCTCCCGCCGGATCCTGCCCACCGCCGCCTTCCGCCTGGTCACCCGGTCGGCCCTCGTCATCTTCATCGGCTTTGTTGCGTGCGCCGTCCCCTTTTTCAGTGCCATCCTGGGCATCCTGGGCGCGCTGTCCGTGACGCCGACCACCTTCATGATGCCGTGCATCCTCTGGCTCCACCTGGGCCCGGGCGGCCGCGGGCGCGGGTGGTGGAAGACCGCAGCCGCGCTGACGGACTGGACCTGGTGGGCGGCCGTGAGCGCGCTCGCCCTGTCCACGCTGGTCATGGTGGGGGGCACGCTCGGCGCGGTCGACACGTTTGTGCATGGTATCGGCACGTACGGCAGCTTTCAGTGAGAGAGACAGAGAGAGAGAGAGAGAGGGCGAGGCGGGGGAAGAGAGAGCCGGCAGTCGGCTACGCACGGCAAAGGCCTCCTGCCTGTCGGCTTCGTCCTCCGTGCGGGGAGGCCCCGTGAAAACACATTCAAGTGGAACTTGAGAACTGAATAAAAATCTCTACCCATCAAGAAAGCGTGCCAGGGTGGCCTTCATCGCCGACCTCGTCCCTCCCCACCAGCTCGCACCTTCCCTCACTGCCCCGCCAACTCATGGCGGCGCCAAAGCCCAGGCGTGTGGGCGGGGGGTTAGTGGAGAGGTCGCCCGGCGGGGCGAGAGCCAAGGTTAACGAAACCACCGACCTCACCTCGACCGCCCACAGGAGCGATCGATCGCTGTAGAGTGGGGTGAGGACGGCCACCCGGCTGCCTGGTGCAAAAGCGGCTTCAGCCCAGGCCTGGAGGGCGATATCGGCGGGCGGTGGGCCCGCGCTGACCTCTGCCGCCGCTGCCGCGCGGCCGGCGGCCCGGAGGGACGCCAGGGCACGCGCCGCGCAAGGGGAGAGGCAGGCGGGGTCGAAGCCGTCGCTCACCATCAGGGGCCGCTCAAACCTCGACCTCCCCTTTTCTCATGACACAGCGCCTCCGCCGCCCCTGGCACCGCCCGCCCGGTACCACCCCTGTCCCTCCCCCAGCACGTATGTGCTGCTACATTCTGCATGGTGCCCGCAGGTCGGAAGGAGAAAAAATGACCTGCAACCACCCTAATCCTGCCCTCCATGCTCACTTTGAGATCAGATTCTTCATATGCTTAAATTAATTCCGAAATGACAATGTTCACGCTCTACGTGTCTCTGTTGAATACACGCTGCTTTGACCGAGTGGTTAAGGTGCCTCCCTGCTATATTACAAGCTTTGATGAGGAGTCGTCGCCTTTGGGCGAGAGTGTTGGTGATATAGGAGCATGGTTTCTGGGTCAATTCTCCTTTCTATAGTGATCAATACCCTGGTTCCCATGCGCCCCCGTCCCGACCTCTCCTCCATCGCGCCTCCCCTCACTCGCTCGTTCATGAAAGGAGGTTTCGAGAGAAGCGCAGGTTCGAATCCTGCAGGCAGCGGCCCCCCCTCCCCATCGCTTTTTGGTGGGCGGCGGCGGCGGGGCGCGGGACCGCGGGACAGAGGAGGGAGGGGGGAGGTCCATTCCGCAACCTCCCCCTCCCCTCTCCCCCCTTCTTTTTATTTTTACCCTCCTTTCCCGCCTCTCCACGCCCCATGGACCCGCCGGCACCGACGGACACACACACACGCACACACACACACACACATACACACACACACACACACATACATACGCCACACTGGCAAACCCCAAAGGTGATGCCCGGCGAGCTGGCGTGCTTGGGGCAGGACCAAGGCTGGTTCATATGCGCCCGGGTGGGCGGAGAGGGGTGGGGTTCGGGCGAGTGGGGGGTCGACCTCACCATTCTTATTTTATTATTTTGGTTTGCCGGCCTCCAGCGCGCGCGCGACCAGCCAGGCAACACAGTGTACCACGACACAGCCCCCCCGCACCCCCCCTGGCCCCCCCTCGGTCCCCCTACATGACCTTTCACATTGCCTGCCCGCTGACAGGGTTCGTTTTTTTTTTTTTCGGCCAGGAACCGTTTGGCCAGGGCATTGGCGGCTCGCTAAAGAAAAACACGCGTCCCTCCCCCACAACAGCGGGGCGCCGCGCGTATGCACGCGCCAACCACCCCCCAGGGCATGCGCACCATCTCCCTGATCGCTGGGCGTGCGCAGACCCATGGGCGCTGTGCCGGGCGAAAAAGAGAAGCACATGTGCAAGACCACGCCGCCCCTTCTCAAACCTGTTCATCCCCTCCCCCCCCCCCCCCCTCATCCACACAGCCACGGCCTCTGCACCTGCACCGCGGGCGCCCCGCCCGTGGCCTCAACGCCAGGCTATGACGATGCCGCTGCGTCCCTGTGGACCGCTGTCCAGGCCGTGGGTGCGTCGAGCCGGACCATCCGCACGACCCCGACCGCCACCGTCCCCGTCCCGCCGCTCTGCCAGCGCCCGGCCAACCTGGGCGCCCTCAAAGCGGCGGCCGCGGTCGCCGCCGACCGGGCGACGCAAGCGGAAGTAGCTGCCCAGGCAGCGGAGGCGGTGGCCGTCGCGGCGGCCGCCCGGGCAGCCGCCGCCAAGGCACGGCCGGCACGGCCGCCACCGCCACCGCCTGCGGAGGCTGCCCCTGCTCCCGCTGCCGCCCCCCGCCCCCTCCCGCCGCCTCCGCCGCCCGCCGCCGCCTCCGCCCCCGCCTCCACCGCGCCCACCCCGCTGCGCCCGTCCGAGGCGGACGCTGCCGCCCGCGCCGGCGCCCGCCTGCAAGTCAAGTGGACGGACGGCGAGTGGTGGGACGCGACGGTGCGGCCGCCGCCGCCCCTGAATGCAGGCCTGGTCCTGGCGGGCTGCGCCCGGTCTGTCACGCTCGTGTACGACACGGGCGAGGAGGAGAAGGGGGTCGACCTGGCGGCCCTGGCGGCCAAGGGCGAGGTCACGTGGTTGGCAAACATGCGGGAGTGGGCCCTGCGCAAGGTGGGGGAGGGCGGTGGCGGTTGTGGCGGGGGCCGCCATCCCCAAGCGGCGGCCGCGCCCCCCCGGGCGCCGCCGCCGCCCCGCGCCCGCCCGCCGCCGCCGCGCCCCCTCCCCCCTCCACCCCCTCCCGCACCTATGCTCCCCTCATCCGCCCGGGTCCCCATCTCTGCGCTTGTCGGCCTGGGGCCGGCCGTGCGCGGGACGCGGCTGCGCGTCCTGTTGGCGGGTGGGGCGGCCCTTGAGGTCATCGCGGGGGTCGTCATCCCGGGCCGCCCGGGCTTGCCCGTCAACCTGCCGGATGGGCGGTCGGTCGAGCTGCTGGCCGACCGGGATGGGGTGGACTTTGCGGTGTACGTGGCGTGAGAGGATGGGAGGAGTTATAGATTTGTGAGTGTAAGAGAAAAACACAGGGCCGCACGCACACACAGAGACTTGGTGGACTGGAACTAAGCTCTACCTACACACACACACACACACGCGCTGGCCGGTTAAAGAAAGGAAGGGGGGACGTCATAATCCAAAGACACCGCTCCCTCTCTCTGTTCCTTCACGTCTCAACCTTCTTGCCTCCACCAAAAAAGCGGCGCTCAAAGCGGGCCGGGTTGAGCGGCACGAAGCCGTCCGGCAGGACGACCGTGTCCTCCTTGACACGCAGCTTGCGCGGCGGCGGCTCCCAGGGCACCAGGCGCGGGTCCCCGGCAAACGGGTGGTCGGGTCCCGCAAAGACGCGGAGCTTGCGCGCGCGCGCGTCGCGCAACCGGTTTTTCGGGAGCATGCCATAGACCGCCCGTTTCAAGGGTTCCGTCGGGTCGACCGCCGCCGTCGCCGCGACGGACCGCTCCTTCAAGCCGCCTGGAAAGCCCGTGTGCCACTTGTAGGTCTTGTCCGTCCACTTGCGGCCCGTGAACGTGGCGGCGGAGGCATTCACGACGACCACCACGTCGCCCTCCTCCGAGTTGGGCCGGTAAGTCGGCTTGTCCTTGCCCTGCAGCACCGTCGCGATGCGGGCGGCCAGGCGGCCCACCACCTGGTCGGTCGCGTCCACCAGGCGAAAGCGGAGGCCGTTGGTGTTTATACCCTGGAATGGATGCGTGGACGGGGAGCGGGGTGAGAGAGTGAGGGCTGGGTTGAGAGGCCACCGCAGCGTTGTGTTCGATCTGTGTGTGCGTGTGCACCGTGCGCCCTCCCCACTGTCGTCTATCGCTCCACTCAACTCACCCGCAGGGGGTTGCGCGGGGACATGACGCGTAGGTGGAGGCGGGAGCTGGCGTGCGTGCGGGTAGCACGACCAGGCCTCTAGACGGGCCCGTAGACGGCGGAAAGAAGCAGTGAACATCGAGCACTATCCAAGTGCCATTCCTTCTTTTTTCGGCACGCCCTCTCCTTTTTTGGGGGATCATCATGGCCACCCGGTGCCAGTTTGAAAACTCCAATGAGATCGGCGTCTTTGCCAAGCTGACTTCGGCCTACTGCCTGGTCGCACTGGGCGGGGCCGAGAACTTTTACAGGTGAGACGGAGAGAGCAAGGAGAGAGAGGAAGGCGCGGCTAGGCGGCGCGAGAAAAAAATGCGCTCCTCTTGTGCGCCCGTCATCGGGGGTGCAGCTCATCCACGCCCACGCATGCTCCGACCTCTAGTATCTACCAGCGTAGGTACCAGAGGTCGGGGTCGGGCGAATCGCCGCGGATGAGATGCTCTCCACACCCAACGAAAAGACGTGAGGGGACGGGGGGGGGGGGGGGGGGCAAAAAAAAACGGGCCCCCCCCGGCGGTGGGCGGTAAAACCCCGAGGGCGGCGCGAACCCCCACCCCCCAACCAACCGCCCCCCCCGCCCCGCCCCCCCCCCCCCCCCCCCCCCCCCCCCCCCCCCCCCCCCCCCCCCCCCCCCCCGCCCCCCCCCCCCCCCCCCCCCCCCCCCCCAAAAAAAAACGGGCCGCCGACGGCTGTGCGCTCTTCAACCCGCTTCTCTCTCTCTCACCCATCCCCCAAACCATCGCCCTCCTCCCTCCTCACAGTGTCTTCGAGGCCGAACTGGCGGACCACATCCCCGTCGTCAAGACCGCCGTCGCCGGCACCCGCCTCGTCGGCCGGGTGTGCGTGGGCAACCGGAACGGCCTGTTGATGCCCAACACGACGACCGACCAGGAGTTGCTCCACATCCGCAACTCCCTGCCCGACGAGGTCGTCGTCCAGCGGGTGGACGAACGCCTGTCCGCCCTGGGCAACTGCATCGCCTGCAATGATTACGCCGCCCTCATCCACCCGGACATCGACCGGGAGACGGAGGAGATCGCGGCGGACGTGCTGGGCGTGGAGGTCTTCCGCCAGGCGGTCGCGGGCAACACGCTGGTCGGCTCGTACGCGGTCCTGACAAACCAGGGCGGCGTGGTCGCGCCCCAGGCGTCGGTGGAGGAGCTGGACGAGCTTTCCTCCCTGCTCCAGGTCCCGCTCGTTGCGGGGACGGTGAACCGGGGGTCGGACGTCATCGGGGCGGGCCTGGTGGCCAACGACTGGGCGGCCTTCACGGGTGCCGACACTACAGCGACCGAGCTGAGCGTCATCGAGAGCGTGCTCAAATTGCGGGGGGCGGGCCCGGCGGACGTGGCGGGCGAGATGCGGGCATCCCTGATCGACGCCCTGGCTTGAAGTGTGAGGGAGTGGGGGCGCGAGGGGCGAGGAATACACTGTAGCCGTGTGGCGGGGATTGATTTCAAAAAAAAAAAAACGAGGTGGATACGCCCACTTAACTCACACACCCTCCTCCTCCTTTTCCTCGCCGCCCTCGCCATCCTTGACCCCCCCCCCATCCTCAACCTCCTGACCTCCGCCTTCCATTTTTCCTCTCAGCTTGGCGCGGATCGCCCGGATGTCCGGCGCGTCCAGGGCGGCCTTGAACGCGGCCGCCGCGGCCGTCCGGGCGGCGGTCGCCCGGTCCCGGCGGACGCCCCGGAAAAAGGTGATGGGCCCGGCGGACCCGATGGCAGCCGCGGTCGAGGCAAACAGGTTGCCCCCGCTCAGCACAAAGGCCGCGGACAGCGCTGCTAGACGGGCGCCCTGGTAGAACGCCTGCACCCCGCCCGCGTCGGCCTGGGCCCGGGCCAGGCGGGTGGTCAGGGCGATGGCCATGGCCGCGGCGGACTGCTTTTGTGGAGGGGGCGACGAGGAGGGGGGGGCCGGCGATGGAGGCTCGCCTCCACCGCCCGCCACCGCGGCTTGGCGCCGGGACCGGGCGACGGCGGCCAGCATGGCCGGCCCGGCAGCCCCGCCCGTCCCATCCCCACGCCCTTCCTGGGCCGCCATGACAGACGCGGCCTGGGCGCGGGGTGAGGGCTCGCCCACGGGCGCGCCCCGGAGCACCCCCGCCAGGCCAAAGCCGGCGACCGCGCCCGACAGGAGGACCGCCACGCCCGCCTCGGCGGCCCCCGCCAGGGAGGCGGCATCCAGGGGCAGGGCCGCGACCGCCCAGGCGGAGGCCGCGTCCACCGCGTCCGGGCCCGCCTCCACCACCCGGTCCGCCGCCCACCGCCCCAGAACGGTCAGCAGGACCGCGCGCGCGGCCTCCGTGCCGGCCCGCCCCGCCGAGACGATGGCCAGGTCGGCGAGGGGAGGGGGGCGGAGGCGGCCCGACCCGCCGCTCAAGACGCTCGCGAACGCGTTGAGGGCGGACCGGGCCCGGAACGGGAGCGAGGTGGACAGGTCGCTGGGCGAGGAGGCGGAGAGGAGGCCGCCTGGCCCGCCCCCGACGCTGGGGTCCAGACCCACCATCACCCCGCCCCGGGCGGCCATGGCCTCCAAGGCGGCGGCCCGGCCGGCGGCGAGGGCTTTCAGCAGGGCCGCCCGCTCCTCGGGTTGGAGCAGGGGAGGCGGGGTGGAGGGGGGGGTCGTGGTGGGCGCGCCGCCACGCCCACCGCCCTCCTTCAACCCTCCACCACCCGTCAGGGCGGACAGATCAGAAACGGCCGCCAGGGACCGCGCCAGCGCGGCATCCGACGGCCCCGCCGCACTGCCGTCCAGCGGCGTCGTGTCCGCCTCGCCGTCCTTCACCTTCACCTTCCAGTCGGGGAGGAGCACGAGCGCGTCCAGGGCCGTCAACACCGCGGCCGCCTCCAGCGCGATGGAGAGGGCGCTGGGGGTGACCTCCCACCGGAGGGGCGCGCCCAGGGCCCAGGCCGCCGCGATGGCGGCCGTGCCGACCAGGCCGGGAGAGATGAAGAGGCGGGTGATGGCTGCCGCGAATATGGGTTGGGCGCGGGCCGCATCCAGGAGGTTGGTGGAGGCGCCGCCGCCGGCCTGGCGCTTTTTAAACTCGCCCACCATTTTTTGGCGGCGCTCTAGGAGGGCACGCAGTTGAGCGGGGTCCACTGGCTCGTCTGTGGTGGGCGGTGGCGGAGGAGAGGAGGAAGAGGAAGAGGACGGCATGGGCTCGTCTGCAGTGGGCGGCGACGGCGCATCCCCACCTTGCTCCTTCTCATCCTCGCCCGCCGCGCGCGGCCGCGTCGTGCTGGGCACCCGCGGCGAATGAATAGGAGGGCGGGCGGCCAGTCGCCTGCCTGCCGGTGCGGCATGCCTGGGGCAGGCCAGGTGCGCCCGCATGATATGATAAAACTTTTTTGTGTGTGTGTCCTCACGCGCGGCGCGGCCACGGCGGCCGTCCCCCGCCCTTCCACTCCGAGTCTGTGTGCACGCACTGCCTCCCGCAGCCCAGAAAAAAAAACTATGGAGTTCATGGATAGAGTGACACACAGGCGCGCCCTGCCTCCCTCATGCCCCTCCTCCACCCGCAGCCGCCGCCGCCTGCAAAGCAGCGACCGCCCGCCCAGCCCGGCCCAGCAGAGGCGCCGCCAGGCCCGCCCACGCGCTACCACCGCCACTCGCTAGCCCGACCGCCTCGCCCAGCGCGTCTGCCGCCGTCTCTAGGCAGGCCTGCAAACGAGAGGTCGTGGTGGTGGGGGCGGGCGGGCCCGCCGCCGTCTGCTCCACTGCCGCCGCCAAAAGTGCAGCCGCGGCAGGCCCCACCACCCCTTCACACAGGGCGGCCGCATCGGCTACCGCCGCCTCCACCCCGCCGACACCACCACCCACAGCCTCCCGCTTCATGAGCGATGCCATCAACGTGGGGAGCGCCGCCCCCTGCCCATCCACCTCCGGATCCCACACGCCTTTGGGCACGGCCGACCGAAAGTCGCCTGACGCGGGCGACCGGGCATGCGCGATGAGCGCGCTCACGGCGCCGTGGCGGGCGGCCCAGTGTGGCGGGGTGAGGAGGGCGCCAAACAGGGCGTCTGTGCCGGGCGCCCGCAGTGACCCGGCGACGGGGGCCAGGGCGGCGGCGGCCGCGGCGATGGCCGGGTCGGCAGCCGCCCAGGCACCCAAGGCGGGGAGGAGGCGCCCCAACGGGGCGGCATCCCGATCGGTGCCGTGTCCGTGCCCCAGGCCCGCCGCCAGGACACGCAGGGCGGGTGGCGCGTGGGGCGGTGGGCGGCAGGCCGGGGCCAGCGGGAGGGCCGCCCCCGCCGCCTGGGCGGCCGCGCGCGCGGCAGGGGGCGGGGCGCCGCAGTTTTCGTCGCCAAAAGCTGACGCCAGCGCCTCCAGCGCCGCCGCCGCGTCCCGCCCGTCCTCGGCCCGGGCGAGGGACGCCAGGGCGGCGATCGACAGGGGCCCGCCCACGGCCTTCCAGTATAGGGGTTCGGAGGTGGTGGGAGAAGACGCCGCCGCCACCAGGCGGGCCAGGCGGGCGGTGACACTCGCCGCTGCAGACACCCGCGCGTCTCGCACGCCGCGGCTTGTCGGGGCGGGGGCGGCAGCTGCCAGGGAGGGGCCGGCCAGGCGCCCCAACACGCGCTCGGTCACTTCGGGGCGGGCAGCACACGCCACGCCCGCCAGGCGGGCGGCCGTGAGGGCGAGGTGGTCGGACAGGAGGGAGAGGGGTGAGGGGGCGGCCGCGTCGCCGCCGCCGCCGCCGCTGCCGCCGCCGCCCATCACCACCCCGAGCACCGCCGCGCCCCGGGCGGCCGCCGCCAGGGCGGACGCATGCACGACTGCCATCCCCGGGGAGGCACACTCCAGGGCGGCCGCCCACCCACTCCCCACCACCTCCCGGGCCGCCGGGTGCGGGACGGCGAGCACGGCCTCAAAGAGCGCGGCCTCAGCCGCGTCCCAGGCGGGGCGGGTGGCGGCGGCCGAGCCCAGGGCGCCCGCCAGGGCGCCCACGGCCCGGGTGCGGAGTGCACCATCACAGGCCAGGGCTCCACCCTCCGCCGCTGCCGCCTGGGCGAGGGCTGGGATGGCGGCGGTCAGCAGGGCGGCGAGGGTGGGCGGGCGGGACGCAAGGCGGGGCGCAGCCTCCAGGAGGGATGTAGTGAGGGAGAGGGCGCCGCCGCTGTTGGGGCCGCCTAGGAGAGCGGCGAGGGCGGTGGCCGCACGGGCGGGTGGCACAGCGCCCAGGCCACCCCAAACCGCGGCGTCCGCGCGGGCCAGGTCCCGGACAACGGGCGGCGGGGCGGCGGCAGAGGAGGCATCAGCACCAGGCACCCGCTCCGCTTGCGCCCGGGCAGCCGCCAGGGCCCGGCCGGCCGGCCCATACACGCCGCCCGCCTCCACGCACCCGCCCGGGTGGGCGGTCGCCACCTTGGCCAGGGTCTGTGCCCAGAATCGGGCGGTCGTCTTGGAGGCGGGGCTCGGGTCGGCCGCCCAGGCGAGTGCGGATGACGACACGCGCGGGACGAGGTCTGCGATGGCCCGGGTGGCGGCAACGACGGCGGCGGCCCGGACAGACGCGCCCACCGGATCATCTGCGCTCGTGTCCGCCTCCTCCACCGTTGGCAAGCCCACCAGGATGCGGGCGATGCCGGACCAGGCGGCGTTGATGAGGCCGAAGCTGCGCATTTCGGGTGGGAGGTTGCCCCCCCCACTCCCCCCTCCGCCCTCCACCGCGTCCGCCGCCGCATTGCCCAACCTCGTCAGGCTGGCGATGAGCGGGCCTAAGTTGGCAGCGATGGCAGGGGCGACAGTGGGCGAGGACGCCGGACCGGCGGCCGCCAGCCCGGAGACGATGACGACCGCCCCGACCAGGCCACCCTTGAGCGCGCTCCTCAACGGGTTGGTCACCGCCCCGCCAAACCCTCCCCCGCCCAGGCTCTCATGCAGACTCCCGGAGAAGCTGATGGCGTGGATGGCCCGCACGATCGACGGGGCGGCGGCCAGGAGAGACGGCGCGGCGGGGGCGAGCGTGGCCGGTGGGAGGCAGCCCAACGCACCCAGCGCAGCAGAAAGAGCTTGCACGGCCGACGTGGCGGCCTCGGCTGCGGCTGCGGAGGAGGAGGAAGGCGGGCTAATGCACGGCACACCAGCACTAGCCCCAGCACAGCACCGATCCAGCAGGGCCGCCGCCGCGGTGGCGACGCCGACCGTGGCGGCCAGTTCCTCCGGTGAGATGGCAGGCAGTGGAGGCGCGGCGGCCGTCGTGGCTGCTGCTGCTGCCTCACCACTGCCGCCCGCGCCCGGCAGGACCTCGGCCGCGGCAGTCATCAGGGCGGCCGCCACGACGGCCGAGGCTGGGTCGGCCGGGATGGCAGGGGCGAGGGCGTGGGCGGCGACCTATGAATGAGAGGAGGGGGAGGTTGAGTAGGGCAAAAAAGCGAGGAGACCGATGTGGCGCAAAGGGAGAGGGGGCCGCGGGCCCGCGGGCCCGCCCTTTGCCCCTCGTTCACCCCGCACACACGCTCAGCGTGTAGCTTGGACCCCTCCCTTATACACCCGACGCACCGCCGCCTCGTGCAGAAACGCCCCCCGCAAGTCCGCCCGCTCCGCTGGCGCCCAGGAGACCAGGCGCCGCGCGACGGTCACCGCGTCATCGGCCGCCATGCGGACGGATGAGCCGTGGGCTGCTGAGGGAATGGAGGGGAGGAAGAGACGGGTACGCCCTGTGTCTCTCTGTGTGCGTGTGCGGTCGTCAAAAATGCGCGCGGGCGGGTGCCGAAGCGGGGGGGCTCCCAAACGACAGACACCGAGTGAAAACACGAGAGTGCTCACTCGTCCACTTCTCCTTTTTTTGCTCAATGCCCGTCGCCCCCCTCCTCCACACCCCTCGCCCCCTCCTGCCTCTCCGCCCAGCTCACCGCAGACCTCGCACGCCCATCATGTCGTCACCAGGCGACAGGGGCGCCGTCGGCGACCCGACGACGACGGCAACCGCCCCGACCCCGGCGCAAGCGGTCGACTTTTTCACGCTGCTGGCCAAGCTCAAGGTGTGCAGAGAGGGGTGCGGTTGTGGGCGATCGAGAGAGGCGGCTCAGCACGCACGCACGCATGTGTGTGTGTGTGTGTGTGTGTGTGTGTGTGTGTGTGTGTGTGTGTGTGTGCGTGTGTATGTGTGCGTGTGTGTGTGTGCGGCTAATTGGCTGGTGGGCACCAGGGCACCAGCGGCGGGCTCTCTCTTCACATACTCTGGGCGCCCCTCTCAACCTCCATCATGTTTCTCTCGCTCTTCCTTCCATGTCCAGACCACCCCGCGCACGGGCTGGGTCCGCCGCGGCATCCCACACCCCGAATCAATTGCCGACCACATGTACCGCATGGGGCTGATGGCCCTGGTGGCGGGCATGGAGGTGAATCAAGGCGGCAACGCCACCAACACCCCGTCATCACCACCCTCTCACCCTCCCCTTGACGTCTCCAAGTGCGTCCTCCTGGCGCTGGCCCACGACGTTGCGGAGGCGATTGTGGGCGACATCGCGCCCGGGGACGGCGTCTCCAAGGCCGACAAGGCCGACCGGGAGGCGGCGGCGATGGAGGAGATCGGGCGCATGCTGGGAGGCGGGCCCGTTGCCGCCCGCCTGGGCGCCCTGTTCGCGGAGTACGAGGCGGGCGAGACGCCGGAGGCCGTCCTGGTGAAGGACCTGGACAAGGTGGAGATGGTTCTGCAGGCGGGCGAGTACGAGCGGGCGGCAGCGGCGGCGGCGGCGGAAGAGGAGGGTGGAGGCGCGGCCTCGACTGTCCCCCCTGGCCCTCGCCTCCCGCTCGACCTGTCTGAATTCTTTGACAGCGTGCGGGGGAGGCTGGCGACGCCGGTGGGGGCGGCCTGGATGGCGGAGGCCGAGGCGAGGAGGCCGCCGGTGGGTTGACATGGATCAGCGTGACAGAGAGGGGCAGGTCTGCCGTGTGGCGTGTGAGATGCACTCTCTGTCACATACCCGCCCCGCCCGCCCGCCGCCATGCACTCTCTGTCACACACCCGCCCCGCCCGCCCGCCGCGAGGGCGCCCTCTCGCGCACACATCACGCCCGCCCGCCACTGTCACTCGAATAAAAGCCACCTCCCTCACTCTTATCCTCACGCGATCACAAAGATGAAGAAGAGCGCAAACGCGAGCAGGACGCCCAGGCACTTGAGCACCAGCCACCGGTTGCTGGAGATGGTGGCCAGGTGGCGCAGCAACTGGGCCTGGGCGCCGTCCACGTGGCCCAGGGCCTCCGAGACGTGCTCGTCAATGCGGACGGCGACCTCGCCCTGGTCCGCCACCAGGGTGGCCAGCTGCTGGAAGATGCCGCCTAGTTCTGCGATCGTGGACTCGACCTGGGCGAGCGCGCCCGCCCGGGCGGTCAGGTACGCGTCAGGCGCCTGGGCCTGGTGCATCATCTGCTGCTGCTGGGCCTGGTGGTGGGCGGCCGACCCCGGGGGTGGGGGCAAGAAGGGGTGGCTGTGTGGTGGGTAAGAGGGAGAGGAGGAGGTGGGAGTGAGAGCAAATTCGCGCGTGTGTGGGAAAGAACGTGAGGCGCTGGGCATGCCCTCGCACGCGCACGCACCTCCCGTCCCCGCCGAACGCGCCAGGCACCCGGCGCTGGCGCAGGGGTTGTTGCTGCTGCTGCTGCTGCTGCTGTATTGTGGGTACGCACGTTTCGGAGGAGTTGCCAGCAGACGCAGCCGCCCCAGGCGCGCCGCGCCCAGCAAACAGGGGGGTCCGCCCGGCGGCCGCACCCGCAGTCGCGCCGCCAAACAGAGGGCGGGCGGAGGGGGGGGCCGGCGCGGCGGCCGGGCTGGCGCCGTGACCCCGGTGCGTCAGCACGTTGGGCGAGGTCGAGCCGGCGGGAGGTGGGGAGGTGGCAGCCGGGCGCGCGGTGGTAGGCGCGCCCGCACCACCGCCCCCCGCGGCTGGTGGTGGTGCGGAAAACAGTTCCCGCCGCCCCGCGTGCGCCGCCAGCGCCGCCTGGCGGGCGCCCAACACATCCCGGAACTCGGAGGTCGCATCCTTGAGCCGCCCCCGCAGCGAGTCGACGACGGCCCTGGAGTGAGCCGCCGCGTGCGCCGAGCTGCCGGCAGACGGCACAACCTGCGCGGCCGCGGCGGGCTGGGCGGCGCTCAACCCTTGCAACTCCGCCAGCGCCGCGTTCAGGGAGTGGATGTCCCGCTTCACCCGGGCCGACACTTCCGCGACCTCGGCGGCCGGGTCATCAAAGGTGGCCGTCCGGCGGGCCAGGGTCGCCAGGGACGCCAGCCGGCCGGAGGTTGCGTGGATGCCCGCCCCGATGGCCGCCGCCCGGCGCGCAAACTCGGACTGGCCGCCCGCCGCGGCGGACGCGGCGGCCAGGTTGGCGGCTTGCGGGGTGACCGTGGTTGTGGTGGGTGGAGCGGTGGCGGTGGCGGCGCCGCCGTTGGCAGGCGCGGAGGTGGAGGCCTGTGGATGGAGAGAGAGAGAGAGGGAAAGGGGCGCGAGGTTGAGAAAAAAAACGCGCGCGCGATTGGGTCGACAGTGAAAAAGAGAGCCCCCGCACGCATGCGCGTGCGGGGCCTGGTCCGCGCGTGCCCCCAGGGGTAAGACCAGCTATCCGACTCCATTTCCCCACAACGCACGGGAAGACAGCGAATGAGGCCGCGGGCGCACACGCTCTGCTGTTCATTTTTTCTCTGTCTTCATCTTTCATCATTTACCTGTGCCGCCCGGGCCGCCCGCTCCACGGCCGCCCTGAAGTCGGCGGTCCGATCCAATGCACATGCGGGAGGCGGGCCCTGGGCGTTGAAGGCGGGCGCGGTGGGAGGCATGCTGTGTAAATGGAGGGGTCGCGCTTTGCTCCCCCTCTTCCCAGCAAAAGAAGTCTGCAATATAATTTGTTTCACAGCGTTGTTTGTGCGCGCCGCGCGCAAGCACTCCAAACGCTTACCCCTCTCACGCACCATGCCCAGGGGCGGACCCGCCGACGACCCTCCCCTTACCAGGATGCAGGTGGAGGAAGCCTTCAAAAAGGCGGAACGGTAAGGAAAAGGAGGGAGCGGGGAACAAAAAAAAACGCACCCCGCGCTCTCTCTTACTGTCTCTCTCCCCCCCTTTTTCTTTTTGACAGCCAAGTCAACCCCGACCGCCGCGTCCGCTCCACCAGCGGTTCCTCCGTCGACCCGACCTGGCCGGTGGTGGGTGGGGTCGGGGTGGATGGGGGGGTGGCAGGAACAAAAACACCTCAACCGGCACGCCTGCCGCCTGGACCAGGTGGCTTGAAGGTGCGCGCTGCGGCGTGCGGGTGCGGCCTGTGCCCGCCCCGGTGGTGCTGCTGGCGGAGCTGTGGAGGCTGATGTCGGCGTGCGTTCCGAGCATATATTTCAAGGGCGCGTCTGCCTGCGTGCGGCCGCCCGCCCCCATCCATCCATCCGTCCATCCATCCATCCATCCATCATCCCGTGTGCGTGCCCCTAGAGAGATGAGTGCCTTACATTGCGCCCTGTGGGTCCTGCTGAGAGAGAATCAGCAGGACGCACGCACGCGCATGTACAACATCATCCAAATAGATTTGAAGCGAAAATGATTGGGGAGAAGAGGAGAGGAGAGGAGAGGATTGCAACTTGGCTCGCACTTCGTCTTTCTTCACACTCCCACCATGGACGGCCCCGGCCCCGGCCCCGGCCCCGGCCCCGGCCCCGGCTCAACCAAGCGTCGGTATGGCCAGCGTGCCGCAGACGAGGAGGAAGGCGTCAACCTGTGGGCGGCGGCGGCCGCGGAAACGGTGGCCGACGGCGGCGGCGGACGCGGAGATGCATACGTCCCCTTGAAACAGCGGCGCGCCGCCGAAGCCGCGGCCCGGGAGGCCCGGCTAGGCGGTGGTGGTGCTGGTAGTGGTGGTGGTGTGGCGGTGCCGCCCCCTGTCGCGGCGGCCCCAGCGGCCGCCGCTCAACCCGTCCCACCTCCCCCACCTCCTCAGCAGCAACAGCAAAAGCAATCCCTGCTGGTGTCCGCCGCCCGGGCCCGCCGGGACGCGCCCGCCGAGGATGCAACCACCCGCATCCTGCGCGAGGAACAGGAGATGCTGAAATCGATCACGGCGCGGTCGGCGCTGAAGTCTGTGAAGGAGCTGGCGACGGTGAGTGCTTCTGGGAAGACAAGATGGATGGATGGGTAGGGATGGGAAATGGAAACGAAATGATGGAAGGAGGCGCGTGCTGCTTTGACCGGTGCCTCGACGGCCCTCGCCCCCCGGAAAAGCGCACACCCGCAAAGAGCGCGCGCGCGGCAATCGGAGCGCTCCGAAACGCGCCCCGACCGACGCCCACCCCGTCAACCATCTCACTACCCTCT
>Ga0315287_10000582_pt1 | contig 32153 bp, 34 predicted proteins | sample YL17G11_0_MG_FD_205037 | JGI IMG/M metagenome (GOLD analysis project Ga0315287, IMG submission 205037) | Sediment microbial communities from Yellowstone Lake, YNP, Wyoming, USA - YL17G11_0 | ecosystem: Environmental > Aquatic > Freshwater > Lake > Sediment | place: USA: Wyoming | collected...
ATCTACGAGGTCGATCCCCTCGCGTGCCCGCGGTGTGCCGCCCCGATGCGCATCGTGGCCGTCATCACCGACCCGGCGGTCATCACCCGCATCCTCGTGCACCGGGCCCGGTGCGCCGAACGCGCCCGCCAATCCCGGAGCCCGCCGCCGGGCCGATGCCGCTCCTCCGCCCTCGCCACGGGCGGGCCGCCTCGGTAGCCCGTTCCCGTTCCGCCCCGCTCCCACTCCGGCTCCGGGGCCCCGCGGCGTGCCCGCCGCGCACCGCCAGTCGCTCGCCGCCCGCTTCAGCACCCAGCCGCGGCCCGTGCCGGGCCCGAACACCCCCCACTCACCCGGAGCCCGCACCCGCCCACCGACCCGTAGCGTCATTGACGCGCCGCCGACCCGGCCGGATATTCGGATCGGTGCGAAGCACGTAAGCAAGTTCCTTCTGCGCGCCAGGCCGTGAGCACTCCGGATACAATCCTGTACGTTGGGCGGCAACTCGAGTCGATTCTGGCTTGCACCGACAGTGCGTGACCCCGAAGCGCCTCCGCGGGTCTTGTGCATGAGGGGGTGCGAGATGGGGAGTGTCGCACGTTCGGTACGGGCGGGCCTCGGCGTGCTCCTGCTGGTGTCGACCGCCTGCGCCAGCAGCACGGAACCGTCCGGAATGCGGACTGAGCGTCGACCCGCCTTGCTCTACTTCTACTCCGACTCGACTCGCATGGCGCTGCCGGACAGCGCCCATCGGTGGCAACCCGTCACCGTTACGATCACGAGCTACGGCGGGGGCTGCATCACCCAAGGCGAAACTGACGTGGCGGTTGGAGACCTGCTGGCCGTCATCCGGCCCTATCGGTACGAAGCCGTTGGTCCCGTTGCATGCACCGCCGAGCTGCGCATCTTCCGGCACGTCGCGACGGTGCAGTTTGCCCAGCTCGGATTAGCGACCGTGCGGGTCATCGGTGAGCAGCGTCCGGGCGACGGGCCGCGCGCAGTGCAGCGTGTGATCGCTGTCGTACCGTGACCTGCATTCGGCTGCGGCCCAACCCCATGAAGCGGGGCGCGGTCAAGTATGGCGAAAACGAACTCGCGGTACCCGTTCCCGCCGAAGAGGTGAGGACGGTGAAGCGCTCGCGCCACTGGCTTCGCAGTCCAAACACAAGGCCGATGCGCCCGCACGGAGTTGGGTTCATGCGTACACCGCTCGCGTTGCTTGCCTTTCTCGCTTCGGTGAGCGTGTCGTGCAGCTCCGACGCTTTCGCGCCACTCGACGCCGCCGTCGTGCAGGTCACGGTCGCCCCCGCCACGGTCTTCAGTGGTGACACTGTGCACGTGGTCGTGTCACTGGCCAACCCGACCGACCGCGTGCTCCGGTTCGTGCCAGCCAGGAGCGTCTGCTATCTCGAGTTCGAAGCGCGCGACTCGGCCGGCGTGTGGGTCGGCCCGAACGACTGGGGATGTATCGCCATCGTCCCCCAACCGGTGGAGCTCGGGCCGCATTCCACCAGACGGGTCGACTTCCTTTGGCGCGTCCGTACCTGCAACCCGACAGGTACCTGTGTTGATGCCGCGCCTGGCCGCTACACACTGCGCGGGTTGGCCGACGTCGGCGACCCCGTACCGCTCCAGTCGCCCGCCGTACCGCTGGAGGTACTGCCGCGGTGACCGAAACCGCAGGGGCACGGCCCGACAACAAGCGCATGAAGCTGTCAGCTGCACGTGTGGTTCGCGGGATCGCGTCCGCGCGCTGCGGCCAGCGCGCAAGTCCGTTGGGCAGACGCAGCGGGAGAACCACGGTGAGGCAACTCTGGGGTGCTGCAGCCCTGCTGGCTTTGGAGCTGGCGGGCGCGTGCGGGGACGCCGGCACGGGCCCCGTGGTGCCGCCCGTGGCTCTCCTTCCCTTTCGGGTGCCTCCGCACGTCGCAATGAGCGCGGTGGTCGCCTCCGACTCCCTCGGCGTGGCCGAGGTCTGGCTGGTGCTCACCAATCCCTCCGCCGCGACGGACACCATCCTCTACTTCGTCTGTGCGGCGGCGGGGCTGCTCTACCCCGAAGGCTCGCGGCATTCCACCTGGCAAAGCAGCCCACCGCCGAGCCCGGCCGCGTGCGGCGCCGATGTCGTGTTTCGCCTCGTGCTGCCCCCGTATGCGACTCGCGCGATGCTGGCTGGCCGTCTGGCTGGCAGCGGGCTCATCCCGCAACCTCCGCCCGGCCGCTACGTGGCTGCAGCCGTTTTCAATGACGGCACTGCCGTGCGACTCATACGAGCCGGCCGGGTAGTTTGCACGGCGGCGGGCTGCGCCGCGTGACCGGTGCGTGACGGTGTCAGCGCGCGCCGGCGTTCGGTCCGCCAGGCATGGCGTTACCCAGGGGGTGGGGCTGGTGGGATCGGGTTCGCGCCACCGAAGTTCAATACGACAAGAACTGCCCCACCGTGATGTACGATTGGCGCGGGCCTGGTCAACTGGAAGGTGCGTCGACGCGTACCGCGAGCCGGAGAAGCCGTCGGCCGCTTTGCTGCGGGCGCTCAAGGAGACGCGGGAGGAGTACTGTCAGCGTCTCCAGTCTACGCCCGTACGTTTGTGCCGGTTGCGGTACTCTGGCCGCGATGACGCGTGGAGCATGGCCTTCTACACGTACAGTCACGACCGCTACCAGCCTTGCTCGTTTGGCCACGGCAGTTGGACAGGGACACCGGAGCAAGCACTCGAGATCGGTTCAGTGTACCTGCAGTGACATCGCCCGTCGCGCGCTGGCCATCGAGCGCCCAGTCGCGCCGTCGTCGCGGACGGGGACCCCCTGGCCCCTGACCCCTGCTCCTGGCTCCTGTCCTATCGTAGGTTGTCGGCATGCAGTCCTGGCACCATCACCTCACCCGCGACCCCTCCGGCTTCTACCTCCTCGATCCATCCGTCACGCACGGCGTCCCGGTGCGCCTTTTTCTTTCGGAGGCGCTGCTCGAAGGCGCCGAAGAGGGCTCTACCAGCAGATCCTGAACGCGTGCGGCTTTCCCGGCGTGCCCGTGGGCTGCGTCATCGCGACCGACGGCACTCTGCCTTGCACATAATAACGCGTCGCGTTACTATTCCCGTGTGATTCGGAGCTTCCGGGACCGGGAGACCGCCCGGCTCTTCGAGCGACAACCGGCGCGGCGTCTCCCGCCAGATATTCAGCGGGTGGCGCTCCGCAAGTTGCGCCAGTTGGACGCCGCCGTGGACCTCGTGGACCTCCGCGTGCCACCTGGCAACCGCCTCGAGAGACTCGTGGGCAACCGCGCCGGGCAATACAGCATCCGGATCAACGACCAGTGGCGCATCTGCTTCCGCTGGCAGGCAGGGGATGCGTACGACGTCGCGATCGCAGATTACCACTAGGAGGGGCACATGGCTGGCAAGCGTCTGCCGCCGGTACATCCGGGCGAAGTGCTGCTGTTGGATTTCCTCGAGCCGCTGGGCCTGACCCAGTATCGGCTCGCGAAGAGCCTGAGCGTGCCCCCGCGCCGCATCAACGAGATCGTGCAGGGCAAGCGTGCGGTCACCGCCGATACCGCGCTCCGCCTCGCACGGTTCTTCGGCACCTCCGAGCGGTTCTGGCTGAATCTCCAGACCGCCTACGACCTCGATGTGGAGCGCGACCGGCTGGGGGCGCGCCTCCCTCGCGAAGTGCTCGTCCTCAAGAAGGCGGGCTAGCGCGGGCGCCCACTTGTTCCCGATCCCCTGTCCTTCTATCTGTCTCCTGTCTCCTGTCTTCTGGTAACTTGGCCCCATGCCCTCCTGGCAGCATCATCTCACCCGCGATCCCTTGGGCTTCTACGTGCTCGATCCGTCGGTTACCGACGGCGTGCCCGTGCGCCTCTTCCTCACGGAGGCACTGCTCGAAGCGGGCGAGGAAGGGCTCTACCAGCAGATCCTGAACGCGTGCGCCTTCCCCGGCGTGCGCGCCGTCGCCATCACCCCCGACGTCCACTTCGGCTACGGCGTGCCCGTGGGCTGCGTCATCGCGACCGACGGCACGCTCGCGATGGGCCCCGTCGGCTTCGACATCGGCTGCGGGATGATGGCGGCGCGCTCCACGGTGGACGCCGACGCGGCGACGCCCGAGCGGCGCCTCGCCTTCAACCGCGAGGTGATGCGGCGCGTGGAGATGGGAGCGGGCGGGCAGTCGCGCTCCCTCAAGCACCTCTCGCGCGGCGACTTCGAGGAGATCGTCCGCGGCGGCGCCGAGCACTACGTGGAGCGCTACGGCGCGAGCTTCGACCGCGGCAATGCGGAGCGGCACCGCATCCCGGTGGACGACGACTGGCAAGTCCCCTGGGGTGGGAAGGGGCGGCCAGAGCGCGGCGTCACGCAAGTGGGTTCGCTGGGCGGCGGCAACCACTTCATGGAGCTGCAGGCCGATCAGCACGACCGGCTCTGGCTGATGGTGCACACCGGCTCTCGCGGGTTCGGGCACGGCCTCACCACCAACTACTTCCAACTCGCGAAGCAGGACAACCCGCGGCTGCCCTCGCTCGACCTCGGCTACTTCACGCCGGAGTCGCGGCACTGGCGCTCGTACCGCAACGCCATGGCGGCGGGCGGCAACTTCGCCATCGTGAACCGGCTGGTGATCTACGAGCAGCTCGCGCGTGCCTTCGGCGACGTGTTCCACGCCGAGCTGGAGCTGGTGTACGAGATCTCCCACAACCTCGCGCAACTCGAGCCGCATCCCGAGTACGGGGACGTGTGGGTGCACCGCAAGGGCGCCACACGGGCGTTCCCCGCCGGTCATCCGTTGCTGGAGGGGACGCGGTGGGCGGACACCGGGCACCCGGTGCTCATCCCCGGCTCGAACCGCGACCGCTCCTTCGTCCTGCGGCCGGCGGCGGGGGCGGTGCGCGCACTCTACTCCGTGAACCACGGCGCCGGGCGGCGGATGTCGCGCCACGCGGCGCTGCGCGAGCTGAACCGCCGGGCCGTCGAGGACGACTACCGGGAGGCGGGCATCCTCGTGAACACCGACGGCCGGGTGCCGATCGACGAGGCGGGGCCGGCGTACAAGCCGACGCGCGAGGTGGTGGACGCCGTGGTCGGCGCGGGCCTGGCGACGGTGGAGTACGAGCTGCGGCCGCTGGCGAGCCTGAAAGGCAGCCGGTAGCCGGGAGCCGAAAGCCTGTAGCCAATAGCCAAGAACTGGCCAGGCCGCTATCGGCTTACGGCCGTGGATTGCGCCGCGGTTCAGTATCACCCATAATACTATGTGCCTTCGCGACCGGTGCTGGATACCAACGTCCTCGTGGCCGGCCTCCGATCCCGGCGCGGGGCGTCGTTCCGACTCCTCGAGCTGGTGGCAGCCGGCGTGGTTCGGCCGGTCTTGTCCGTGCCGCTCGTGCTCGAGTATGAGGCAGTGCTGAAGCGCCAGGGAAACATCGACGGTTTGCTGGACGACCTGTGCCTCCTCGGCGAGTACCACGTCGTGTACTACTTGTGGCGCCCCACGCTCCGGGACCCGAGCGACGAGATGGTTCTCGAACTGGCCGTGGCCGCGGGGTGCCCGCATATCGTCACGCACAACGTGCGGGACTTCGCCGGCAGCGAGCGGTTCGGCGTGGAACCCTGCACGCCGCAGCGGTGGCTCACGAAGACGGGAGCGAGATCATGAGCGCGTTAAGCCTGCGATTGCCAGAGTCTCTCCACCGGAAGGTGCGGGAACTCGCCGAGCGCGAGGACGTGTCGATCAACCAATTCATCGCCACCGCGGTGGCGGAGAAGATGTCGGCGCTCCTGACGCTCGACTACCTCGAGCAGCGCGCGCAGCGGGGCAGCCGGTCCCACCTCAAGTCGGTGCTGCGCCGCGTGCCGGACGCGCCGCCGCTCCCCGGCGATGAATGGCCGGTTTTGGGCGCAGCGATGGTTCGCGAGCGCCCGCAGGTCCCGCGGGCGCGCCCCGCGCCCAAGAAGCCGCGGCGGCGCAAGCGCCCGCGCAGCTGAAGCGCACCTGATTCTGCCCTTGCCTTCGGGATGGGGCGCGACCATTCTGGAGGTGGTGAAGCTCCTCATCGTTGTCGAACAGACGGCCACCGGGTTTTCGGCGTACTCGCCTGACGTGCCGGGCTGCATCGCGACCGGTGCGACGCGCGAGGAAGTCGAGCAGCTCATGCGGGAAGCGGTCGCATTCCATCTTGACGGCATGCGAGAGGACGGCCTTTCGATGCCAGCGCCGCACACGTACGCAACTTACGTAGAGGTCGCGGCCTGACGAGCCTGACGTTGAATCGATATGCCTCCGGGAGGGACACCATGCCGAGAAGAGTTTGGGTCTACGATCCGCACCGGGGCGGAGCCAAGATTCCCCCCGCGGCGCGCGAGCGCACGGAGCGACGCATTCTCGCCTACGCCGAGGCGCACCACGCGGGCAAGTTCACGCGGCTGGGCATCCGGTTCCGCGGCGCACTCTGCTACATCGACGCGTACCTCGAGCCGGCGAAGCCGTCGGCCGCCTTGCTGCGGGTCACGAAGGAGACGCGGGAGCAGTACTACGAGCGCCTGCGGTCCGCGCCCCTACATCTGTGTCGGTTGCGGTACCGGGGCCGTGGAGACGAGTGGAGCATGGCCTTCTTCACGTACAGCAACGAGCGCTACTCGCCTTGCTCGTTCGGCAACGGCAGTTCGATTGGGACACCAGAGCAGGCATTCGAGATCGGTTCGGTATACCTGGAGTGACATCGTGGGTCGGGCGCTGAACTCGGAAGGCTGGCGACCGTCGACGCTTCCTAGTACACTTCCGAGCAATGGACCTCCTCGACACACTCCGCCGACCCGAAGGCAAGACCCTCGAATTCAAGCGCGACCTGTCGTCGCCCGAGGGTCTCCTGAGGACGGTCGTGGCCTTCGCCAACACAGCTGGTGGCATCGTTCTGGTCGGGGTCGAGGACGGGACTCGGCATGTCCGAGGGATCGCCGATCCGCTGGCCCTGGAGGAACGTCTCGCCAGCCTGATCAGTGACTCCATCACTCCGCGCCTGCTGCCGGATCTCGAAGTCCTTACCTACCGAAAGACCCACGTCGTGGCGGTACACGTATTCCCCAGCCCCACGCGTCCGCACCACCTCAACACCGCGGGCCGGCAGGCGGGGACGTACGTGCGGGTCGGCTCGACCAACCGCCGGGCCGATGATGCGCTTATCGCCGAGATGCGGCGGTTCGCGCAGGGCGAGGCGTTCGACGAGCGCGCGATGCCCGAGCTCGACTCTGAAGCGATCGACTTCCGAGTGGCTTCCGAGTCGTTTGCCCCGGTCCGGCGGCTGGGGCGGCGGGACCTGGAGACGCTGAGACTGATGACCGGGCACCAGGGGCGCAAAGTACCCACTGCGGGCGGAATCATCCTCTTCGGAACCGATCGCCTGCGTCACTTTCCAGATGCCTGGATTCAGGTGGGCCGTTTCAGCGGCACCGATCGCGCGACGATCGCCGATCACGCCGAGTTCAGAGGCCCGTTGCTGCACGGCATCGACTCGGCCATCGCGTTCGTCGAGAAGCACTCCACTCGCGGTGTGGATATCGGGCGGATGCGTGCCACCGAACGATGGTCGTTGCCGCCGGCGGCGCTACGCGAGGCCCTGATCAACGCGGTGGCCCACGCCGATTATTCCCAGCGCGGGGCACCGATCCGCGTGGCCCTGTTCGACGACCGGCTCGAGGTCGAGAACCCAGGCCTCCTCCCCTTCGGCCTTACCATTGCCGACCTTCCCCTCGGCGTCTCGAAGCTGCGCAATCGTGTCATCGGACGCGTGTTCCACGAACTCGGCCTGATGGAACAGTGGGGCAGCGGCGTGCAGCGAATGATCGCGGCGTGTCGCGATGCCGGGCTCTCCACCCCGGCGTTCGAGGAAATCGGGATCCGCTTCCGCGTAACCCTGCGCACCGACAAGGTGCGGTCGGTGTCGCTTGACGGGACCGATCGTGCCATCGTGGCCCTCGTCGGTGTACCGGAAGGACTCGCGACCCGAGAGATCGCCAGCAGCATCGGACTCACGCCGCGCGCCACACGCACGCGCCTCGCCGCCCTCGTTGCCCTTGGGCTGGTGCGCAAGATCGGCACCAGCCCGCAGGACCCCCAGCGCCGCTATTTCTCGACGGCAGCCCCATGAGCCGGAAGGACGAAGTCGCGCGGCGCTTCACCGCCAAGCAGGGCCAGTATCTCGCGTTCATCCACTACTACACGAAGATCCACGGCCGAGCTCCGGCGGAAGCGGAGTTGCAGGCGTACTTCAGGGTCTCGCCGCCGTCCGTCCATCAAATGGTGCTCACGCTTCACGCGCGGGGCCTCATCACCCGCGAGCCGGGCAGGCCTCGGAGCATTCGGCTCCTCCTGGGCCGCGGGGAGCTTCCGGACCTGGAGTAGGGAGGGACACCGGAGCGAGCATTCGAGATCGGGTCGGGATACCTGGGCTGAGGGCGAGCTGCGCGTGGGCCACCCGATAGCCGGGAGCCGGGATCCGGGAGCCAGTAGCCGAAAGCCAGACAGTGGCTCGTTCTGGCAGTTGGCTATCGGCTCCCGGCTCCCACGTCCCCCCTGACCCCTGACCCCTGACCCCTGACCCCTGACCCCTGGCCCCTGGCCCCTGACCCCTGGCCCCTGACCCCTGACCCCTCACCTCTGACCTCCCTCACCTGGCGGGTAAGCCCTCCCCCGGGCAGTTATATTTTCCTGACCCAATGGACTCCCTCCGCATCCGCAACTTCTGCATCGTGGCGCACATCGACCACGGCAAGAGCACCCTCGCCGACCGGCTCATCGAGGCGACGGGGACGCTCTCCCACCGGGAGATGCGCGAACAGGTCCTGGACACGATGGACCTGGAGCGGGAGCGCGGCATCACGATCAAGCTGAACGCCGTGCGGATGAAATACGCCGCCCGGGACGGCCAGGAGTACGAGCTGAACCTGATCGACACCCCCGGCCACGTGGACTTCACCTACGAGGTCTCGCGGTCGCTGGCGGCGTGCGAGGGCGCCATCCTCGTCGTGGACGCCTCGCAGGGCATCCAGGCGCAGACGCTCTCGAACCTCTACCTCGCGATGGACGCGGGACTCGATATCCTCCCGATCCTGAACAAGATCGACCTGCCCTCCGCCGAGCCGGAGCGCCGGAAGCAGGAACTCCACGACCTCCTCGGCGCGGACCCCGAGGACATCCTCCTCGTCTCCGCCAAGGAGGGGCGCGGCATCCCGGAGCTGCTGGAGGAGATCGTCCGGCGCGTGCCGGCGCCCCGTGGCGACCCCGCGGCGCCGCTGCGTGCCCTCGTCTTCGACTCGTACTACGACCGCTACCGCGGCGCGATACCATCCATCCGCGTGGTGGACGGGGCGATTCGCCCAGGGATGCGCATCGCGATGGCGTCGCACGGGGACTCCTACGAGGTGGCGGAGGTCGGGTACCTCCAGATCGGGCACCACCGCACCGATCAGCTCACCGCCGGCGAGGTGGGTTACGTCGTCGCGAGCTTCCGCGAGGTGAAGGACACGCGGGTCGGCGACACCATCCTCGACGCGGACCATCGCGCCGCGGAGATGCTCCCCGGCTACCGCGAGCTCAAGTCAATGGTGTTCGCGGGCCTCTACCCGACGGCCACGGAGCAGTACGAGGCCCTCCGCGACGCGCTGGCCAAGCTGCAGCTCAACGACGGCGCCCTGCACTACGAGCCGGAGTCCTCGGTCGCGCTGGGCTTCGGCTTCCGCTGCGGTTTCCTCGGCCTGCTGCACATGGAGATCGTCCAGCAGCGGCTCGAGCGCGAGTTCGGGCTCGACCTCGTCACCACCGTGCCGAACGTGGAGTACGACGTCTACCTCACGAGCGGCGAGAAGGTGGTGGTCGAGAACCCGAGCAAGATGCCCACCGGCTCGGCCGTGGACCGTATCGAGGAGCCCTACGTCAAGGCGCGCGTCATCGCGCCCACCGACTACATCGGCCCGCTGATGAAGCTCGGCCAGGAGCGGCGCGGTGAGTACCTCGGGATGAAGTACCTCGACCCGACGCGGGTCGAGTTCGACTGGCGGTTCCCGCTCGCCGAGATCATCCTCGACTTCTACGACAAGCTGAAGACCCTCTCCCGCGGCTACGCCACGCTCGACTACGAGTTCGACGGCTACCGCTCGAGCGACCTCGTGAAGCTCGACATGCTCATCAACGGCGACGCGGTGGACGCCTTCAGCGTCGTGATCCACCAGGACAAGGCGTACGACTGGGGCCGCAAGCTCGCCTCGAAGCTGCGCGAGCTGATCCCGCGGCAGCTCTTCGAGGTGGTGATCCAGGCGGCGATCGGGAACAAGGTCATCTCCCGCGAGACGGTGCGGCCCCTCCGCAAGAACGTGACGGCCAAGTGCTACGGCGGGGACGTCACGCGGAAGCGCAAGCTTCTGGAGAAGCAGAAGGAGGGGAAGAAGCGGATGAAGCAGGTGGGGACGGTCGCGATCCCGCAGGAGGCGTTCCTCGCCGTGCTGAAGGTCGAGTGAGCGCACCCACCCGCCGCCCGACAACCGGGTTCGCCGCCCGTGGGTCGCGCCCGCGTGCGAGGGGGGTCGTCATCCAGACGGCTTTCCCGGGGGACGTCATCCTCACCACCCCGCTGATCCGCCGCGCGGCGGAGCGCCTCAAGACGCTCGTGGACGTCGTGGTGATCCCGGCGGCGGCGCCGGTGCTCGCCAACAACCCGAACATCCGTGACGTCCTCCTCTTCGACAAGAAGGGGAAGGACGGGGGGCTCCTTGGCCTGTGGCGGATGGTCAGACTGCTGAAGGGGATGCGCTACGAGGTCTCCTACCACGCGCAGTCCAGCACGCGCTCCGGCCTGCTCGCCTTCCTGGCGCGGATCCCGCGGCGCATCGGCTTCCGCGACGCCCCGGGAGCGTTCCTCTACACGCACGCGGTCGGCGGGCGCGGCGAGCCGCACCAGGTGGAGCGTCTCGTCCAGCTCGCGGACGGCGCGCCCGACCGGCGCGAGCCGGAGATCTTCCCGGGCGACGCGGAGCGCGCCGAGGTGGACTCCCTGCTGGAGGAGACGGGCATCCATGGCGAGTTCGTGGTGCTCGCGCCGGGCTCCCACTGGGCCACCAAGCGCTGGCCCTACTTCCCGGAGCTCGCCCGCGTGCTGGCGCAGGAGATTCCGCTGGCGCTCGTTGGCGGACCCGGCGACCGGGCCGACGCGCGCGCCATCCGGAACGCGCTGGGCGGCGGGACGCCGGTGGCCGACGGCGTCGGCCGCCTCACCCTCCTCGGTTCCGGCGAGCTGATCCGGCGCGCGCGGCTCCTCGTGTCGAACGACTCGGCCCCGGTCCACCTCGCCTCGGCGGTCGGGACCGCGACGGTCGAGATCTACGGGCCCACCGCCCCGCTCTTCGGCTTCGCGGCGCGGGCGTCCTGGTCGCGCGTGGTCGAACCCGACCCGCTGCCCTGCCGCCCCTGCCACCGTCACGGACCGGCGGTCTGCCCGCTCGTGCACCACAAGTGCATGCGGGACACGCCCATCGGCCGCGTGCTGGCCGAGGTGCGCACCGTTCTGCAGATTGTGCGGACCACCATGAGAGGATGACCGTGCGCTACATCGTGGGAGTGGACATCGGCGGGACGAACATCGTGGTCGGGACCGTGCGCGAGGACGGCGCCGCCATCCACGGCGTGCGCAGCGTGCCTACGCGCCCCGAGGAGGGCGCACCGGCCGTCATCGAGCGCATCGCGGGGCTGGTCGAGGAGTCGATCTCCGACACCGTGCGCGAAGCCGGCATCGCGCGGGACCAGGTCTCGGGCGTGGGCATCGGCGCGCCCGGGCCGCTCGACCGCGCCCGGGGGATCGTGCTCCTCACGCCCAACCTCGGCTGGACGCTGCTCCCGCTGCGCGACCTCGTGGGCGGGGCGGTGGGCCTGCCGGCCACGCTCGACAACGACGCGAACTGCGCCATCTACGGCGAGTGGTGGGTCGGCGCGGCGAAGGGGGCACGCTACGTGGTGGGCCTGACCATCGGAACCGGGATCGGCGGCGGCATCGTGGTGGACGGCAAGCTCTACCACGGCACGTCCGACATCGCCGGCGAGATCGGGCACACCACCATCGACTCCACCGGGCGGCGCTGCAAGTGCGGCAACTACGGCTGCCTGGAGGCGTACGCGTCCGGCCCGGCCATCGCGGCCCGCGCCGTCGAGGGGATCGAGGCCGGCGCGGACAGCACGCTCCCCGATCTCGTGGGCGGCGACCTCTCCCGCGTCACGGCGCAGTCCGTGTACGACGCGGCGCACGGCGGCGACGAGTACGCCCTCGAGGTGGTCCGCGAGACGGCGAAGTTCCTCGGTGCCGGCGTGGCCAACCTCGTGAACATCTTCAACCCCGACGTGATCGTGCTGGTGGGTGGCGTGACGCTCGCCGGCGACCGGCTCTTCGTGCCGCTCCGCGCCGAGGTGAAGCGCCGCGCCTTCAAGCCGGCCGTCGAGCGCTGTCGCATCGTCCCCGGCGCGCTGCCGGGCACCGCGGGCGTCTTCGGCGCCGCGGCGACGTTCAAGCTGCAGACGTGGGGCCAGGCCTGAAGCGACTGGGTGTCGTGGGCACCATGGTGTGGGACACCATCGTCGGCCGCGACCCGGCCGAGCCTCCGCTCGAGGAGTGGGGCGGCATCGGCTACGCCCTAGCCGGTCTCGACGCCGCCCTGCCCGAGGGCTGGGAAGTCGTGCCGATCGTCAAGGTGGGCCGCGATCTCGCCGCTCCGGCGCAGGAGTTCCTCGCCGGGCTCTCGTGCGCCGGAGCGGGTGCCCGCTTCGTCGAGGTGCCCGAACCCAATCCCCGGGTGAAGCTGTTCTACCAGGCCGAAGGACGGCGCTGCGAGGGCCTGCGCGGCGGCGTGCCGCCGTGGACGTGGGCGGAGCTGGGCCCGATGGTGGCGGACCTGAACGCGCTGTACGTCAACTTCATCACCGGGTTCGAGGCGACGCTCGAGACTATGCAGGCACTCCGCCACGCCTTCCACCGGCCCCTCTACGGCGACCTGCACAGCCTCTCGCTGGGCATCCGCTCGAACGGCCTCCGCCACTTCAGGCCGCTCGAGGAGCCGCTCGCCTGGCTGCTCTGCTTCGACGTGGTCCAGCTGAACGAGGACGAGATGGGCCAGCTCGGAGAAGAGCCCCTCACCCTCGCGGCGGCCGCGCTCGAGCGCGGCCTGCGAGCCGTCGTCGTGACGCTGGGCGGACGCGGCGCCGTGTACGTGGCGTCGCGGACCTCCGACGTGTTCGCGCCCGAGGCGGAGCCGGCCGCCCGCGGCGCCGGCCTCACCCAGACCGCCCTCGTGGCGGCGGAGGGTGGCCCCCTGGAGGGCGACCCGACCGGCTGCGGCGACGTCTTCGGCGCGACCCTGGTGGCCGGCCTGCTCGGGGGACGGGACCTCGAGCCCGCGGTGGCGGACGCCAACCGGGCGGCGCGGCGCAACGTGTCCTACCGGGGAGCCACCGGACTCCAGCACTACTTGCGCGGCGAGCTCGCGCGGGCGCGGACCTGATGACCTACGTGATCGACGTCCCGCAGATCCTCGACGAGCGGTCCTTCGACCAGGTCGCCGGCGGCTTCGCGGACGCGGAGGGCGCGGCGCGTGTGCTCGTGGACGCCCACGCCAGCGAGTGGGCGTCGCCCGCGGGCCTCGTCGGGCTGATCTGCGCCGGGCAGGCGCTGCTGGCGCGGAGCGGCGTCAAGCCCCTCCTCACCGTCCCCGCCGAGCGCGAGGTCGCGCACTACTGGGCCCGCGCCGGGTTCTTCACGCACGCCGCGGACCTGTTCGAGATCCACGGCAGCGTGCCCCGCGTGAAGCCGAATCCGGAGCGCAACGTCCTCCTCGAGGTCACGCCGGTGACCGTCGCGGACGACGTCCACTCCGTGGTCGGGCGCATCCAGGAACGCTCCGCCGCCATCCTGACGAGCGAGGTCGGGCTCGACCCGAAGGCCACGATGGGATTCGGTATGGCGCTTTCGGAGGCGTGTCAGAATATTGTGGAGCACGCAGGCACCGGCGGATGGGTCGCGGTCCAAGCGTACAACTGGCGCACCCTCGGCAAGCGGGTGGTCGTCATCGCCGTCGCCGACGCCGGGATCGGTTTCCGGCACACACTCGAAGCGACGCAGGGCAAGCGGTTCGGTGACCGGTGGGGGGATGCCACCGCCCTGGAGGCCGCCCTGATCCATGGGGTGAGTCGGTTCCGCGACCCAGGTCGCGGGCAGGGTCTGGCGGGCATCCGGCGGTACCTGGACCGCTGGCACGGCAAGATCAGCATCCGCAGCGGGACGGCGCGGATCGCGATCGTCCCCGCGTGGGATCGGGACGAGCCGTTGCGGGACGGGCTCCCGCGGTTCCCGGGAGCACAGGTGCAGATCGTGATCCCCGAAGTGGAGCGTGAGGCGAGGTGATCACCTCCATCGACCTCAGGGCAGTCCTGGCCAGCAGCGTCGGATCGCCCCACAGCGATCTGGTCACTCGCTCCACCGGTGCCAAGGTCCGCAGCTCCATCGAGGCCTCGCTCTCCGCGCAGTCCAGCGACTCGGCCGTCGTGCTCGACTTTTCTTCCGTGCGCGTGCTCGACTGCTCCTGCGCGGACGAAGTGGTCGCGAAGCTGCTCCTCCACCGCCCCTCGGGGCCGGGCGGGCCGACGTCGTGGTTCGTGATCCGCGGTCTCACCGAGAGCCACGCCGAGGAGATCGACTACGTGCTGCGCCGCCGCCGGCTCGCGCTCGTGGCCGAGGAGCAGGACGGGCACCCGCGCCTCCTGGGCGAGGTGGACCCGTCGGCCGCCGCCGCCTGGCAGGTCGTGCTCGCCCGCGGCAGCGCCGCCGAGCAGGAGGTCGCCGATGCGCTCCCCCTGGCGATCGACGAGACCCGCCGCGCGCTCGATGCGCTCGTCGGCGCCGGCATCGTCCGCCGGGCCGAGGGCCGCTATCTCCCCCTGACGACCGCCGCCTGAGCGCCGTGTCCCGCCGTCGTGCCGGACTCTCCACGCTCGCCATCCACGGCGACGCCGCCCCGCGTTTGGTCGCCGATCCGGTCGCTCCTCCGGTCTACCAGTCCAGCACTTTCGTCGCGCCCTTCGGGCCGGCGGACGAGGTCCTCTACACCCGCTACGGCAACAATCCCAACCAGCTGCGCCTCGCCGAGCGGCTCGCCCGGCTCGAGGGGGCGGAAGCGGCGCTGTTCGCGGCGAGCGGGATGGGCGCCACCGCCCTCGCGCACCTCGCGGTCCTGCGCCCCGGCGACCACATCCTCTCCAGCGAGTGGATCTACGGCGGCACGCTGCGGCTCTTCCGCGAGGAGTTCCGCCGGTTCGGCATCGACACGAGCTTCGTGAATCCCGACCGGCGCCGCGACTGGCGCTCCAAGCTGCGCAAGAACACCCGCGCGATCTTCGTCGAGACCCCGACCAACCCCCTGCTGCGCGTGCTGGACGTGGATTGGCTCGCCGTCCTGGCCAAGGCCGAGGGCATCCCGCTGCTCGTGGATTCCACCTTCGCGACGCCGATCAACTACCGCCCCCTGGAGCACGGGGCGGACATCGTGATCCACAGCGCCACGAAGTACCTGAACGGGCACTCCGACGTCATCGCGGGCGCCGTGGCCGGCGGCGAGGCGTTCGTCCAGGAGGCCCGGGAGAAGATGAAGCTCTGGGGCCAGGCGATCGACCCGCACGCCGCGTGGCTCGTCGAACGCGGGCTCAAGACCCTCGCGGTCCGGATGGCCCGCCACGACGAGACCGGCCTCAGGGTGGCGACGTGGCTGGAGCAGCATCCCAAGGTCCGCCGCGCGCACTACCCCGGCCTCGCGAGCCACCCCGACCACGCGCTCGCCAAGCAGGTGCTGGGCGGCTTCGGCGGGATGGTGGGCATCGAGCTCGCCGGCGGCGGGCGGTCGGCCGACCGATTCCTGCGCGCCCTGCGGCTCATCACCCACGCCCCGAGCCTGGGCGGCGTCGAGTCGCTGGTCTCGGAGCCGCGGTACACGTCCCACGCCAGCCTCACCCCCGACGAACGGGCCGCCGCCGGCATCCCGGACGGCTTCCTGCGTGTCTCCCTAGGGCTCGAGGACGCCGATGACCTGCTCGCCGACCTCGCCCGGGGACTCGCCGCCGCCTAGCCGCCCTCCTAGATTGCGGCCGTGATCAAGTTCACGGGCGTCACGAAGGACTACCCGAAGACCGGCGCCGCGCTGAAGAACGCGACGTTCCACGTGCGGAAGGGCGAGTTCGCCTTCGTCACGGGGCACAGCGGCGCGGGCAAGTCCACCGCGCTCCGGCTCATCTACGTGGCCGAGCTGCCGACCTCCGGCGACGTCCGGGTCTCGGGGTTCGCGACCGGGCGGATGTCGCCGGCCGACATCCCGCGCCTGCGCCGCCGCCTCGGCATCGTCTTCCAAGACTTCCAGCTGCTCGAGGACCGCACTGCCCAGGAGAACGTGGCCTTCGCGCTGGAGGTGACCGGCGCGCGGCGCGCCACCATCGGCCCCCGGGTGATGCGGGTGCTCACGCAGGTCGGGCTTGCCGGCAAGGCCCGCCAGTACCCGCGGGAACTCTCGGGCGGCGAGCAGCAGCGGGTCGCCATCGCACGGGCGCTGGTGAACGACCCCGTGGTGCTCCTCGCCGACGAGCCGACCGGCAACCTCGACGAGCGCGCAACGCGCGGGGTCTTCCAACTCCTCCGCGACATCAACGCGTCGGGCACGGCCGTCCTGATGGCGACGCACGACCTCGACCTAGTGCGCAGCCTGCCCGGCGGACACCTCATCGAGCTGCAGGCGGGCGAGGTCGTCTACGACTCCGCGGGGGACGCGCCGCCCGAGGGGGGCGTGCGGTGAGACTCGTGCTGCGGGAGACCCTGAACGCCTTCCGGCGCGCGCCGCTCCTCTCGGCGCTGTCCATCACGACCATCGCGTTCTCGCTGTTCGTCTTCGGCCTGTTCGGCCTCGTGGCGGTCAACCTCCGCCGTGCGATCGGCTCCGTGGCCGAGCGGGTCGAGGTCGTCGCGTACCTCAAGCGCGGCACGTCGCTCGAGACCATCACCGTCGCCTCCGCCGACATCGAGGCCTTCCCCGAGGTCGAGCGCGTCGCCCACGTGAGCGAGTTGGAGGCGCTGGCCCGGGCGCGGCGGGACCTCACCGAGTTCCAGGACATCTTCCAGGACCTCGAGGCGAATCCGCTGCCCGCCTCGCTGGAGGTACGCCTCAAGCCGCCGTTCCGCGACGCGACGCACGTCGCCGAGGTGGCGCGGCGCCTGCGGAGCTTCGCCTTCGTGGACGACGTGCGCTACGGCCGCGATTGGGTCGAGAAGCTCGACCGCCTGCGCAACATCGCGGGCGCCGTCGGCACGGTGGTGGGCGCCGCGTTCGCGCTGGTCGCCATCATCATCATCGGCACCACCATCCGGATGGCCGTACTCCAGCGGAGCCGGGAGATCGCCATCATGCGGCTGGTCGGGGCCACCGACCGGTTCATCCGGATGCCGTTCCTGCTGGAGGGGCTGGTGAAGGGGACCCTCGGCGGCGTCCTGGCCGTGGGCCTCTCGCTGGGAGCCTGGGCCCTCATCAACTCGGCGCTGATCCGGGCGGCGTTCTTCTCGCCGGCTCAGGCGGCGCTGGGAATCGTGGCCGGCGGGCTCCTCGGCTTCGTGGGCAGCGCGCTCGCCGTGGGGCGCCACCTGCGCAGCGTGTGACCGGAGTGCCGGCATACCGGCGTACCGGCGTACCGGCGTACCGGCGTACCGGCGTACCGGCGTACCGGCGTACCGGCGTACCCGTGCGGCGACTCGCGGCGCTGGCGGTGCTCCTGTGCCTCGCCTCCGCTACGCCGGCCGTCCTCGCCGCCCAGCAGCCCGCCTCGCCGGACACCAGCCTGCAGCGCAGCCAGGAGCGCCTGATCGAGATTCGGCGCGAGCGGGAGCGGCTGCAGCGCGAGATGGAGCGGCTGAGGGGCCGCGTGCACTCCCTCTCCAGCGAGCTGACCAACATCGAGCGCCAGGTCGAGACGACGGGCCGCATCGTCTCGGAGCTGGACCTGCAGATCAACGCCCTCGGCTCCCAGATCGAGCGCAACACCGCGGACCTCCTCGTGGCCCTGGACGCGCTCGCCGAGAAGCGCGCCATCCTGAACCACCGCCTCTCCGAGATCACCAAGCGCGGCCCGCTGTTCGCCGCGCAAGTGCTGCTGGCCGCGGAGTCGTTCGGCAACCTGCTCTCCCGCTACAAGTACCTCTATCTCATCAGCCGGCAGGACCGGCAACTGGTCCGCGACGTGGAGGCGCTGCGGGACCGCGTCGCGGAACAGCGGGGCGACCTGCTCAGTGCGCGGACCGATCTGGCCCGGCGCCGCGACGAGCGCGCCGAGGAGAACGTGCGCTTCCGGCAGCTGGAGCAGCAGCGCGAGAGCAGCCTGCAGCAGTCGCAGCGCGACCAGCGGCGAATGGAACAGCGGCTCCAGCAACTGGCCCGCGACGAGGCCCGACTGAACGACATGATCGTCGCCCTCGAGCGGCGGCGGCGTGCGGTGGAAGCGACCCGTGGCGCCGTGGCCGCGCCCTCCCGGATCACCACGTCCGACATCGGCCAGCTCGAGTGGCCGGTGTCCGGGGAGATCATCTACCGCTTCGGCCGCCAGTTGCTCCCCAACAACACGACCATCTCCTGGAAGGGCATCGGCATCGCCGCCGCCCTCGGCACGCCGGTGCGCGCCATCGCGGCCGGCACGGTGCGCTTCGCCGTGCCGCTGGGCACCTACGGCCGCTCCGTCGTCATCGACCACGGCGGCGGCTTCTACACCATCTACGCGCAACTCGGCGACGTGTCCGTCCGCCAGGGCCAGACCGTGGAGCGGGGGGCGGTCATCGGCCGCACGGGCGGGGAGAACTCGGACCAGGGACCGCACCTTTACTTCGCGATCTACGGCCAGGACGGGCAGGCGGTCGATCCGATCACCTGGCTGCGACGCCGCCGGTGACCGCGGGCTTGAAGATGAGGCGCTCCCGCGCCGCGAGCGCGATGCCGACCCTGCGATTCCGCGCTGGGATCCGGCGCAAGTTGCAGCGTGTCGCGGCGGCGAGTATCTTCGCCCCATGTCTGACGAACCGCTGTTCACGCTCCGTGAAGTCGCCGACCAGCTCGCCCTGCCGGAGTCCACGGTCCGCTACTACCGCGACGCCTTCCTCGATCACATCCCGTCCGTCGGCACCGGCCGCCGCCGCCGCTACCCTCCTGCCGCGCTTGCGGTCCTGCGCTCGATCGCCGGGGGGTACTCGACTGGGCTGTCGCGCGCCGAGGTCCTGAAACGCATCGAGGGGATGGCGCCCGCCGCCGAACCGATCGCGTGCGCACCGGCCCCGGCCCCGAAGACCTCGCGCCGCCCACCGGCATCCGAGACGACCGAGTTGACCAACCTCGATCTCCTCGCCGCCATCGTGGACGGCGAGCGCGAGCAGCGCGAGGCGCTCTGGCAGATGGCGCAGGAGGTCGTCCGCCTGACGCAGGTGCTCGAGAGCCAGGAGAAGGTCCTCGCGGAGATCTCGGACCGCACCGGCGCCGGGCTCAGCGCACCGGCGCCGCGCCCGGCGCTCTCCGCCCGCGTGAGCCCGCCGCCGGCGCTGGCCGTCGGACCGCTCCCGGGCGTGACCTCCGCCCCGATCGCGATGGCGCCCCCGCCGCCACCGCCACCGCCGCCACCGCCACCACCGCCACCACCGCCGCCACCACCACCACCTCCGATGCCCGCACCGGCCGTGGAGTCGCGTCCCCCCTTCAGCGCGATGCCGACGTGGCTTCAGGACCTCGCCCCACCGCCGGCAGCGGTCGCCGCGGTGCTCGAGCCGCAACCCGAGCCCGAGCCCCCGCCCGCACCCGTCCCGCCGGCCGCCGGACCGTTCGCCACGCCGGACATCGACCGGCTGCGCCAGGAACTGGAAGCGGAGCGGGCCCTCGTGGACCGGCTGAGGGAGGCGAAGCTGAAGCTCGAGCAGCGCACGACGGACGCTGAAGACGCCCTTGCCGAGCAGCGCGGACGGCGGCGGGGCTCGGTCATCAGCCGACTCCTCAAGTCCGACCGCGACGACGCCTGAGGATGGTGCCGGGCCTCCGTTCCCTGCGCACTCTCTCGCACGATCTCGGCGCGAGCGAGCGGCAGCTCGCCGCTGACGCCGCCCGGTTCGCGGAGCACATCCCGTGGCACACGGTGGACGGCAAGCGCCGCTACAGCGCGCAGGGCGAGGCGGCGTTACGCCTCGTGACCCGCCTGAGGGCGGCGGGCCGCGACGACGCGGCGATCGCTACGGAGCTCGCCCGCGGCCCGGTGGCGTTGGTGCCTCCGACGCCGCCGATGTCCGTGACCGTCGCCGACCTCGCGACCGCCATCAACCGGCGGCGGGAGCGGCGCCAGCGGATGCTCACGATGATGCGGGAGGCGCTCCGCGGACTCACCGAGGCCGCCGAGCGGCACCGGACGCGCGTGGCCGAGGTGCAGGCGCAGGGCGGCGACCTGGCCTCGCTGCGGTACTACGACAACCTGATGGCGCGCTTCCGGGCGGAGTTGCGGTCGGCGGAACGGATGATGGCGGAGGTGTACCGGGCCGCCGCGGACGGCGCCGTCCCCGGCAGAGTGGGCTAGGCGGAGGAAGCGAGCGCGACCGCGATGCGGTCGGTGGCGCCGCCCTTCGCGGCCGCCAGCGCGGATTCGGCCAGCGGGAAGAGGTCCTCGGCGCGCAGTATTTCCGGATGCGGATACGCCACGATCCCCGCGGAGATCGCGGGCACCGCCCCGACCAGTTCGGGGAACGCGTGCTTCGCGATGAGCGAGCGCAGCCGCTGCACGAAGTTGCGGGCCCCGCGCGCGTCGGTTTCGGGCAGCACCAGCGCGAACTCGTCGCCGCCGTACCGCGCCACGAAGTCGGGTGCGCGCAACTCCCGCTGCAGCAGGTGCCCGAGGTCGGCCAGCACCCGGTCTCCCACCACGTTCCCGAACTTCTCGTTCACGTCCCGGAACTGGTCTATGTCTATCACGGCGAGGCTGAAGCGCAGGCGGTAGCGCCGCGCCCGCTCGAACTCGTCCTTGAGCCGCCGGTCGAGCGCGTCGAGGCTCGCCACCCCGGTGAGCTGGTCGAGCGCGCCGGCGTTGACCTGGCGCCGATAGATGGCGGCGCGCCGGTCCTCGTTCTCGAGCACCTTGGCCGCCGCCTGCGCGATGGTGTCGGCCAGCGCGACGTCGCGCGTCGTGAGCTCCGGGTCCCCTTCGCGGGTCCGGAGGAAGAACACGCCGGCCGCGGTGCCCTGCACGAACACCGGCAGCGCCAACGCGGAGCGCACGTTCACTTCGAGGGACTGCGCGGCCCACCGTTCCCGGATCTGCGCGAACAGCGGGTGCTCCATCACGTTTTGGATGACGACCGGGCGCTCCGTCCGGAGCGCCTCCTCAATCTCCGGGTACCGCGACAGCTCGACCCGCAGGTCTCGGATGGAGGGGTTCTCATAGACCGCCACCACCCGGCCGAACGCCTCGCCCGGCGAGGTGAGAACGAACGAGCAATGCGCGAGGCCCAGCGCCTGGCCTACACGCCGCACGAGCGTCTGGAAGATCTCCTCCGCACGCAGGGCGGCGGAGACCTCCTGGAAGATGTCGAAGAGGAGATCGCGGGACCGCAGGGTCTCCCGCACCTCGCGCAGGTACCGCCGCACGTCGAGCTGGCGGTCGAGCCGCGCGCGCAGTTCCCCGAGGTCCACGGGAGCGGCGAGGGCGTCGTTGGCTCCTGCGCTGATGAGCGATGCGACCGCCTCGGAACCGCCGGTGACCCCGATCACGATCAGGGGGATGTCCGACCACTCGACCGCGGCGCGGAAGACGCCGACCGTCTCCAGTATCCCCTCGTCGGCGGCTCGCCCGCAGAGGACGACCGCGTCCGCCGACTCCCGCTCCGCCGCCCGCAGCGGCGCGAGGCCCTCGGGGACCTCGTCCACGAGGAACCCGCCGCGAACGAGGAACTGCTCCAGTCCCTCCGGGCGCGCCGCCAGGTCACCGGCGAGCAGGAGATGTGGACGGACGAAATCGGTCACGGTCCCTCGGAGTGGACGGCTGGACTACGTCAACGTACGCCACGGGAGGGGCTCTCGCAAGCAATGTCGGGGCGCGGAGAACGGCGTGCGGCCTGACCCCGAACGGCGGGCCCGCCACGCGATGGTGGCCTCGCAGATCCGCGGCCGCGGCCTCACCGACCGGCGGGTCCTCGCCGCCCTCGCCACGGTCCCGCGCCACCTCTTCGTGCCGCCGACGCTGGCGGACCGCGCCTGCGACGACGCCCCCCTGCCCATCGCCCGCGGTCAGACCATCTCCCAGCCCTACATGGTCGCGCTGATGACGGTGGCCCTGGCGCCGAGGCGCACGCACCGGGTGCTCGAGATCGGCACCGGCTCCGGCTACCAGGCGGCCGTGCTGGCGCACCTCGTCCGGCGCGTCTACACCGTGGAACGGCTCGCTCCGCTCTCCGTCGCCGCCGAGGCGCTGCTGACCGGGCTCGGCTACCGCAACGTCGAGTACCGGGTGGGCGACGGGTCCGAGGGTTGGCCGGAGGCCGCGCCCTTCGACGGCATCATTGTCACCGCGGCCGCGCCCGCGATCCCGGAGCCGCTCCTCGCCCAGCTCGCGCCCGGCGGCCGGGCCGCCGTGCCGGTGGGCGACCTCGCCCTGCAGGTCCTGACCATCGCCGAGCGGACGGAAACGGGGATCCGCACGTGGACCGAAGGCAGCTGTCGTTTCGTGCCCCTCTTCGGCCGTCACGCCTTCCCCGAACCTCTGTGACAGACCTGATCCTCGGCGCCCACGTGTCGACGCAGGGCGGCGTGGCGAACGCGCCGGCCCGCGGCCGGGCCATCGGAGCGACAGCCATCCAGGTCTTCACGAAGACGCCGAACCAGTGGCGGGAGCGGTCCATCGACGGGCCCGCCGCGCGCGCGTTCCGGGACGCCCTCGACGAGCACGGCATCCGCGCGGTGGTGAGCCACGACTCGTACCTCATCAACCTCGCCTCGCCCGACCCCGCCCTGCGCCGCCGGTCGGAGGCTGCGTTCGTCGCGGAGCTGCGGCGCTGCGCGACGCTCGGCATCCCGTACGTCGTCTCGCACCCCGGCAACTTCCTCGATGACCGCGCCGCGGGGCTGCGCCGCAACGCCGACGCCTACACCAAGTGCCTGGCCGCGGTGCCGGGGCGGGTGCGGGTGGCAATCGAGACGACGGCGGGGAGCGGCACCGCATTGGGCAGCACCTTCGAGGAACTGCGCGACCTCGCCGACCTGATGCCGCGCGCGGCCCGCCGCCGGGTGGCGTTCTGCGCCGACACCTGCCACCTCTGGGCCGCGGGCTACGACCTCGCCGGCGACTACGACGGCGTCATCGCGGCGCTCGACCGGGCGCTCGGGCTGGAGCGCCTCGCGTGCCTGCACCTCAACGACTCGCGCGGCATTCGCGGCAGCCACCTCGACCGGCACGCTCTCATCGGCGAGGGCACCCTCGGGCACGAGCCGTTCCGCCGCATCATGAGGGACCCGCGTCTCGCCCACGTCATCAAGGTCATCGAGACACCCAAGGGCGACGACATGGTGACCAACGACCGCCGGATGCTGCGGCGGCTGCGAGCGTACGCGCGCGGCCCGCGGCCGGCCCGCTGAACCTACCGGGCGGACCCGGGTAGCAACTAGGTTCATGCCGAACCCAATGCCCCCGGTCTTGACACGTTCCGCCACGCTCCGCGCCTTGGCGGCGCTGTTCGCCGCCGTGCACCTCACGGTCGCCGCGGCAGGGCTGATCGTGCACGCCGCCTCCTGCGACATCGGGACCGGCCGCGCCACGTGGTCGTCCGAGGGATCTGGGGCGAGCCGGCCTCTGCACGATCCGAGTGCGTGTGCGATCTGCGTACTCCAGGCAGGCGGGTTCGCGCCCACGTCCGTTCAGCCACTGGCCCTCGTCACCCGGGACACAGGGGTCGAACCGCCGGCGGTCCCTCAAGCACCCCGAGCGCTGGCCCCACGCTGGCGCATCCTCCAACGCCCGCCTCCCCCCACGATGATGGCCTGACGAATCCGCCGGCGCACGTGCTGCCGGCGTCGCCACCACAACCGAAGGGGACTCACCGATGCATAACCTGAAGCGGCTCGCCGTCCTGACGGCAGCCGCCGCATGTCTGGCTGTACCCGCCGCACTCGCCCAGGGCCTGCCGGACACGACGGCCCAACGGCGCCAGCAGCGGCAGCTCGACTCGCTCACCGCCGTCCTGCGCGGCGTCGAGGCGCGGCTCGACAGCCTGCTCCGGCGCCCCGCGGCCGGCGACGCTCCGGCCCTGAGCGATCTCGACGCCCTGCGCGCCGCAGCCGCCGCGGCGGTCGGTGCCGCGACCGACACCTCGGAGCGCGCCATCGGACGGCAGGCTGGAGGCCGCAGCCAGAACGCCCTCAACCCGGAGATCAGCGTCACGGGCGACATCCGCGCCGCGCTGCTCCGCCCGGGACCGCAGACAGAGTCGTTCGACGCGCGCGAGTTCGAGATCGGCCTCCAGTCCGCGCTCGATCCGTTCTCGGTCGCCAAGGTGTTCCTGGCGCTCGAAGGCGGCGAGATCGACATCGAAGAAGGGTACGCCTTCTGGTCGGGCCTTCCCGGTCACTTCCGCCTGGACATCGGCAAGTTCCGCCAGCAGATCGGCGAACTGAACCGCTGGCACCTCCACGCTCTCCCCGAAGGCGAGTACCCGCTGGTCCTCCAGCGCTACCTTGGTGAAGAGGGCCTCGCCCAGACCGGCCTCTCGCTCTACTGGCCCCTGCCCTTCTCCGGGCGGCTGGGCACCTATGAGTTCACGGCGCAGGTGACGAAGGGCGTCAACCCGGAGCTCTTCGGGAACTGCGGCGACCGTCCGAGCTATCTCGCCCACCTCTCAGGATTCTGGCAGTTCTCGCGCTCGACCTACGGCCAGTTGAGCGTGAGCGGGCTCTACGGCACCGGGAGGGACTCGGTGGGCGAGGTGGTGCGCTCGGAGCAGCGCATCGAGACCCGGCTCGGCGCCCTCGCGGGCCGCTTCACCTGGCGCCCGCCGGCGGAGGGCACGCGCCGCGAGGTCACGCTGCGCGGCGAGCTGTTCGCGCTGCGCCGCCGGCTCGACGGCACCGGCCCGACGCGCCTTGGCGGCTACGCGAGCGCTCAGGTGCGACTGGGCCAACGGTGGATCGCGGGCGTGCGCGGCGACTGGGTCGAGTCCGCCGATCCCGCGCTCACGACGCACGAGTGGGCCCTCACCCCGACGCTCACCTTCTGGCAGAGCGAGTTCGTCTACCTGCGCGCCCAATTGACGCACGCCCGCGACCTCGCGGGAGCCACCTCCGACCGCTTCGGACTCCAGGCTGTCTGGGCCATGGGTCCGCACAAACACGAACTATTCTGATGCCCGATATCCTGCTCGCTTTGCTCGTCGCCGCCGCGCCCCTCATCGTACCGGGGCCGGTCAAGGTCGTCACGACCCTCACCACGTACGCGTCCATCGCCCGCGAGATCGTCGGCGATCGCGGCACCGTCACCTCCATCGGTCAGGGAGATGAGGATCCGCACTTCATCCAGCCGCGGCCGAGCTTCGTGCCGCTGCTGAGGGGCGCCGACATCTTCGTCACCACGGGGATGGACCTCGAGCTGTGGGTGCCCGCCCTGCTGGACCGGGCCAACAACCCCAGTGTCCGCGAGGGCGGCCGCGGCTACGTGGCGGCCTTCCAGGGGATCCGGCTGATGGAGGTGCCGACGTCGCTGAGCCGGGCGCAGGGCGACATCCACGTGGACGGCAACCCGCACCTGCAGGGCGACCCGATCAACGCCATCATCATCGCCCGGAACATCCTGGCGGGCCTCGGCCGGGTCTCCCCCGAGAACCTCAACTACTTCACCGACCGCGCGCGGAGCTTCGAGCTGCGCATTCTGCAGGCGACGTATGGTGACGACCTGGTGCGGATCCTGACGCCGGCCACGCTGTTCGAGCTGGCGCGCACCGAGCGCGAGATGGACTTCCTGCGGCGCACGCCCTACCAGGGGCAGCCGTCGATCGACCGCCTCGGCGGCTGGATGCGGCAGGCCCAGGTGTTCAACGGCCGCCCGATGGTCTGCTACCACAAGGAGTACTCGTACTTCAGCCGCCGCTTCAACGTCAACTGCGTGGAGTACATCGAGTCCAAGCCCGGCATCCCGCCCACGCCGCGGCACGTGCGGGAGATCATCGACCTGATGCGCAGCCGGCGCATCGCGGTGGTGATGGCGGCCAGCTTCTACGACCGGGCCCAGATCCGCGAGGTCGCGGAACGGACCGGCGCCACCGCCGTGATCGTCCCCGAGCACACCGAAGGGGCGCCCGGCGTGACCACCTACTTCGACCTGATGAACACCTGGGTCACCGAACTCGCCCGCGCCTTCTCCGCTTCCCCGGGGACCCGATGATCGACCTGATGCTGGCGCCCTTCGTGGCGTGCATGCTGCTCGTAGCCATACACGGGTACTTCGGCCTGCACGTCATCGCGCGGGGGGTCATCTTCGTGGACCTCGCGCTCGCGCAGATGGCGGCCCTGGGCGCCACCACCGGCATCCTCGTTCGTATCGCGCCCGACTCGCCGGCCGCGCACCTCCTGGCCGTCGGCGCCACCGGGATCGGGGCGGCGATCTTCGCCGCCACCCGGACGAAGCGCGTCACACGGGTGCCGCACGAGGCGATCATCGGCATCGTGTACGTGGTGGCCTCCGCCGCGGCGATGCTGATCGTCAGCCAAGCGCCGCGCGGCTCCGAGTTGATCAAGGATACCCTCGTGGGCACCATCCTCTGGATCACCTGGCCCACGATCGTGAAAGACGCCGTAGCCTACACCCTGATCGGTGCCCTGCTCCTCGCCTTACGCCGGCGCTTCGAGGGCATCTCGTTCGACCCCGAGGGCGCCGCGGCGAAGGGCTGGCGGGTGCGCTGGTGGGATTTTCTGTTTTATTTCCTGTTCGGCGTGACAGTGACCTTCTCCGTGCCCGTCGCGGGAGTGCTGCTTGTCTTCACGTTCCTCGTCGTGCCGGCAGTGACCGCCTTCCTGTTCTTCAAGCCGCCGGCGCCGGCGATGCCCATCGTCGCGTGGGCGACCGGGATGGTGGCGTGCACCGCCGGGCTCCTCGCCTCCTACGAGTGGGACCTCCCGACCGGCCCGGTCATCGTCTGCAGCTTCGGGCTGGTGCTGGTGGGTGCGGTGGTGGTGAAGCGCTTCTTTCCCGAGACGCCGGCCGCGTGAACCGGGCCGGGGCGCGATTCGGGCCGGGCTGGACGTCGGCCGTTCTGGCGCTCGGCCTGGCCGTGGCCGCCTGCGACGGCACCGGCCCCAACACCTGCTATGATTCGAACGCCTTCTCCTACGGCTTCGCGCTTGGGGGCGACAGCACTCTCGTCTTCCACTGGCCCGCGGACCGGATGCCCGTCCGCTACTACGCCGAGCCCACCGGCGCGCTACGCACCAACGTGCTCGCGAGCCTGACGACCTGGGTGAACGCCTTCCACTGCCAGGAAGCCTCGTTCCAGCTCGTCACCGATTCCTCCAGGGCCGAGGTCATCGTGCGCCAGGTGGCCACCCTGCCGCCCACGGACGCCGGCAGCGTAGTGTTCGCGGCCGACTCCGTCGGGGCCTGCAGCGGGCGCACCGACGGGTCCTTCGACTCCACGAAGACGCTCACTGGACCCCTGCGGACGTACGTCGCCCCCCTCGGCGTGGGCGACACCGCGGCCCTCGCCGCCTGCTACCGGATGGTCACCACCCACGAACTGGGGCACACCCTCGGTCTCTTCGCGCACAGCCCGAACGCCGCGGACCTGATGTACCCGACGCCCCGACGTTCCACTCCGAGCCCCGACGATCGGTACACCCTGCAGCGTCTCTACCACACCACGCCGACCATCCGGCCCGCTCCGCGCGTCCCCTAGGCGCCGTGCGGTCCGGGCGCCACCGACGCTGACCGCATAGAGCGCGCGAAGGTGTTAGTTTGCCCATCGCCTGCCAACTGAGGAGACTCACGTGCGCGGCGGGTATGGCCGGGAGGTCGTTCGAGACCTGCTCTGGAAGAACATCCGGCTGGAGCCCGCCGCGGCGCGCGTGGTGGACACGCCGGCGTTCCAGCGGCTGCGCTACGTCCGCCAGTTGGGCCACGCCTTCCTCGTCTATCCCGGCGCCACCCACTCCCGCTTCGAGCACGCCCTCGGCGCCTACCACCTCGCGCGCCGCGCGCTGGACGGCCTCGCTGAGCGGGGCGACCTCGAGGGATTCGGTCCCGACGACACGCTCCTCATCCGGCTCGCCGCGCTGCTCCACGACATCGGCCACTACCCCTTCTCGCACGCCCTCGAGGAGGAAGGCTCCACCTCCCACGAAGTCCTCGCGGACGCACACCTCAGGCGCGAGCCGCTGGCGGACGCCCTCGCGGCGACGGGGCTCCCGGAGCCCATCGAGCGGCTGGGCGAGTTGATCCGCGGAACGAGCGCGCACCCGCTCGCCGGTCTGGTGTCGGGCTCGCTGGACCTCGACAAGATCGACTACCTGAAGCGCGACGCCCTGATGTGCGGCGTGCCCTACGGCGAGATCGACGTGGATCGCCTGCTCGCGTGCCTCGTCGTGGTGGAGGAGGGGGGCCGCCGGTCGGTGGGGATCCTCGAGAAGGGGCTCTCCGCGCTGGAGTCGCTGCTGTTCGCGAAGTACCAGATGTACCGGAACGTGTACTGGCACCACGCCGTGCGCAGCGCCACGGCGATGTTCAAGCGCCTGGTCCGCGAGGCCGCGGCCGCCGGCACACTCGACGCCGGCCGGCTCCCCGACGCGACCGACGACGCCCTCATCCACGACCTCGTGGCCAAGGACCGCACCGGCCTCGCCGCCGCGCTGAGGGAGCGGCGCCTGCACAAGAGGGCCCTCGAGATCGCGACCGGCGACTTGCCGGAGCCGGTGCCCTCGTGGGTGTGGGAGGACGCGTCACGCCTCTCCCGTGCCGAGGACGCGCTCGCCGCGCAGCTCGGCCTGGGGCCCGGCGATCTGTTGGTGGACTACCCGCACAAGGCCCAGATGCTCGGGCTCGACCTGGCCATCGTGCGGCGCGAGGGGAGCGTGGACCGGCTGGGCCGCGGCGGCTGGCCGGGGCGGATGGATCTGCCCCGCCTCGCCGACGACCTCGCCGAGAGCGCGCGGCGGCTCCGGGTGTTCGTCGCCCGCCCGGTGAGCGTGCAGGCGGCGGATCTCTTCTCGGCCTGGGGAGCCTAGCGGAGCGGAACTAATCGGGCTGGGAGATCACCACGTCCTGCGTGGCCATCGGGTCGTCGGCCGCCGGTGCTTCCACGCTGTCCACTCGCACGATGACGGCGGTGATGTTGTCGAGGCCGCCGCGGCGGTTCGCCTCGGCCACCATCCGCTCCACCCAGCGCTCCGGCGCCGCAGGAGTCAGCAGGATCGCGCCGAGCGCGTCGTCCTCCACCATCCCCGTCAGGCCGTCGCTCGCGAGCAGGAAGACGTCGCCCGTGCGGCAGGTGCCGGAGAAGATGTCCGGGACCACGTCGCCGCTCGCACCGACGCAGCGGGTGATGACGTTGGAGTAGGGGTGCGTGCGCGCCTGCTCCGGGGTCAGGTAGCCCGCGTCCACCTGCTCCTGCACGTAGGAGTGGTCCTTCGTGACCTGGTGGAAGACGCCCTCGCGCAACAGGTAGCCGCGGCTGTCGCCGACGTGCCCCAGCAGGTAGCGGTTGGCGTTCAGGACGAGCACCGTGGCGGTCGTGCCCATCCCGCGCTTATCGTGCTCGACGAGGGTGCGCTCGAAGATCGCGGCGTTCGCGGCCCGGACCGCCGCGGTCATCCGCGTCACCGCCTCGTCGAGGGGCACGCCCTTGAGAGAGCCCAGGTCGCGCGAGATGCCGCGCACCGCCATCTCGCTCGCCACCTCCCCGGCCGCGTGCCCGCCCATCCCGTCGGCTACGATGAAGACCCCGCGATCGGGGAACATCATGTAGTTGTCCTCGTTCCCGGAGCGGATGAGGCCGACGTCGGTTCGGGCCGCGCAGGTGATGTGCATGCGCGTCGCCGCTACGGAAGGAGGGGCGCCAAGGCGCCGAGCACGGCGGTCGCCGGCAGGAGGAGCGCGGCGAGCACGAAGGGGAACCAGCCCTTCTTCGGGGCCGGAGGCGGCGGCGGAGGCGGCGGCTGCGCGGGCGCGGGCGGCGGAGGCGGCGCGGGCGTGGGCGGCGCGGCCGGCGGAGGCGGCGGTGCGGGCGCGGGCGCGGGCGGCGGCAGCGGCAGCTTGATCGCCTGGATGGCGCGGGTGGCCTTGTGGGCGTTCACGCCGGCGTCGTCGTCCGTGGGCTCGAAGACCAGTTGGATGTCGCCGAACCGGACGAAGCAACCCGGCGCGAGCGGCGTGTCCTCGGTTATCCCTTCGCCGTCCACCATCGTGCCGTTCGTCGAGCCGAGGTCCACGAGGATCCAGATGCCCTCGCGGCGCGTGAGCTTGGCGTGCTGCGACGAGACCGACTCGTCGTTCAGCACGAGATCGTTGTAGTCCGCGCGGCCGATGTTGACGATCGGCACTTTCACCAGCAGCCGCTCGCCCTTCTGCGCTCCGGAACGCACCACGAACTTCGCCAGAGACGGGGGCCCGGCCGCTCGCGGGGGAGCGGGCGGTGGCGCGGGCGGTGGCGCGACGGGCGCCGGCGCGGGCGGTGGCGCGACGGGCGGCGGCGCGACCCGCGGCGGCGGCGGTGCGGCCTGCGGCGGCGGCGCGACCCGCGGCGGCGGCGGTGCGGCCTGCGGCGGCGGTGCGGCCCGCGGCGGCGGCGGCGCGAGGGGCTCGTCCGGCAGCGCCAGTCCCTCGCCCGTGCGCGGCATTTCGTGCCCGGCGGACGCGACCGGCGAGGACACGAAACCGGTGACCGAGAGCTGCGCCGGAGCGTGCGCCGCGGCCGGAGGACCGGGCGGGAACGGCAGCGGCGCGGGCGGCGGAATCGTCATCCCGGGCGGCGGCGGCGCAGGGGCAGCGGCCTGCGGTGGAGGTGCGGCGGCCTGCGGCGGAGGCGGTGGGGGAGCCGCCTGCGGCGGAGGCGGCGGCGGTTCGGCGGCCTGCGGCGGAGGCGGTGGGGGAGCCGCCGACGCGGCTGGCGCGAGGTCCGCGTAGAACCGGAACTCCTCCTCGCCCATCCGGATGATGTCGGCGCGCGCGAGGAGGCGCTGGTTCTGCACCCGCTCGCCGTTCACCCACGTCCCGTTGGTGCTGTAGTCCACCAGCATGTAGCCGCGCGGAGTGGCGACGATCTCGGCGTGACGGCGCGAGATCTGCCCGCCCGTGACGACCACGTCCGCCTTCGCGTCGCGCCCCAGCGAGAGCGCGGCACCGATCACCTGGTACTCGCGGCCGTCGGTGAGGCACACGAGACGCCCGCCGGTGCCGGTGGTGGCCTTGCCGGGCCCGCCCGCCTTGGGCTTGTCGGGGATCGGCGGGAGCTTCAGCGCCGAGATGTACTGGGTGCTGCCGCTCTTCCGCTCGTCGGCGAAGAGGAGGTCCACCGCGCCAATGGTGATCTTGTCGCCGTGGAGCAGGGGCTGCGGCAGCGGGCCGAGCAGCACACCGTTGATCTCGAGCAGGACGGTGTCGTCGTACTTGCGGATCGCGACGGACTGGTCGGGCGCCGTCGACAGGACGGCGTGCCGAGGCGCGATGCCCGGCCCCTCCAGGCGGAGGTGGCAATCCGCTCCACTTCCGACGAGCATGTCTCCCGCCGGAATGGGGTGCCGCTTGTCTCCGTACTCGACGAACGCCATGCGTGGACCCCGAGGGGTGGGACAGAGTGGGTAACCTAGCCGCGCCCCAAAGCAGCGGCAAGACGATTCGCGCCGCCGCCCCCGAACCTACGGGACCCCGGCAAGGTCGGTGCCCAGCTGGAGCTGATGGAGCCGTCCATAGAGGCCGTCCCGGGCGAGCAACTCGCGGTGCGTGCCCCGCTCCAGGATGCGCCCGTGGTGGAGCACCAGGATCTCGTCGGCGTGCTGCACGGTGGACAGCCGGTGGGCGATCACCAGGCTCGTCCGCCCCCTCATCAGCTCGGCGATGGCGGCCTGGATCCGCTCCTCGGCCTGGGC
>Ga0315287_10000583_pt1 | contig 32148 bp, 27 predicted proteins | sample YL17G11_0_MG_FD_205037 | JGI IMG/M metagenome (GOLD analysis project Ga0315287, IMG submission 205037) | Sediment microbial communities from Yellowstone Lake, YNP, Wyoming, USA - YL17G11_0 | ecosystem: Environmental > Aquatic > Freshwater > Lake > Sediment | place: USA: Wyoming | collected...
CTTACCTGCAAAGGTGGGCATTCAAGATCCTGCAATGGGGTCGAGCAGGATCCTCCGTCTACTTCGTGGACGGTTTCGCCGGAGCAGGACGAGACAACCAGGGCAATCCCGGGTCGCCCGTGATCGCGTGTAGAATCGCACAGCAAGTCCGTGCGCACTTCGCCAAGAAGAACACCCAAGGACGGCTTGGGGTCTTCGCAGTGGAAGCTGATCCCGCAAAGTACGACCTCTTACTCGACGTGATTGCTCCATTCGAAGCAGTCGACCCAGGGTGCATTCACGCACTCTCAGGATCCGCTGCCGCGTGGATTGACGACATCACGCGTGTGACCGGCATGCAGCCGACGCTCTTCTTTCTCGACCCGTTCGGGCTGAAGGGTCTGGATGCCGCGACATACCCCAGTATGCTGGCGGGACCGCAGAACGCACTTTCCGCACTTCACCGACGCGATATCGCGCCAAGGACGCGGTCCGTTTCGCGGAGCGAGAGCTGCTCCATCTGACGCACCAGGCGCTTGAGCTGCTTGTGGTTGCTGAGCCACTCCTGGCATAGCCGGGCCTGCTCCTCCGAAAGCCGCATCGTCTTCGTCTTTCCCGCCACTTTGTAGGTCCACTGGTAGTAGGGCCCGTGGAGCCGGGGGGGCCGGGCCATGCACCGGCACGAGAGGTTCCCGCAGGCCATATAGCGACGGACGAGGCTTCCCGGCCGGACGAAGCCGAGCGTGAGGATCGCCCGCTGGAGGGCCTGGAGCTTCGCCGCGCCCCCGACACGGGGCGCCGAGAGTGCTTGACGGGGCGGCATCTAACAGTTATAGTACTGCCAGCCATGCGAGGCGTCAAGTGACCTCCGCGCTCACGCTCGAGTCGCGCTCCCTCGGGGGCCTCCCCCTGGTGAACGCCATCCTCGAGCGCCTCCAGGTGGACCGGCTCCTCGCGGCGGCGCTCCCCGGGGGTGGTCGGGTGAGCGCGGCCCAGGCGCTCGGGGTCCTGCTGCGCAACATCGTGCTCAACGACCGCCAGCCGATCTACACGCACGCGGAGTGGGCCGCGCGGGTGGAGCCCGCGCTCCTGGGTGTGGCGGAGGGCGAAGCGGCGTGCCTCAACGACGACCGGGTCGGTCGGGCGCTCGATCGGCTCTTCGACGCGGATCGCGCGGCGCTGCTGACGAACCTCGTCTTGCGCACGATCCGCGAGTTTCGCGTGGCCCTGGATCAACTGCACAACGACTCGACGACCCTCACCCTGACGGGGACGTACCGAAACGCGCAGGGCCAGGAGGTGCGCGGGAAGCCGACGGTGCGCATCACCTTCGGGCACAACAAGGACCACCGCCCCGACCTCCAGCAGCTGCTGTTCGTCCTGACGGTCTCGGCCGATGGGGCGGTGCCGATCCACTACCAGGCGCTGGACGGCAACACCAACGACTCGACGACGCACATCGCGACGTGGCAGACGCTGTGCCGGCTGGTCGGGCACTCCCGCTTTCTACGTCGCGGACTGCAAGCTGTGCGCGAAGGCGACGCTGGCGCACATCGACAAGCATGAGGGGCGCTTCATCACGGTGCTGCCGAGGAACCGGCGGGAGGACACGCGGTTTCGCACCTACATCCAGACGCATGATCCGCCGTGGGAAGAGGCGGTGCGGCGGCCCCATCCCCGCCGACGCCGCGGCCCCGCGGACGTGTGGAAGGTCGTGGAGGCCGCGGTGCCCTCGCGGGAGGGCTACCGGATCGTCTGGGTGTGGAACTCCCTGATGGCGGAAGAGGATGCCGGGGCTCGGCAGGCGCGGATCGAGAAAGCGTACCTCGGGATCGAGCGCCTCCAGACCAAGCTCCAGGGGAAGCGGTGTCGCCTGCGGCTGCGGGAGCGGGTGGAGGCAGCGGCCCGGAAGATCCTCGAGGAATCGGGCGCGGAGCGGTGGGTGCGCTACGAGATCGAACAGTGGCTGGAGCCCGTCTATCGTCAGGAGAAGCGCGGGCACCCTGGCCCCGCCACGCGCTACCTGCGCAAGCCGCGGCCGCGCTTCTCCGTCGCCGCGCGGGTGCGGGACGACGTGGTGGCCGCCGACGAGCGCTCCGACGGGATGTTCCCGCTGATCACCAACGACACGGGGCTGTCCCTGCCGCAGATCCTGGCGGCCTACAAGTTCCAGCCGCAGCTGGAGAAGCGGCACCAGCAGCTCAAGTCGGTGCAGCATGTGGCGCCGGTGTGGCTGAAGAACGCGAGCCGGATCGAGGCGCTGCTCTTCCTCTACTTCGTGGCGCTGCTGGTCCACGCGCTCCTGGAACGGGAAGTCCGGAAGGGGATGGCCCGCGACAAGCTCCCGCAGATCCCACTTTACCCCGAGGAGCGCGAGTGCCGGGCCCCGAGCACCGAGCGCATCCTGGACACCTTCGCGCCGCTCCAGCGGCACCGGCTCCGCGACCAGGGGCAGTTGGTGCAGACCTTCGAGCCCGAACTCACCGACCTACAGCAACAGATTCTCGCGCTCATGCGCCTGCCGGCGTCGATCTTCCGATCCACTGCCGGCTGAGGGCGTGGTGCGATATCACGTCCAACAAGTGCGGAAAGTAGAGCAGAACGAAGTGCTTGCCCTCTTTCACGATGTAGGCGCGGCCCGACTCCGCGGCGTTGTCCACGCCGGGGCACGACTTGAGGCGGAACTCTCAGCTTTGGCCGAGACTCCAACGTTCTTCCCCGAAATGGACGAACAGGTCGCAGAGAGTCTGCGAGCGAGGGAGGCGAGAAGGCTCTTCAGGGTACGGAAGATGACTCCGGCAGCAAAGGAGGCGGTATCGCGTGCGCTCGGCGACGCCACATGGGAAGTTGACCTGCGTGACGTGCCCCCAGATCGGGCTCGCATCGAACTGATCTTTCGGTTCGTGAAGAAGCTAGCCGAGGCAGGGGCAAGACACTTCCACGTCCTGCCGATGCGTGGCGAGACAGGCGGACACACGTACTGCTTGGTGCACGCTACGAAGTCGCCGGCAGGCTACACGCGATGAAAGAAGCTGTAAGTGAGAGCCTGAATCGATCGGAACTGTCGGAGATCATGCGTGAACGGATGCGAGTGGACCTTAGCGTGCCACTATCCGAAGTCGATACGTTTCTGCGAGACCGCTTCGGCGGGACGACGCTTCGTTGGACGAGTCAGAAGGGCCAGGGTTCGTCCGTAAGATCCCTTCTCTTGGTGGAAACTTCTGTGTTCCCATTCCAATGCCAGGAAATCAGGGAGCACTTGAGGTCGAACGGATGGCTTCGCAGGGTAGGGCGAAGAGACGAATGCGAGATTCCGACGGGCTAGCCTTCAGCCCACACGAGCGACGGCGTCTCGTCCCACGTCCTCCCATCCAACAGCCGCCCGCCCGCCTTCGGTGTCCTCCCACCCACCTGCTTGAAAAAGAACGCCACGCCAGCAGCAAGGCATTGATCTCGGACACTGCGGGCCCAGTCGAGCTTCATCGGGCGGTACCCAATCCCGCTCTCGCCGCCCACGATGACCCAGTCGACGCCGTCCAGGTCCAACTTCACCGGCCCCAGCAGCGGCTCGCACGACAGGAACCGCACCGTCGCCGGAACCTCGCGCAGTTGCGCGACCCGGTACACAGCCTCCTGGTTCTCGATGGAGGCACCGATCCAGAGGTGCTCAGGGAGTACGCCGCCCTCGAAGAGATCAGCGTTTCGACGCACGAAGCGCTCGGCGCGCGCCGGCCGCTTGGTGAGCACCTGATAGATGTGGCGATCGGCCCGCAGCATCACCTCGAAGACGCACCGCTGGTACGCCTCGGGGATGTCCGCGTGGAAGAGGTCGCTCATCGAGTTGACGAAGACGCGGCGGGGGTCCTTCCACTTCAGCGGGAACACAAGCCGCTCGGGCCAGAGGCGCACCGCGAACGGGTCGCGGCGATTCCCCGTTGTGTCCTTCGCCGGACGGCGCTTGCGGTAGATGTCGGCGAGACGACCCCTGGCGAGGACCGCCGCGTAGCAGTGGTCGCACGCGGAACTGACCGGGGTACACCCGGTGGTCGGGTTCCAGGTCGCGTCCGTCCACTCGATGCGGGTCCGCTCACTCATCGACCGAGCGCCCTCCAGTTGAACCGCACCGAAGATATCCCGAACTGGCCAATGTGGCGCTGGGTTGTTCTGCCGTCAATAGCGGCGTCGCGGTATGTCGGCGTCGCGATAGCTCGCGGCCCGCGTCCCCCCTGACCTCTCACGCCTGACCTCTGACCTTCCTCACCCCACCTTCGCCTTGCGGACCTCCTCGATGAACCGCGGCACGACCTCGAACAGATCGCCGACGATGCCGTAGTCCGCCGCCTTGAAGATCGGCGCGTCCTTGTCCTTGTTGACCGCGACGATGACCTTCGCCGTCCGCATCCCCGCCAGGTGCTGGATGGCGCCGGAGATGCCGATCGCGACGTAGAGCGTGGGGCTCACCGTCTTGCCCGTCTGGCCCACCTGCTCGGCGTGCGGCCGCCAGCCTGCGTCCACCGCCGCCCGCGAGGCGCCCACGGCGGCGTTGCCGAACGCCTTCGCCAAGTCCTCCACGAGGTGGAAGTGCTCGGCCGCCCTGAGGCCCCGCCCGCCCGCGACGACGATGTCGGCCTCGGCCACGTCCAGTTTGCCCTGCTCCGCCGCCTTCGTTTCCTTCACGACCGCGCGCGCCGGCACGCTCGCCGCCGGAATCTGCTCCACCGCGCCGGCCTTTCCGGCCGCTCCGACGACGAAGCTGTTGGGCCTGAGCGACGCCAGCGCGGGCCCGCCCTCGAACACCAGCCGCTGGATCGCCTTGCCGGCATGCACCGGCCGCGCGGCGGTGATCTTGCCGCCCAGAGCCGCGAGCGCCGTCACGTCCGACGCGAGCGGCACATCGAGCCGCGCCGCGATGCGCGGGGCCAGGTCCTTCCCCGTGGCCGTCGCCGCGACGATCACCGCGGCATACCCGCCGCTCTTCGCGAGCCCGGCCACCGTCGCCGCGTAGCCCTCGGCCGCAAAGCGCGCGAACGCCGCATCCGCCGCCACCAGCACGCGGTCGGCGCCGGCACCGCCCAGGTCCGCGCCGGCCACGTCCGTTCCGGGCGCGCCGAGGATCAGCGCGTCCACCGTCCCGCCGAGCTGGTCCGCCAGCTGCCGCGCGGCCCACACCACCTCCCGGCTCACCTTCCGCAGCGCGCCGTCGCGCTGCTCCGTCACCGCGAGGATGACGGTCATCACAGCACCTTCTCTTCTTCGCGGAGGAGGCGCACGAGTTCGCCCACAGCGTCCGGCCCCTCGCCGACGATGCGCCCTTCCTTCCGGCCGGGCGGCGGCTCGAGCCCGACGACCTTGAGTGGCGACGCGGCGAAGGTCACCGGCTTCACCTCGATCGGCTTCTTCTTCGCCGCCATGATCCCCTTGAGGGCCGGATACCGGGGGGTGTTGAGCCCCTTGTCGCAGGTGAGCACCGCCGGCAGAGCGAACTCCACCACCTCCACACCTCCCTCGATCTCGCGGTGGGCGGTGCCCCGCCCTCCCTCGATCTCCAGCTTCGTGACCGCCGTGACGCACGGCAGGGCCAGCAGCTCGCCGACCATCGGGCCGACCGCCTGGTTGCCGTCGTCCGCGGCGATCTTGCCGAAGAGGACGAGGTCGTAGCAGCCGTCCCTGAGCTCCGCGGCCAGGGCCTTCGCGACCGCGAGCGCATCGGCCGGAACGGCGTCGGCCTTGAGCAGGATGCCGCGATCGGCGCCCAGCGCGAAGGCCGTGCGGATCGTCTCCTGCGCGGCCTCGGGCCCGAGGGTCACGACGACGACCTCGCCGCCGCCCGCCTTCTCCCTGCGCTGGAGCGCCTCCTCGACCGCGTACTCGTCGTAGGGATTGAGGACGAACTTGACGCCCGTCTCGACGACGGAGACCCCGTCACCCGCGATGCGGATGCGCGTCTCGGTGTCGGGAACGCGTTTGATGCAGACGGCGATCTTCACTGATTGCGTCCTGGCTGAGAAGTGGAAGTCCACACCGTCTAGTCGGGAGGCCCCGGCTCGAGGGGTTGGGGTGAAGGACTCAGTGGAGACGCGCGGCCCGGGTCCGGCCCGCGGGGGTCCGGATGGCCCGGTGGGCGGAGGATACGACCCCGATCTCCTGCGCCTTCGCGCGGAATCGCGGGCCGTGATCCACGCGATGACCGCTCACGTGCTGCCACAGATGCACCATCTCGTGCAGCAGGGTGTGCGCGGTCTCCGCCCAGCCGTGCCGCTCGACGTGGCGCCGGCTGATGGTGATCTCGTACGGCTCGCCCGTGTCGTGCCTCAGGCAGAGCTGGCCCAGGCGGCTGCGCATCCGCCCCGAGAGCCGGATCGGCAACTCGGGCAGCCGTCCGCCGAAGTGCTGCGCGTTGTGTTCGCCGAACAGCCGCGCCAGCCGTTCGGCCTTCTCGAGGTCGCCCGGCTGGGGGCGGTCCGCCGCGCGCCGCCGCTTCGGCGGCCCGGGCGCGTGCGACTCCGCCCGGAAGGAGAGGATCTCGTGCTGCGCGGCGCGGCGCATCGCCTTCTGCGTGCCGGTCGAGACGAAGCGCACCACGGCCTTGAGCACGCGATCCGGCGCCCGGGCGAAGCCGCGGTGGATGCTCAGTACGTTGTGCTTGGAGAGGCTCACCATCACGGTCCGGTTGTCGGTCACGCGCAGGTGCGGGACGCCGCGCAGCCCGAGGGCCTCGAGCCGCCGCGCGAGTAGGTCTACTTCCGGCATGCCGACGCGCACACGCGGATCGGCCTGCTCCGGCTCCGCCGTGGCCGCGCGCGGCCACGGGCACGTGACATCCGCCCACCGGGGCGACCAGCGGGTCACGCGCCGTGCTCCCTCGCTCCGCCGTGGACGAGAGCGTACACGAAGATCTCCACCACCTGCCCGAGCCGCACCGACCGCCGGAAGGTGCCGGGTGCCAGCGTCGGCAGTTTGATCGAGCGCACTCCGCCCAGGTTCGCGCCGGCGACGTCCGTCAGGTACTGGTCGCCGACCATCGCCACCTCGGCCTTCTGCCACCCCAGCTCGCGCACCGCGTACTCGACCAGCTCCGCGCTCGGCTTGCGGATCACGTGCACACCCTCGACGAGCCGCGCGGCCAGCTCCTCCGCGCTCCAGCTGTCCACGCCGCGGTGCAACTTGCGGTGCTGCACCGCCCCGCGGAACGCGTAGCCCCGGAGGATCGGCAGCTCGGGGAACAGCTCGCCCAGCTGCCGGTACCGGTCCTCGCTCGCGTTGGAGAGGACCACATGCCGCAGGTCCTTCGCCCCGAGCAGCGCCCGGAACGGCCCCGCGCTCTCAGGCCGCAGCTCGGGCAGACGGTCCCCGGTGAGCACCCCGTCCACGTCCCAGATCAGCCCGCGGACGCCGTGGGCGCGCAGGAACTCGGGAGTCACGGCCGCCAGCGCGGGCAGATGCCAGGTCGGCCGCATCTTCCCGACCAGCGACACCAGGCGCGGCGCGATCTGCACCAAGGTCGTGAACACCGAGGCTCCGGTCGCGAGGCTCTTCACCGCCGTGCGCTCACCCTACCACCGGATGCGCACCTGGTACTCCAGCGTCGCCTCGCCGCCTGGCGGCACCGGCACCGCGAAGCGCACCGACGAGCTGCTGAGCCGCTCCGAGGGCAGCGTGATCGAGAGCACCTCCCACCGGCCGGGGAACTCGTCGTAGACCTGCACCGTGGCGCTGTCGCTCTTGGCGTTCTGAATCTGCACCCGGTACGCCACGACAACGTGCCGGCGGCCCGGCTGCTCGAACGCGGTCTGGACGCGCTGTCCGGTGATGTCGAACGCCGTGCCCGTGGCCAGCTTCAGCTCGCGGCCCCCCGGCGTATGCGGGATCGGCACCTCGCCGAGCAGCTGCACGCGGCCCGCCGAGTCGGGGACCAGCACGCGCACGACCCCCGCCGGCAGCGGCACGTCGCCGAACGGCGTCCCCGCAGGGCGCCGCACCAGGTACGTCACCTCGGCGTGGATGTCCTGCTCCGGGCCGCGCCACTGCTGTAGGTGGCCGCCGTAGCTGGCCCGGATCGCGAACGACCGCTCGACCTGCGGCGCCGCCTGCGCGAAGAGCGCCACCGTTCGCGACTCGCCCGGGACGAGGTCCACCGTGCCCGGGAGGGTGTACACGTGGGCCTCACCGACGGCCTCCTCGGTTGGCGGGGCGGCACGCATCACCGCCATCGTCACCCCAGAATCGGCGCGCCTCTCCGCGTAGGCCGCCGGCCGTGCGGCGCGTCGCACGTCCCCCGCCAGGAGCTGGAGTTCCGCCCCGCCGATCGTCAGCGCGCCGGGGTTCTCGATCAGCGCCGCGCCGGTCATCATCGCCCGGCCGGCGCCGCTCGCCGGGGCGACGAGCGTGTAGCCCGCGCGCCAGCTCATCCCCTGTGCCTGGTAGGCCACGCGCAGGTTCCTCACCGGGCGCACCGCCTCGAGCGTTACCTCCGCCCGCGGGGCAAGCTGCACCAGCGAGTCGGGGAAGGCGGGGCGGCCCGGCATCTCGTAGACCACGCGACCCATCACCCGGAAGGCCGGCGGGTCGAGCGAGAGCACGGTGCCGCGCACGAACCGCACCGAGTCGCCAAATAGGAGAAACTCCACGTCGCGACCGAGGGCGCGACGCAGCGAGCCGTTGAGGCCCGTCGCCCCGGACACGCGCACGCCGCGGATCTCGACGCCCTCATCGAGCGCGACCAAGCTCGTCGGGTCGGCGCCCCGCCCACCCAGGTCCACGCTCGCCGTGGACGCGCCGCGCGGCACCGCCACCGGCAGCGTGCGCCGCACCATCACCCGCCCGTCCTGGTAGATCGTGAGGCTGGTCTCCTGCGCCGACGCCAGCGACGTCACCGCACACAAGAGGGCGAGCGCGACGGACGCCGGTACGCCGGTACGCCGGTACGCCGGTACGCCGTTCTTCATCGGTTCCTCCTCAGCGGCTTCGCCACGTGCTCCGTGAACTCCAAGGTGCTCGCCGTCCCGCCCAGGTCCATCGCGCGCACTCCTAGCGGATGCCGCTCGGCACCGCGGCCGCCGCCGCCGCCAGCAGCGCGGCCTCGGCCGTGGCCGACGACGGCCCGACCACACGCCCCCGCCAGGCCATCTGGCCCAGCCGGGCATCCACGATGGCGATCACATAGGACGCGCCGACCGCCCCCTCACGCCCATCGAGCTTGACCGCGACCGGGATGACGGCCATCCGAGCGCCTGTGAGGGCCGCCAGGGCACGAAGGGAGGACCAGAGGGGGTCCGGCACCACCTCCACCTTCCTGGCCAGCAGGAAGCCCGTCGGGAGCCGAGTCGGGTCCACGGTGCCCAGGCCAGGCGCCCGCCGCAGCGCCCGCCTGATCGCCTCCTGGTCGTGCCACGTGACCGCTCGAGCGTCCCGGACCAGGACGCTGTCGAGAACTGCGGTCGCCCGGTCGAGGAGGTCGCCGCGCCGCAGAGCCAGCTCGGACACCCCTTCGCCGAACACGATACTGCCGACCGGGAAGAGGAGGGCGTCGCCGCCGGCCAACGACGCGATCGGCAGCTCGCTAACTCCAATGCTGGCAATGGGATCCTGAGGGTCAGGCTGGCCGCTCGCGTGCCTCGAGCAGGCAGTAGCGGCCACTAGAGACACCAATACGACACTGTGACGACAGGATAACGTCATCATTCGTGGCCGCCTCGGAGTTGGTTCGTGATGCGGCGGGAAAGCTAACCGAGGCCCTGGCCTCCGTCCACGCGGATGATCTCGCCGGTGATGTGGCGGGCGGCGTCGGAGCAGAGGAAGACGATGACCTGGGCGACGTCGTCGGGTTCGGCGAGCCGGCCGAGGGGGGTGTTGCCGCGGGCCCGGGCAACCAGTTCCTCGGAGGTGTGCTGGGTGAACTCGGTGCGCACGAACCCCGGCGCCACGGCGTTGACGTTCACGTTCGCGGGGCCGAGTTCGACCGCGGCGGCGTGGGTGAGACCGATGAGCCCCGCCTTGGAGGCGGCATAGTTGGCCACGCCGAAGCCGGCCTTCATCGCCTGCAGGGCGGTGACGTTCACGATCTTCCCGTAGTGCTGCCCGCGGAATATCGGCGCGACGGTGCGGATCATGTGGAACGCACCGGTCAGGTTCGTGTCCACCACGTCGTGCCAGGCGGTGTCGTCCATCCGCCACAGCGCCACGTCCCGCGAGATGCCGGCGTTGTTGACCAGGATGTGGATGCCGCCGACGACGTTCTGCGCCGCCGCGACGAAGCGCTCGACTTCCTGGAGGTCCCGCACATCGCATCGGTCGCAGAAGACGGGGACGTTGAGGCTCTTGAGGACGGCCTCCGTCATCGCGGCCTGCACGCTCACGTCGCGGCCGGGTAGCTCGACGTAGTTGAACGCCACGCCACACCCGCGCCGCGCGAGCTCAATGGCGGTGGCCCGGCCGATGCCCGTAGCGGCACCGGTTACGATGGCACCCTTCCCCTTCAGGTCGGACTTCACTCCGGCCGGCAGGGGTTGTTCCTGGTGCGCGAGTTCCTCGAGGAGCGCCGTGACGGCGTCTGGTTGGCCCTTGGGCACGGCGCGATTCTATCTCCCGCCCAACGGGTCCGCAAGAGTCGGCATTGACGGCGCGGAAGCCCCAACGCTATGCTAGCCCGTCAGATGCGACGCCTCATCTCCGGACTCACCTGGACAGCCGTCGGGATCCTGGGCGCGGCCGGCTTCGGCATCCTCGCGCTGCGGCGCGGCGAGACGGTCAGCGCGGCGTGGCTGCTGGTCGCCGGCGTGTCGAGCTACTTCATCGCCTATCGGTTCTATTCGCGGTTCATCGCGCTCCGGGTCTTCGCCCTGGACGCCCGGCGCGCGACGCCGGCCGAGCGCCTGACCAACGGCCGCGACTACGTGCCGACGAACAAGTGGGTGCTCTTCGGACACCACTTCGCCGCCATCGCCGGCGCGGGGCCGCTCATCGGCCCCACGCTCGCGGCGCAGTTCGGCTACCTCCCGGGCACGCTCTGGCTCATCGCCGGCGTCATCCTCGGTGGTGCGGTGCAGGACTTCACCATCCTCTTCGCCTCGCTCCGGCGCGACGGGAAATCGCTCGGCCAGATGGCGAAGGAGGAGGTGAACTCCGTCGCGGGGCTGGCCGCGATGGTCGCCATCCTCGCCATCATGATCATCCTGCTCGCGGTGCTCGCGCTCGTGGTGGTGAACGCGCTCAAGGCGAGCCCGTGGGGCCTGTTCACGATCGCGGCCACCATCCCCATCGCGCTGCTGATGGGCTGGTGGATGAAGGCCCTGCGCCCGGGCCGCGTGCTCGAGGCATCGGCGATCGGCGTCGCGCTGCTCCTCCTCGCGCTGGTGGCGGGCCGCTGGGTCTCGCAGGATCCCACGTGGTCGCGCTGGTTCACGTGGACGGGGCCGAACCTCGCGTGGGCGGTCATCGTCTACGGCTTCGCCGCGTCGGCGCTCCCGGTCTGGCTGCTCCTCACGCCGCGCGACTATCTCTCGACCTTCCTCAAGATCGGTACGGTGCTCTTCCTCGCCGTGGCGATCCTGATCCTCCTGCCGCCGATGCGGATGCCGGCGCTCACGCGGTTCGTGGACGGCACCGGGCCGGTGTTCGCGGGGAAGGTGTTCCCGTTCGCGTTCATCACCATCGCGTGCGGCGCCATCTCCGGGTTCCACTCCCTCATCGCGAGCGGCACCACGCCGAAGATGCTGATGCGGGAGCCGGACGCGCGGCTCATCGGCTATGGCGGGATGCTGATGGAGTCGTTCGTCGGGCTGATGGCGATGATCGCCGCGTCCACCCTCGACCCCGCGGTCTACTTCGCGATGAACGTCCCCGCTTCGACCCTCGGCCCCGATGCGGCGAGCGCGGCGCGGAAGATCGCCGAGTGGGGGTTCACGCTGCAGCCGGGCACGATGGAGGCCCTGGCGCGGCAGATGGGCGAGGCGACACTCCTCTCGCGGACCGGCGGCGCGCCGAGCCTCGCGGTGGGGATGGCGGCGATCATGGGCGGCGTCATCAGCGGCCCCGGACTCGCGCTCTGGTACCACTTCGCGATCATGTTCGAGGCGCTCTTCATCCTCACCACGGTGGACGCCGGCACGCGGGTCGGCCGCTTCATGCTGCAGGAGCTGGGCGGCCACGTTTGGAAGCCGATGGGCCGCACCTCGTGGTACCCGAGCATCATCCTCACGAGCGCGCTCGTCGTCGCCGGCTGGGGGTATTTCCTCTACCAGGGCGTGGTGGACCCGCTGGGCGGCATCAATTCCCTCTGGCCGTTGTTCGGCATCGCCAACCAGCTGCTGGCGGCGGTCGCGCTGTGCGTGGGCACCACGATCCTCATCAAGATGGGCCGCGCGCGGTTCGCCTGGGTGACGCTGCTGCCCCTCGCCTGGCTCGCCTCGGCGACGCTCACCGCGGGTTGGCAGAAGGTCTTCGCCGGCGACCCGCGCCTCGGCTTCCTCGCGCACGCCCGCTCGCTGGCCGGCTCCACCAACCCGAGCACCGCGCGGATGATCTTCAACGACCGCCTCGATGCGGCGCTGGCGCTCGCCTTCATGGCGGTGGTGCTGGTCGTCATCGCTGCTTCGGCGCGGGAGTGGTGGCTCGTCGTCTCCCAGCGGAAGGCGCCCATCGTGCACGAGGCACCGTTCGTGGAGACGGCATACTGAGACCGGCGTACCGGCGTACCGGCGTACCGGCGTACCGGCGTACCGGCGTACCGGAGTACCGGCGTACCGGAATTGCGAATAGTGGGAGGCTCAATGCAAGGGAGACTGCTGTTGGCGCGGGAGGGTCTGACCCGGGTACTCCGTGTGCTACGGCAGGTCGTGGGGGCGCCGGATTACGAGCGCTACCTCGAGCACCACGCCCGCGTCCACGCGGGCACGCCGCCGCTCGCGCGGCGCGAGTTCTACGCGGAGTTCGTCAGCTGGCGGTTCGGGTCGGGCGCGACTCGATGCTGCTGAGGACGAGCGCCAGCACCGCGATCAGCGTCACCGCCGCGCTCAGGCTCAGCGCGCAGGCCCCACCCCACCGCTCGTAGATCCAGCCGAAGAGCGCCGCACCCGGCAGGGCGACGGCGCTCACGCTGCCGTGGTACCAGCCGAAGCCGCGGCCGTGCCGGCCGCCGGGAGCGAGCCTCGCGACGAGGGTGCGCTCCGGGCTCTCGGTGAGCGCCGCCACGAGTCCGAACGCGAGGAACACCGCCCACGCCTGCGCGGCCGTCGCCGCCTGGGCGAACGCCCACGCCAGGCCAGCGTACACGAGCCACCCGAGGGCCAGCGTGCGACGCGCGCCCCAGCGATCCACGAGGATGCCGCCCGGATAGGAGAAGACGGAGCGGACGACGTGGAGCGCGGCCCACAGCACCGGGATCGCCGCGACGCCGATGCCGAGGTCCTGCGCGCGGAGGATCAGGAGAGTCTCGGGAGCGCGGAGGAAGGCGGCGAGGGCCAGTACCAGAACCAGGGGAACGAACGACGAGTCAGGGGTCAGGGTTCGGGGTTCAGGGATCGCGCTGCTGTTCCCCGGCCCCTGGTCCCTGGCCCCTGACCCCTGTCCCTTGACCTCTGACCCCCTCACATCGCGCACCGCCATCCCCGCCGCCACTACCGCCAGCGCCCCCGGGATGACCGCGAGCCAAAACACCCCCCGCACCGCCATCCCCCCCGCAATGAGCGCTGAGGCAGTCAAAGGTCCGATAATCGCCCCCACATGATCCGCCGCGCGGTGCAGCCCGAAGGCGCGGCCCCGGATCTCGGCGCTCGCCGCCTCGGCGATCATCGTGTCCCGCGGCGTGGTGCGGATGCCCTTGCCCACCCGGTCCACCGCGCGGAGCGCCACCACGTGCCAGGCGGCACCCGCGATGGCGATGAGGGGCCGTATGACCGCCGCCACGCCGTAGCCGCCGACCACCAGCGGCCCGCGCAGCCGCCTCCGGTCCGCGAGGTAGCCGGAGAGCAGCTTGAAACCGGCGGCTACCGAGTCCGCCAGGCCGTCGAGCACCCCGAGTGCCAGCGCGCCGCCGCCCAGCGTTCGCGTCACGAACGCCGGCAGCAGCGGGTAGATCATCTCGGAGGCGAAGTCGTTGAGAAGGGAGGTCGCTCCGAAGAACCAGACCGCGCGCGGCAGCCGGGGGCGGTGAGCCCCCATCACCCATCACCTATCACTCAGCACCCATCACTCATCACCCATCACCTACCCCGCATCCCCCAACCCCATCCCCCACCGCATCAGCGAAACCGGCAGCCCCCCGTATGCCAGCACCTCGTCGTGGAACCGCCGCAGCGTGAACGCGGAGCCGGCCCGTGCGCGGTAGTCCGCGCGGAGGCGCAGCAACTCCCGGCGCCCGACGGCGTAGCACAGCTGGTAGCCCGGCGCGACGCAGTACCGGCGGACCTCCGCCTCCGCGCTCGGCCGGGAGATGCCGAGGAGGTCGGACAGGTAGGTCGCCGCCTCGTAGTCCCGCATCCCCATCGTGTGCAGCCGCACGTCGAGCACCACACGCGCCGCGCGCCACAGGAGGTAGAGGAGGTGGAAGAGCGCGGCCTCGGGGCGTGCGTAGAAGCCCTCCTCCGCCATCAGCTCCTCGCAGTACAGCGCCCACCCTTCGACCGTGAGCGGCGTCCAGACGACGCGCCGGATCGGCGAGTCGAGGCCCTGCGCCCAGAGGTGCTGGAGGTGGTGGCCCGGGTAGCCCTCGTGCAGCGCCGTCGCCGCCAGTTGGTGCACGCAGTGCTCGCGCGGTTCCCCGGCGCGCGGGACGGTGACGTAGAAGGTCCCCGTGCGCGCCTCGGCGAAGGCGCCCGGCGGGTCGTACGCCGCGAACGGGATGAGCGGAGCCATGAAGTCGGGCGTAGCCACGACCTCCAGCGCGCCCTCCGGCACGCGGGCGAGCCCGCGGTCCAGCACGAAGCGCTTGGCCCGCTCCATCTCGGCGGCATAGGAGTCCACCAGTCCCTCGGCGAGAGGATGCTGCTCGCGCAGGCGCTCGAGGAGCGCGCGCCACGGCAGGTCCGGCGCCACGGCGGCGGCGCGCCGCTCCAGCTCCGCCTCCACCTCGCCTACCAGCGCCTCACCGTAGCGGAGCAGCCCCGGCGCCGTCTCGCGCAACGCGTGCTCGAACTGCACACGGAAGTCGAACTGCTCGCGCCCGATGGCGTAGTCCCCGTCCGACCGGTCGAGCAGCTCGCCCCCGACGAACGCGACGAAGTCCTCGAGCGCCGCACGCGCCGGCGGGAGCGCCTCCGCCAGGGCGGTGCGCACCTCGGGGCCGGTCCGCACCGCGAAGGCGGAGATCCCCTCCGCGAGGAGGATGCGCCCGCCCTCGGCCACCTTGAGCGCCGTCTCCGTGAAGGTCCGCGGCGGCCGCGTCAACGTGGCCTGGGCGTCCGCGAGGAAGCGCGGCGTCGCGGCGAGGCGGCTCGCCAGCGCCTGGCCGCGCTCGGCGGCGGGGCGATCGGCGCGCGACATCAGGCTGAAGAGGGCGGTGAGCACGTGCGAGAGGTGGAACTCGGGGTTCAGCTCGTGCGGACGCTCCTTCTCGAACCGCGAGATCGTGACCCGCAGCTCGTTCAGGACCGCGGTCTGGTCGATCTCGTCGGCGAGCACGTCCGTCTCGCACTCCTCGAACGCCGCCGTCATCGCCTTGAGCGCCGCGACGCTCCGCCTGACGTCGGCGCTGGTGAACGCGCCGAGGCGCGCGTCGTGCGCTCGCACTCCCGCCTGGGTGGCGGCAACCGGGTCGAGTTGCCAGCGGAGGTCTAGGAACGAGCGGACGAGTTCGCGATAGGTGAGTGGCGGCACAGGATGAGTCTGCCGCCCATTTGCCGGAGCGTCAAGGCGCTTGCTGCTCCGCGCGGCGGCCGTTAGGCTCACGGCGTGGACCGCACCATCCGTGATCTCGCCGAGGAGCCGACGGCCGCAGCGGCCCGCGAGTGGCTCCGCCGGCACGACGGCGACGTGCTCGCCTGGCAGCGGGCGATCGCGGAGATCCCGGCGCCCACCGGCGCCGAGGAGGCGCGCGGCGCCTTCCTCGCCGAACGCTTCGCGGCGCTCGGGCTGGAGGATGTGCGGAGGGACGAGGCGGGCAACGTCCGCGGGCGGCTCGGACCGGTACGGGGGGTGGGCATCGTGCTCGCCGCTCATCTCGACACCGTCTTCTCGCCCGACACCGACCACACGGTCCGCGATGTGGACGGGCGCCTGGTCGGTCCCGGCATCTGCGACAACGCCCGCGGCCTCGCCGCGCTGCTGGCCGTGGCGGCCGCGCTGCGCCACGCGGGGGCCGCGCCGGCGCGGCCCCTCATCTTCGTGGCGACCACGGGCGAAGAGGGCGCCGGAGACCTCAAGGGCGCCAAGCACCTCTTCGAGGACCCCGCCTTCGTCCCCGACGCCTTCGTCGCGGTGGACGGCGCGGGCACCGATCGCGTCGTGCACCGCGCCCTGGGTTCCCGGCGCCTGCGGGCGGTCTATCGCGGGCCCGGCGGGCACTCGTGGGCGGCCTTCGGCGTGGCGAATCCCGCCCACGCGGTCGGTTTCGCGGCCTCCAGTGTCGCGGGGATGCCGCTGCCGCGCTCGCCGCGCTCGACGGCGAGCGTGGTGCGGATCGGTGGCGGGAGCGCGCTGAACACCATCCCGCAGGATGCCTGGCTCGAATTGGACCTGCGCTCGGAGAGTGAGGACTCGCTGGAGGCGATGTACGGCGGCGTGACCCAGGCGCTCGCGAAGGCGCTCGACACCGTGAACCGCCAACGCACCGCCGGCACCCCGTCGCTCACGCTGGAGATCGTGCCCCTCGGCACCCGCCCCTCGGGAGAGACGCCGGCGGCGCATCCGCTCGTCCGCGCCGCGGTCGCGGCAACGCGGCTGATCGGCCGAACCCCCGAACTGGCCGCCGCCTCAACCGATGCCAACGTGGCCATCGCGCGCGGCGTGCCCGGCATCGCGCTCGGCGGCGGCGGGCGGGGCGGCGATCCCCACCTGCCGTCGGAGTGGTACGACAACACCGGCGGCCCCGACGGGCTGTTCCGGTTGCTGCTGGTGGCCCTCGCGGTCACGGAGGTCCAGCCGGGCGGGTGACGCCGGGCTTGAGACCCCAGCCGCCAAGTCTCCACGAGGCCGGAGCAACTCCAGAGCGTCCCTGCAATGCGGCACTGCTCGCTATGGGCCGGGACTATCACCGACACCGCTGGTAGGGTGACGACCCGCCTTCGTCACGGCCTCAATGTGGTCGAGCAAGGAGGCGACTCCAGCGGATGGCGGTCAGGAAGGGCAACACTCGCCAACTGTCGGGATCGTAACTGAAGTAGATGAGGAGTGGCTGGCCCTGGATGTTGAGGCGTGGCAGCGGGCCCCAGTAGCGGCTGTCCAGGGAGTTGTCGCGATTGTCGCCCATGACGAACACCGAGTCGGAGGGAAGGACGATCGGACCCCAGTCCTGCACGTCGGGCCAATACGCAGCGGCATCCTGGCCGGGCGCGAGGTGCGGTATCTGCCAAGCACGCATCCGCGCGCGCTCGGACGGCGTCTCGGAGCGCGAGTTGTCGACGTGGAGGACGTATGGTTCTGCCAGCGCCAGGCCATTGCGGAAGAGATGGCCCGCCCGCATGGCCAACGTATCCCCAGAAAGGCCGACGAGACGTTTGACGATGGTGGAGCCGTCCAAGATCGATCGAAAAACGACAATGTCGCCGCGCCGTGGTTCGCGGATAGCGGGGAGGTGGCTGTGAACGAGCGGCACTTCTGCACCGTAGACGGCCTTCGTAACGAACAAGAAGTCGCCGACGAGCAGAGTGTTCTCCATGCTACCGGATGGGATGTGGAACGACTCGATGACGAACGTCCGTAGCACAAGCCAGATCAGCACGGCGATGGCGATTGACTTGCACCAGTCCCAGAGCCAACAAGGGGCGGACTGTAGATGCTCTCGTTGAGGACGTCGGTGGCAGCAACGTCGAGCATGCCATGTCTCAAAGGGCGCGTGCTCAAAGGCGGCCTCCCAGCGACCCATCGATCGTCCCGACGGCTACTGCCACACCGTATCCGGCCGAGACGGGCGCCGACACCCTCGCGAACGACCTCTCCTGGTCCTTTCGGTTCGGATTGCGACCTGGCTCACCGTGAGACGCCATCGTTCAGGAGGGAGCACGAGCGTCGAATCCCGACCAAGCTGAACACTATGACATCTTATAGTCCCGCGAGTTAGCCCTTGCGCTTGCCGTAATCCGCCCCCTAGGTTGGCGTGGTAGGCGGATCGTGGAGTCGGTACGCACGCCGGGCGCGAGGTGAGTGCTGCCCCATTCCCTGCTGCTGTCTGTTGAAGGCCAACATCCAAACAGGTGCGGAGGAATCCATGTCTACGACACACTCCTTTGGCAGAACCGCTTACAAAGTGGCCATCGTTGGCGCGGTGATTGGCGCGGCTTTCGCGTTCTCGACGAAGCGGGCCGCAGCCGATGAGTACCCCAATTGGTCCTGCGGCCTTTGGGGCCTCAGCTGCATCCCAGGGCTGCACACCTACTGCTCCATTGACTGCGGTCCGATGAGGTGTACCTGTACCGTGAACGAAGAATAGGTAGCGCGCGCAAGCCCAGCGTTCCGGTCGCCCACCCCTTCGTCGTGGCATTCGCTCTCGCGAAGGCATCGGCTAGGACGAAGCCGAGGGTGTGGAGGGCGTCGATCTGCTCGTGCGTGATGCTGGGCTGGCAGGTGAGAATTGAAGTTGGCCAGCGCCTTGACGGTAGGCAGCCGGGATGAGCGCATGACGGCCTCCAGGCCAGCGATGGCGTGCGCATGGTCTGGCGGAGGTAGAAGCGCACCCTGCGGGGCGGGGAAGGGCGTGGCGCTTCCCTCAGGCGAACTTGAAGTCGGCGAAGTCCGCTTGGGCCTGGAGGCCGGGCGCGGTTTCGAAGTTCACGACTGCTTCGGGCGGCGGCACAGGCTGCACCTGTCGGACGAGGACCTTGAGCCGGGTGAGGCTGCCCGTGTAGCCGGCGGCCCGGACCTCCTCGAAGAGTGTGACGGCGGTCAGCTCGGCGTAGCTGGCGAGCTGCGCGACGATGATTGGCTTGTGGGGCTCGAGCTTGGCGGGTCGCTGGGCGCGAGTCCGCGGTCCGAGGGCACCCAAGTCCCGAACGAGCTGCCCGGTTGTGAGTTCATGGTAGATCAGGCGGCGGCTGAGGCCCGTCTGGTGGGCGATTGTCGTCCTGGAGAGACCTTGATCGAGAGGATGTAGGAGCAGCACCAGTCGCTCCCACTCGTACACAGGCGTCATCGCAGCAGGGCGGTGCAGTAGCTCCCCGAGGCTGATCGGCTACCGAGTGCGCGGCTTCTTCCCGTAGCACTCTGCAATCTCAAGCCCGTGATGACAGCTGGGACGGCATGACGAGCCGCTTATGGAGGACGCCGGAGAATGCGACTGACTAGGGCGGGGCACGTTGGCGTGAAAGAGGCGTTGCCATGGGCAAGGTGCGGCTTGCTCGTATCCTTGGCGATGACGTCGTTGCCGGCACACCTACTAGGGCAAGGAGCCGTGCATCTACTGCTGCGCGCGCAAGCGAGCTTGGAGAGTCTTCGTGATCCGGGTGCGATCGTGGACGCTGCAGAGGATGTCAGGGGTAACATATTCATGCTGGACGCCCGCTCTCGGGTCACAGTCTTGGATCAGCACTTGAGGCTGCTCGGCACGTTTGGGAATCAGCCCGGTGGTCCGATGGCATTTCGCGATCCGATATCGATCGGTGTGTTCCGGGACGGCCGAGTTGCTGTTCTGGATCAGGCGCGCCAAGCGATCACGGTCTTGCGCCCAGAGCTAGGCGGCAGACAGCTGGTCCCCACCGACACGCTAGAGCTCAGCTTCTTCGGCCGGGCAATGTGCGTCTTGCGCGACAACACGTTTCTCATCTATGGCGCAAGCCACGGCATGCGTGTGCATGTCTTGAGCCGCAGCGGCAGGCTCCTACGGTCCTTTGCACCTGCCGATCCGACACTGGACCCCAAGGTTCAGGCCCAGTTCACGATGGGCCGAGTCGGCTGCGACCAGGAGCGCGATGAGATCGTACTGACGAGCGGGTTCCTGCCGGTCGTCGAGGCGTATCGGATTAGCACTGGCCAGCGCATTTGGGCTGACACTCTGCGCCCATATCGCCCGGCCGAGATCTCGATACGAGGTAGCGGAATGTCGATTGTCACTTGGCGCGCTGGGCACAGCGTCCCTGTGACTGCTCTTGTTCTGGATAACTGTCGTTTGCTTCAGGCTAGGTACCTGGCCCGCCGAGACCGTGCTACGGTGGACACGGTGGTGTCATACGTGTTCAGAGACACCAGCCACACAGGGCCTGCCGTCCAGCGGGATATTCCGCTACTTGTGCCTCTTGGGGGTAGCAAGGTCCTTTCGGTGCCAGCCGCGCAGTCTGTAATACAGCTTCAAGACGTGAGCGTTGACGGCTGCAGAGTCGGCGCTGCGTCGCGCGCCACTCGCCGCTGAACGGCCGGCGAGCGCGCTATCTGAGAGTGATAGCTTCGGCCGTCAGGGACCGTTGCCAGGCTGGCGAACGCTCGTTGCTTTGGGGGGAGCATGGACGAAGGTAGGAGCCTGGCAAGGTGGCGAGCCCTTGGGCTCGTCGCCGTTCTTGTTGCGGCCGTTGCAGGTTCGTACATAGTGAGCCGGGGGCTGCTCGCCTCGGGGTCCGGGAGTTCTGCGTCGGCGCTGCGCAGCGATAGCCTGGGGCCGCCGAGCGGCAAGTACCTTGTTGCCTACGTGATGGTATCCAGCAGGTGCGCCGCCTGCAGAGATGAGCGGACTAGGACGGCGATTGGGTCGCTGAGAGATTCGCTGCGCTCTTCACATTCGGCGGCTTTCGCCAAGATCACCGTCGTTGGGGTCGGTATTGATGGCGTTGAGCCCGGGGTCAAGTTCTTGCGGACCTTCGGCCCTGCATTTGATGAGCTAAGCACTGGCGGCGCATGGATGAACGAGATCGTGACCAGAGTGGTTTGGCGCGACGCCGTAGCGCGCGCCTTGGTGCCATCGGTCGTGCTGTTTCAAAGACAGGTGGACGCTCGGAGGTACCCGATGGACATCGAGGTCGGAGATGACTCGGTGCTTGTGGCCGTGGGTGGCGCCGATAGCCTTGTGCAGTGGATCTCCGCCGGGACGCCCCTGGCACACCGCGGCGGGGCGCACGCTGCGCCGGAATGACGAGTATCGCCGACCGTGAGGGGTCTCGGTCCGTCCTCAGCACCACAGCTGAGCGAAATCATCAGGACGGAGGGATGCGTCTCGAACAAGGCGAGCGCGGTGAAGCCCATCAGCTAGGGCCGGAGTTGCCACGCACACAACTCGGAGAGTGTGTTCGCACCGGCGTTTGACAGGTCGGCCGAAACAGACTACCTCGCTGAGCGGACTCCTTCAGCATGTGGTGCGGCTGGACGCGTGGTTTGGATGAGAAGCGCCGTAACTGGGAGGGGAAAGGCGGCATAGACCTAATCCGATGATCGAAGTACGGCACCGCTGGCTGCCCGGTTGGCCGCTTCCGCCGGATACTCTCAACCGCTCCGGCGCTGCGACTGCCTTGGTTCCGCCCACGCTCGGCGCAGGCGGAATGCGGATACGTTCGTGATCGCGCGTCTCCGGGATCGCCTCCAACTGTATCTGCTGTACGCTGCGAGATCTCTCGGCCGGAACCCAGGTTTCACGGCGGTTTCTGTCCTGTGTCTCGCTCTTGGCATTGGCGCCAATACGACCATGTTCGGCGTCGTGGACGCGCTGCTGTTCCGTGCCCCGGTCTCGGTTCGCGACCCGGGTGACCTTCTTCGCGTCTACTTCAGCGGATCGCAGGCTGACAGTAGGCCCTTCACCGCCACGTCCTTCCCTAACTACTCCGACCTCGCAGGGAATGCCACTGACTTTTCGGCCGTCGCGGCGTACTCGAACGCCCAAGTGACGTTGGGGCGTGGGCCCGAGGCTCAACAGCTGCAAGCCTTAATGGTGACGGCGAACTACTTTTCGCTCCTCGGTGTGCGCCCGGCCCTCGGCCGCTTCTTCAGTGCGGACGAGGATGGCGGGTCCGGCGCGAGGGTAGCCGTGCTCAGCTACGGCACGTGGCGGCGACAGTTCGGGGGAAGCCGTTCGGTGCTCGGCCGTACCCTCTGGATGGGTGGGGCTCTCTACTTCGTCGTCGGCGTGGCGCCCAGTGGGTTTACCGGGGTGGACCTCGATGTGGTGGACGTGTGGCTGCCGATACGGGCTGCGGCAGTGGATGGTGGGCACTCGGAATGGCTCAACTCCCGCGGCACGTACTGGATTGACGTTGTAGCGCGTCTGCGGCCTGGCGCCACGCGCGCGCGGGCCGCAGCGAGCGCCACGATTGCGCTTCGCCGAGGCAATGCGTCAGCTCCCTTCGGCGACACAAGCATCAGCGCGTCACTGTACCCGGTTCTTCGGGAGCGGGGGCCGGAGCGTTCCGAGGGAGCACGGACGTCCATCTGGGTCGCGGCCGCTGCGGCCGTTGTCTTGGTCATCGCCTGCGCGAATCTCGCCGGCCTCATGCTCGCCCGGTCCGCGGCTCGTCGACGTGAGATGGCCATCCGGCTTGCGCTCGGGGCTGGCCGAGCGCACTTGGTCGCCCAATTGGCGGCCGAGAGCGGTCTCCTCGCCGCTCTGGGAGGCATGTTCGGCGTACTGCTCGCATGGTGGGGAGGCTCGGTGCTTCGGACGTTTCTACTCCCTCAGATGGGTGCGGCGACTGCGGTGCTCAACGTCCGCGTGCTCGCCTTTACGGCCAGTATCGCCGTCTTCAGCGCTTTCCTGTCCTGTGTTCTGCCTGCCTTGGAGGTGGCCCGGTCCGACGTCAGCAGCGCTCTGAAGTCCGGGAGTCATGTTGGTGCGCTCGCCGCGCCCAGGGGTCATTCTCCCTTGATCGTCGGGCAGGTCGCGCTGGCGTTGGTGCTCGTGGTGGGAACCGGGCTGTTCGTACGGAGCCTGCAGAACGTGCGCGCCCGCATCGGCGGCCTTGATGTGGACAAGTTGCTCATGCTGAGGGCTGAGTTCGACGCCGCTGGGTACGCTGGGCCTGGCAGTAAGATCCTGCTTGAGCGGATGCGAGAGCGGCTGCTAGCACTTCCAGGGATTAGGGGAGCAAGCCTCGCCGTTGGCATGCCGCTAAGGACTGCGAGCGCCATCGCCATGGACATTCCTGGAAGCGCCCCCGCTCGGTTGACTCCCTACATCTATCCGGTCGATCCCGATTGGTTCAAGACGGCTGGGACGGCGGTCATGCAGGGACGGGGATTCACCGACGCAGATCGCGCGGGCGCTCCGCGCGTAGCCGTGGTGAATGTGACGATGGCCAACGCCTTCTGGCCTGGCGAGAGCGCGATCGGCAAGTGCTTGCTTATCCATGATTCCCGGGCGCCGCGCAACGCGTCGCCTGCACCCTGCACGGAAGTCGTGGGCGTCGCGGCGGACGTGGTGAGGCTGTTCCTGCGTGACAGCCCTGATGCCGAGTACTACGTTCCTTTGGAGCAGAACCCCACGCCCTCGCCGCCGCGGTACCTGCTGGTACGTAGCTCCGGGAACCCGGATGCCATGGTGCCCGCGATCCGCAGAGCGGTTCGGGACGTAGCGACTGATCTTCCCTTCGTCACCATAGAGCCTTTGGAACAGACCGTCGGGAGGCAGCTGCGGCTATGGCGGATGGGCGTGGCGATGTTCGGGGTCTTCGCCGTACTCGGGCTGTTGCTCGCGTCAGTGGGGCTCTACGGGCTGCTGAGCTTTGTGGTCGCGAGGCGCACGCCGGAGATGGCCGTGCGTATGGCGCTCGGCGCGGAGCCGGGAGACGTCCTCTGGCTGATGGTTCGTCAGGGTCTGAGGCTTGCGCTGGTGGGTGTGGTGATCGGTGTGCCCGGCGCAATCGGCGTTGGACGCGCACTGGCCTCCGTGCTCTATGGGGTGTCAGCTTCCGATCCGGCCCTGCTCGCGTTCGCCGCCGCGCTCCTTCTGGCCGTCGCCGGCGCTGCAAGCTATGTACCGGCGCGCCGCGCGACCCGCGTCGATCCGGCGCTGGCGCTTCGCGCAGAGTAGGTCACCGCGCGCACGAGGTACGGTAGCCGTGTTGGGTGGCCGGCGGGTAAGGGGGTCGCGGTTAGGGCACAGTCCGCTTGGCGAGCCCGACGGCGCTCAAGACGGAGGACGGCATGAGATCCAGATGTTGCCGTAGGGTGCTGGGTGGGCTGTTCTCTTCCGCGTTGCTCGTCTTGCCGGTCTGCGCGCAAGCACAGCGGCCGGTGGCCGTCTCCGCTCTACGCGAGCAGAATACGGCCGCGTTCCGGGCTGTCGTTCAGCTCCACGCCGTGGAGATGGCCAGACTCCCGGGACCGAGTGACGCCGGAATCTGGCTCGTCCAAGATTCGAATGGGCGCTTGATCTCCAGCGGCGTCCTGAGGAGATTCCCGACCGACATCTCTAGCAGGAACTACGGCCGGATCGTACCTGGCGCCGCCGGTCAGCGAGCCATCGACTTCGGCTTCGCACGCACGCCAGTACTGGACCGCGCTGGACCATTCCGGGTCGCCTATGTGACCGTCGCGGCACCGCAGCGTAGGAGAGCCAGTTAGCAGGTTGCTTTAGTATTACTAGGTTAAGTCTATGACGAGTCGAGGTCCCAGGGTCGGCCGCACCAGGGACACCACGTGGCCCAGACGCCGTGGAATGATGCCGCCGTGTTGGCGGTGGCGCGCGCCTGGGCCCTGGCGCAACTCGAGCTTCCCGGAGGCGCCGACAACGCAGACCTTCATCGAATGCACCCCCCTCCTCCAACGAATTGTCACCGCTTGAGTCGATAGACCTCGATCAGCGTAGCGTCATCCGCGATCCCGCGCTGCACGAGCAAGTTGTCGGTCCCCGTGGAGAGGATGCGACAGTGTCCGGGGAGTCGGAGTTCACCGAGCCACCGGCCGCCCCGGTCGAAGACATCCCAAATCGAGGTGACATGCGAGGGGAGGTACCCTTCGCGCTGCACGAGGAACTCCCCTTGAGGAGTCACGGTCAAACCGATCACTGCCGGGAGCGAGTCGGGCGTCGGAACGGCCGCAATGACCCGGCTGCGGGTCGCCTCGTCCATCCGTCCTAGCTGGCGCATCATGGACGCCCGTGCGTCAGCTCGTTCGGCCGCGGTCGGGGCGCGCCGCCCACCGTCGCGTCTGATGACCCGTTCGAGCCTGCCGGTTGGGGTCCAGAGTTCGATGCGGTACTCCGGATTGGTGGCAATGGCGATTCGCATCGGTGTCCCACCAGCCGCGACGAACGAGAAGGAGTGGAACGGATGGACGACGAACACTTCGCCCTGCGGGATGGTGACCCCGAACTGCTCGATGCCGCCATCAATACCCAGAGGGTACGCGGCAGCGAGGTCCGGTGTGGCGACATAGATCCGGCGGAGCTGGCGGAGGAGCCCGGGACCCGGAGAACTCCACCCCTTGGCATCCACCACGCTCGGACGATTCGTCGCCGACGCCGCCAGTGTCTTGTCGGGCTGGCAGCCGAACCGTGACCCGTCGGGGAACAGCCCGCTCCGGCATTCAGTCCAGCGCCCGAGGGCCTGAAAGCGGGCCATGTCGAGCCGCTCGTCACGGGCGAGTCTGCCGTCGGGAGCGTAGGTCGCGACGCGACGGCCCATGGCGTCGTTCGCACGCAAGGAGTCGCCTGGAAGAACCAGCAACCCCGCAACGTTCCGGAACTCCCCCGGTCCGTCGCCAGCTCGGCTCAACAGCCGGATGAACTTCCCGTCTGGTCCAAAGAGGCGGAGGGATCCCTCGGCGCCGAGAACAATGTTGCCGTTGGAGAACCGAGCCGCTGCCTCGACCCAGCGCCATTGCTGCTGCGGGTCGCGTTCATCGGCTCCGAGCACCGTGATCGGCTGAGAGTCGACGTGCCACCCACCTCCTGTTGGCCACAATGGCACGCGGCTGGTCACGATGCTGACGCCGGCCGAGTCCACGACAGCAGCATCCGTGGCCGGGGGCACAGGCTCCTTTGCACAGCCGATCAGGAAGGCGGCAAGCAGTGCGAAGCGGCGAGTCATGAGATGGTCCAGCTGAAGCAGGATGTCAGACCACAAGGACCTAGCCAGTATTGGACCTACTGTTGCCAGCCACGAAATCCCCACCAACCTACGCCCAAGCAGGCTATTCAGCGAACCCTGCAACGAGATCCGCGAGCCCTGCGCGATCCGCCGGACTCCGAACGCCGAGCAGCGCGCCGTCCAATCGGCACTGCTCGATCCGGCACCGCTTCCCGATGATGGCCTCCTTCACCGTGCTCTCCAGCACAACGGTGCCCGCCTCGATCGTCACGTTGGGGCCGATGGTGGACTGCTCGACCACCACGTCGTCCTCGATCAGCACTGGCTCGAGGATGGTGACGCCAGGGGAGAATCGGCGCCCCGTCGTCTTCCTGTGCCCCCGCGCCCCTGTGCCCCGGTACGCCTCTTCCGTGCGTCCGTGCGTCTGTGCGTCGGTGCCCACCGTCTTCGCCAGCAGGATGCGGTTCGTCTCGATCGCCGTGTTGAGCGCGCCGCAGTCGTACCAGCCCCCCACCTCCGCCGTCCTGATGCGCCGGCCGTGCTCGATCATCCACTGGAAAGCGTCGGTCAGGTACCACTCGCCCTTGTTCTGGGGCGAGTTCAGCACGTGGTCGATGCCCTGCCACAGCGCGTCCACGTCGCGGATGTAGTAGAGGCCGATGTTCGCCAGCTTGGAGATCGGCTCCTTCGGCTTCTCGGCGATGCACCATGCCACGCTTGGCCACTGGGGAGACCAGTGGGCCGGGACCAGCGACGCGCGCCATATGGCCACATTCACCGACCAGGCCCATCCGGGGTCCTTCGGCAGACTCGAAAGGGAGCAGAAGGACTCGGAGTTGCTGGGTAGGGCGAGCGCAACGTGCACCCATAGCCACACTGGGATGACAGGCGTCATCTCACTCCTGCATCGGCTGCTACTCCCTCGATCTCGAAGTCCGACTTCTGGCCTATCGCTGCCATGGGGGCTGATGTGGCCTCGTACCCGAGCCCCGCTGCCCCCGAAGAAACGCCGTTATAACATCTCACAGTCTTTCGCAGAACGGCTCTCGACCCTACGTTGGGTCCTCGGCGGGGCTGGGGTGATCCGAAGTGGCAAACAGCAAGGAGGAGGGATGGGAACAGATAAGGCATCAGCCTTCCGGAGTAGCTTGGTGCCCGCACTCGTCGGCGGCATTGGCCTTTGGCTAGTCGTCATTCTCGGGCTAGCGCTGGCTAGCAAGTTATCGCGGTACTCGGAAGCAACACCGGAGTTGCTGCAACGCTATCCAATCCCGTGGCATCTGGGCGCATTGGCGGCCTCTTTGGTGACAGCAGGTGCTCTTGCTCTTGCTCAGGCCCAACTTCGCAGGCAAACCCTTGGCGCCGCAGTAGTTACTGGCATGCTGATGGGTGTCGTGGGAGTCGTGGGACTCCTTGCTGGATCTCTGAATGCGGAGGCGCTTGAACTCGGCGCTATTCGCGCTGCGGTTCTCCTCTTGGGCGTAGTTTGCTCGTCGATGATGGTCTTTGCCTTTCGCGGCTCTTCAGGAAATCGAGTGGGTGATTTTGGAGCATTCTAGAGCGCCGGGAGCATGCATGTCAGGATCTTGAGCCGCAGGTATTCCTCGTCGCGCAGTCCGTAGGCACGGCGTTGGATGACGCGGATCTTGTTGTTCAGACCCTCGACGAATCCGAGCGAGACCTTGTTCTCGGGCTGGCAGTACGCGGCGATCCCCTCCCAATGCCGATCGATCATCTGCGCGAACTTCTCGTAGGGTTTGAGGCGCTGCCACTTCAGGCTCGCGCGCCAGTTCTCGAAGAAGCGCCGCGCCCAGCCCTCGCGCTCGTAGCTCCAGAGCTGACCGAAGGACTCCTTGAGCAGGTAGGCCGTGTTCAACCGCTTGTTCGCCGCCAGCAGCGCCTTGAGCGTCTGCCGGCCCGCCAGCGTCAAGTTCTCGCGGCGCGAGAGCAGCGTGTACTTCTGGCCCTTGATGTAGCGGCGATCCTTGCCGCTGAGCCGCGCGTACTCGCTCTTGCGGACCGTGTCGAGCGCGTCGCCCAGGTGGCGCATGATGTGGAACTTGTCGAACAGGATCGCCGCCTGCGGCGCCCGGGCCGCCGTCGCGTTGCGAAACGGCTTCCACATGTCCATCACCGCCAAGCGAATGCCCCGGCTCTTCTTCTCGCCCAGCCAGTCGTAGCACAGCGCCATGCTCGCCTCCGAGCGATCCAGGCCCCCGAACCAGATCGGGCGCCCGCGCAGCAGATCGCTGACCACGATGCGATAGGTGTGGCCCTTGCGAATCGAGATCTCGTCGATGCCGATGGCCTTGGGTCCCGGGGTGCCCGCCTGGGCCAGCTGCGCCCGCATGTACTGCTTCTCCAGCGTCTTGACCGTATCCCAGTCGAGGTGCAACTCCTCGGCGATGTCCTTGATCGTCGCCTGCCGGCAGCGCCGGCCCACGTAATGGGCAAAGCGCTTCGTATAGAACGGGTTGTCCGCCAGGAACGCCAACTGCTCGCGCTTCACGCGCCCGCAACGGCGGCACTGCACGCGCCGGACCTCGACCTCCAGGTAGATGCGCAGGTCGCCGCAGGAGAGATCGCGGACCCGCCGCACGCGCCGGTCGTACCAGCCCGAGTGCACCCGCCCGCAGCAGCCGCAGATCGTTTTTTTGGGCGCCGAACAAGGGTGATGACACGCGCCTTCGGATCACCGAACACGCCGCGCACCACGGGGAGCGGACGACAACCGGGGAAGGCGTACGCGTCACCCAGCCGTCGCCGTCGCTTCGCTGAAAGTGCCATCCGGACAAGATGCCACTTTCAAGCACCCTGCGAAACGCCCGAAAGCCAAGAGCCATGCGGCTTTCAGCCATGCTTGCCCCCTCAATTCACCCACACGACTTCCTGAAGACCCCCTTTCGCAAACACGAACGATCCGCTTCGACACCCACCGTGCCGCCGACATGAGGCAAGGAGTCTTCACCCATAGTGAGGGTACTGCCACTTCAAGGGGCGAACACCGCGCTGCCGCAGCAGAAGTGGGGTTGCCCTCCTTTCGTTTGCCTTCTGCGGCATCCGAGTAGAAACGACCATGACCGTGGCTCATCAATAGAAGGGCTTATCCGGTGACGATGCGGACCCCGCCAGACCACTTGTATCGGAATTGGATTGAAGCAGTGTTCGTGATCCTTGTCGTCCTTGGGGCCGTCATGGCAGCCCCGTTGGTGGCCAGTAGAGTCGCTAGGAACGCCACCGGGTGGCAGATCATCTGCAGCTCGGTTGCCTTTCTGCTATTGACGAGCGCAGGCCTCGTTGACCTGCATCTCTTGGCAGCTGCGGTTGCTCGCACGCTTCTGCATACGTTCTTCGGGTTTCTGGCGGCCGGTGTCTTCTTGCTAGTTGCTTCAGTGGGCCTCGGCCTATGGCCGGTCGGGCCTCCGCTGCTTATTGCAGCGATCTTGGTGCCTGCGTTCGTTGAGGAACTTGTATTCCGCCGTGCTCTACCTCACCGATTCATGAGGTTGCTGTCAAGACGATCCCTCCAACCCAGGCATGCCTGGCTCCTCGGGCAATTCGTTGCGCAAATCTTGTTTGCGGCTTCGCATTTCATGCCCTCCGGTAGTCCTTCTCGCACCAGGGGGTTGAGCGAAGCGCTTCGGCTCTTTGCTGCAGGAGTCCTCTATGCGAATATCGCGGAGCGACGTGGTCTGTGGCTCGCCGGAGGTATTCATGCTGCCCTGAACCTGAGTCTTCGCTTTTCCCGCGACTTCACACCGCACAAGCTTGGTCTGGCAGTCCTCCTTCTTTGTCTCATTTGCGGACTGTGGGGGTTGTTTCACGCTTCACGCCGGTGGCAAGTCTGCTCTGTGACAACGCGTGACGTAGGATCACCTTTGGCCGTGGAGTTGCGAAGATGACCAACGACCTGAATAGGCGAGTGCTCATCGTGCTCGGAGTAGGCGCGGTGCTGGGCTTGGGGTATGCGTGCGAGGAGAGCAGAACGCCGACGAAGCCAAGTGCATTGGCCGTCGGAGGAGCCGGTCGCGCTGCCCTTTCAACGGTATCAGGCCTCGCCAGGCTGACTCCAGAAGCTCGGCAGCGAATTGATGCCGCGAAAGCTCGAATGGCATGGGTAGGCGATATACATCACCAGGCCATGACCGACTGGCTGGCACACTTGCCATCGCTAGAACAGAGAAGTGGAAGGAATCAGCGCATCTGCGCGGCTGCTGCCGCACTGACGCTGAAGTATGTGCCACTAATCGAGCAGAGGATTGGCGTGAGTCGGACGGAAGGGCAACGGCGCCAGATTGTTAACGAGGTCTTTGGAGGGATCGGGCGCTGTAAGGCTCATGCGACCATGAGTATCTTCGGTTTGGGAAATCTGGCGGGCATTTCACTAGTGTCGGCTCTGAGCGAGGACGATACTTCGGGCACCGAAGCCGTGATCGAGCCCATGAACTCTCTGGTCGCTGCCGTGGTGAACTCCGATGGTTCCGTTGCTGCCGTCGAGGCGATTACCACCGCTAGCCTCGAGAACAATTCGAACCTTGGGACAGTTGACCTCCAGATTCTCGCGGCGGTTGCGAGCCTGGCGAATAGCTCGGCTGCCGACTGGAACAGTTACTCCGCTAGTGGTGGTTTCGGCGCCGATAGCCTGTGGTATGGCGAGTGGGATTGGAATGCACCTGGAGGTGGAGGGCCAGTTTGCCAACCGGGCTCGCTGGACTGCAGTCAGAATGAGATGTCGATCTTCATGACGGTGAGCTGGTGGAGGAAGGCGCTGTTTGTCGTCGGCTCTGATGCGATCGGCTGCGTCACTGCGGCGTATGCGACGCTACCAACTGGGGTAGGTGCTGCATATGCGTGCGCTGTCTGGGGTTTGGGGACGTCCGCCGTCGGACTGTTGGGCGTCCTCCTGCTGTGAACTCAGAAAGTGCATCAATCGCACGTCGCGCGGTCAGTCCGTTCGTGCTTGGGTTGTGCTTTGTGTCCGGCAACGGTGGGCAGTGGCCAATCTGGCTCATGATCGCGATCGGTTTGGATCTTGTTCGCTTTGTACCTTGCCGGCAGCGATAGTTGCAGCCAGGCGGGTGTTTGCCGCAGCAATAGCCGAGTGATGGAGTGCCCCGTGGGCACTCCATCACTTCCGGCCTCGAATGACGGTCTTTTCGCGGGCCATATCCGAGCGCAAGGCGGCGGCTTTCGAGCTCCAAGACGCCTACTTCATCGCCCTCACGACGGGGGCTTTGGCCCCGATCCTAGGCTCCTGCTCCAGCAGAATCTCGAAGTAGTTCATCAGGAGGGTGAGCTACACCCTGTCTCGCTCCTTTGGACAATCGGACTCTTCTCGGGCACCTACCAGCGACGCCGGACGCTGCGCCCCTCGGCAACGCGATACACGCCAAATCAGCCCGACCTCCTGAGCCGGCATCAATCGCCCTCGCGGCGCTCTACGCCCTTACCTCGGCGTGTGACCCGAGCGACGCGCTCCCCCGCAGGCCCGACACCGTCACGTCGTCGCCGAGCAGCGCCTGGTCGAGGCGGCACTGCTCGATCCGGCACCGCTTCCCGATGATCGCGTCCGTGATCGTGCTCTCGCGCACCATCGTGCCCGCCTCGATGGTGACGTTCGGGCCGATGGTGGACTGCTCGATCACGACGTCGTCCTCGATGAGCACCGGATCGACGATCGTGACGCCGGGGGCGAACCGGCGGGGCGCCGTCTTCCGCTTGCCGGGCCCCGCGGCGCCGAGCATCCCCGCGCCGACCGTCTTCTGCAGAAGGATGCGGTTCGTCTCGATCACCGTGTCGAGCGCGCCGCAGTCGTACCAGCCCCCCACCTCGGCCGTCCTGATGCGCCGGCCGTGCTCGATCATCCACTGGAAGGCGTCGGTCAGGTACCACTCCCCCTGGTTCTTCGGTTGCGCCAGCACGTGGTCGATGCCCTGCCACAGCGCGTCCACGTCGCGGATGTAGTAGAGGCCGATGTTCGCCAGCTTCGAGATGGGCTCCTTCGGCTTCTCCACGATCCGCGTCATGTACCCCTGCGCGTCCGTCACCACCACGCCGAAGCGCTGGTAGTCCTCGACCTCCT
>Ga0315287_10000585_pt1 | contig 32087 bp, 21 predicted proteins | sample YL17G11_0_MG_FD_205037 | JGI IMG/M metagenome (GOLD analysis project Ga0315287, IMG submission 205037) | Sediment microbial communities from Yellowstone Lake, YNP, Wyoming, USA - YL17G11_0 | ecosystem: Environmental > Aquatic > Freshwater > Lake > Sediment | place: USA: Wyoming | collected...
TGGACAGTATGCCTCCAAGGGGACGCACCCACGTGAAGCTTCTCCCCGGATAGTTGTCCTATTTCTTCTTTCCCAAATAATCGTAGTACTGTCGTCCGTCCCAATGCGCGTCGCTATTGCCGACGCCGACATGAAACGTGCTCGGCCGATTCCCCCTATCCCAGTCGCCTGACTTCGCTAGTCTGGAGACTTCGCCTACGTCCTCGGTGAGGTGCTGATCCCAATTGGGCTTACTTGACCCCAAAGCATAGGGCTGTGTCTTCCCGCAGTTTATTAGCTCCACACCAGAGTATCCTTGGACATCCCAGTTGTCCCATTTCAGGTTTGCCACCTCTTCCCGGAAGCCCGAATTGAACGGATGAGCGATAAAGCCGAACCCTCCGCGCTCTATCGCACTCTGGATCATGCTCTTGCATTCAGACTTGTGCGTCTCGACGTAGCCGCTAATACCATAGCAGAGATAGTGACCATGAGACGCGGGGTCACAGCTGCCGGCCTCCTCGCCAGCCCAAGTCAGGCAGAGTGCTTTATCCCCGCCTCTTACCTTAGCATTGACGTTGTTGCATTGGTCCTGCATGTATGTCCATTGGTCATCCGGGCCGTAACCTCTGAAGAACTGATCGAGACGGTCGCGGAATGGACGGTTTGTATCTCGCTTGAACATGTACTCGTGGTCTGTCAGGATTATCCAGTCCAGTTTTCTGGTCTTAGCAGCCCCGGACTGATCTGCCGGAGTGGGCATTGGTGGGTTGCGCGTGTTGAGGTAAGCGATGTCATAGCAAGAGAATCGCGAGTGCACGTGGCCATCTCCTGAATACCAACCATCCAAGAGACCCCCTGAATTGGCCACTGGGGAATCGCCTAACGCCAGCACCAGCCATATGTGCCGCACCTCACAGTCATCGTACGACCTCCACATATCCGGGATGAACGTTTCAAGGTCGATGAGATTGGCGTCATCCCCGCGAAGGGACTTCGGGTCGAAGGCGAATTCAAAGACTTCCCACTGATCACTCTTTGCTACCGCACGGCCGATCTCAGTTCGGTTGATACATACTATAGGATCCTTGCGGGGAATCGCCTTGACTTGGAACTTGATCTTGGCGGAGGTGCACCTGCTGACTTCCTCGTTCGTCAGGTAGAACGTCCTCGACCACACCGTATTCTCACCCGAGCGGTCATCCCCCAGGTAGACGATCTTGTCTGTCAGCAGGCCGATCTTGCTTCGCGGCAGGCCGGAGTAGCGAGAGGACTCGCCCAATGCAGCCATATTGCCCGGCGTCTTGAAGTCGGCTCCGTATTCTTGAGCGAGCATCTTGCTCTTGAGAATCTCGGCTCTGTCGTGCGAGGGAGGATGCGTCGCAAAGAACTGCTGGAACAGGTCCTTGCGGCCGGTGGAAAGCGTCTCCAGCCTGCGCATGAACGCGAGCCCGCCGGCAGGGTCGTAGCCTGCGCTTGCGGCGTAGTCGAATCCAGCAGCATCGGCTTCGAGTTCATCCTTGCGCGAGCGTCCGGACAGGAAGAGTTGCTGCGCCATTTCTCCATAAAGCTTGACCTTGGCATCTTTCGCAATGACCTTGAGAAGAGTTCCCGTAAGGATCGAGTTCTTCATCTGCCTCACGCCGTGCCCCTTGTTCGTATGCGCAAGTTCGTGTCCGAGCACGTAGGCTATCTCGTTGTCCGATACGCCGGGTAGCCGCAACATCCCTTCGTTTACGTATATGTGCCCGCCCGGAAGGGCGTACGCATTGACCTCGCTCTTGTTCAATACTTTGACCTGGTAGTCTAAGTCGGTGCGGGCCGACTTCGTCAGCAGTCGGTTCACTATGTTCTTTGCCCTGGCGTTCAGGGCAGGGTCAGCGCTTATGGATTCGTGTTCCTCGAGAGATTGGCTGCCCAGTTCACCCAGAGCCTTTTCAAGTCTTGGACCTCCGCCAAGCAGTATTGCCGCGTTGAGCAGTGTGTCAACGGTGCTGTTCTTGGCGGCCATTGACGGGCCAGCGAGTAGAAACAACAGCAGCGCAGCGAAAGATGCCCTTCGTCTTATGTCATGCGCAAGAAACCTCATTTCAGTATCCTCCGTTCTGGTCATTAACGAGTGCTAATACGTGTCGTCAGTTGCGCGATTGGACTGATCCCCGAAATACGGAGACTTTGTTAGGCTGCTCTAGCGGCAGCGGTCTGAAAATCGACCGGGCTCATATAGCCCGGGTATGAGTGCATTCGCTGCCTGTTATAGAAGACTTCGATGAACTCAACGATTTCCCTTCTTGCCATTAGCCTTGTCTCGAACTTTGTCCTCCAAACCAGTTCTTTCTTCAAGGTCGAGAAGAAACGCTCGGCGACCGAGTTGTCCCAGCAATCACCCTTGCGACTCATCGACGGGCGCATTCCAGCTCTTGTGATGACCTTCTGATAATCCCTGCAGGCATAATGCACGCCCCGATCCGAGTGGTGGATCAGGCCAGGAGCCGGGTCCCTTGCCGCTATTGCCATCTCCAGCGCGTCAATGGCAATCTGCCGCGAAAGACTCTCGCTCATCGACCAGCCCGCAACCTTTCGCGAGAACGGATCGATTACTGTCGCCAGGAACAACCACCCCTCATCAGTCAAGATGCAAGTGATGTCAGATGCCCACACCTGGTTCGGCACATTAACCTTGAAGTCGCGCTTCAAGAGATTCGGATGCACGTCGAAGCTATGCGCGGAATCCGTCGTAATCCGAAAACGTCGCCGTCTCTTAGCAATCAGACCAAGCCTGTGCATCGACCGGCGAATACGGCCACGAGAACGGCACTTCTTCAGCTTCCTTAACTCACGGCGGATCCTGCTGTTACCATAGGTCTGACGGCTACCCTTGAAGATCCGGCCCATCTCCTCGCAGAGTTCAGAGTCCTCTCTGCCGCGTTTGCCCTGCGGGTCTTTGAGCCACCCATAGAAGCCCGCTCGAGGACACCTCCAGAACTCGGCACATCGTCAGCACGTGGAACTGACTTAGGTTATCCCGTATAAACTGATATCTTACGGCAGTTCCCTCGTGAAGATACCCATCGCTTTTCTTAGGATGTCACGCTCCTCGGTCACACGCCGCAACTCACGGCGCAACCGGATCAACTCCGAATGTTGCTGGACGCTCATACCTCTGCTTCCGTCAGGGCGCGTCCCGAACTCCTTGACCCACCGGCGAAGCATCTCAGTGTTTACGCCTAACTCCTTCGCCGTCTGGTTCACCGGAACATCACCACGCTGCGCCAGCTTCACGGCTTCTTGCTTGAACTCATCACTGTACTTACGTCGTACCACAAAACACCTCGCTTAGATTATACTAATAACCGAGTGTCCGTTATATCGGGTACAGTCCACTCCCACCGTGGTATCTTCACAGCGGCAAGTGCGTCGAAAGCGGCATCAGCACGGAACCCGACACGCAGGCGGCCTGTTGCGTGTCCCCGCGCAGTAGAGCAAGATCACAGCAATGATCTCGCCGAGCACGAGTTTGTTAAAGGCCTCGAAACGGGTCCCCGCTCCCATGCTATCTACAACCGGCTCCGGGATCTTGTAGCTGATTTCTACTTCAAGAGTCTCCGGAGCCAGTTTTATTTCATCCACCCAGATTCGCAGAAGATGCTTCTTCTCAGCGTTCGTAGGAGTGGCTCAGTATCTTCTCGGCGTCTCGCCGGAGCGCCAGGGCAGTCGGAGCGTCGATCCGAGGTGGCGCGGACTGTATCGTCATAAACCTTCAGCGCCTCGGCCGCCGCCGCAAAGATGTCCGTGTAAGTCAAGTCCGGGCAGACGGCGATGATCTGCTCGTAAGACCTGCCCTCGGCGATCAGTTCCAATACTCTGATGATGCGTTCTGAATCCATGTCTGTCTCACAGCCCATACAGCGCGGCCACGCGGTCGTCGATCTCCTTCTCCCACGCCTCGCAGCCCACGCCCTTCGCGTCCAGGCATTTCTGAACAAGCGCCGAGATCGCGGCGCGGTCGGAGTCGGAGGCAGGGGGGATTGGAATGCTCGAAATGTCCTCTCGACGTGGTTCTAACCTACCTCTGCGTTCGGGGTCACCAATACACACGGAAATACTCTTCAGGTAGTGCCATACGGCAGAAGAGTTCAATACCCCAAGTATGTAGTTATCTGATGATGCAATAAGGAAGCATTTTTGGTTCAAGTAAACACCGGCGCTGTCCCAAGTAAAGCGTGGTTCCATCATTATCTGCGGGTAGACGATTTTGGGGAGATCAAGAAGATGCCTGTAGGTCGCGCCGAAACGTTCTAAGCACCACCAGTGGTAGATGCCGCGCACGCATTCGGGCCGAGTCTCAAGCTGCGACTTCCAAGGCAGTAGGTGCTCCTTGATTGCGGTATATAGGTGTATGTTCAGGTCCCAAGGGGTGAAAATCAGCCACCTATCTCTGTCATCAATCCGCCATTTCCGAATATCATCCCCCACAGTGAGCGGCTTGATGATCTCGGCGCTTTTCGGGTCTTTGGCGACAAGCTCAGCACGCTTTGCTCCGCTGATCACGAATGCCTGATTGAGGCCGGTCAAGACGCCACGATAGAGCTTGCCCTTGACGATCTCTCCCAATGGTGGACCCGCGCTTCTCAGTTTTTGAAGAAGATCGTCATCTGTCGCCGTCTTCATTGTCCAGTTCGCGCCATTGAATGCGCTGGCGGGCATGGCTTGGCCAGCAGCATCAATGAGTGCGCGAACGTCTGGGTACGGTTCGTCAAGCGACTTTACCTGGGTAAAAACGGTTCGTGCTTCCGCCTCCTGGCCCTTCCGCGCAACAAAGATCATCGGGAACGTGGCAGCCGTAAAGACAGGCAGCTCCCCGAAATCGGTAATGCTGCTCACCGAGCAAGTCTCGGCAATGTGCTCACGCAGTTTCCCGCCGTACTTTGCACGGAACCACTTGTTGCTGCTGATAAAAGCAAGCATCCCGCCCGGCTTGAGAAGCTGGAGCGCGCGGAGGTAGAAAAAAACATAGAGGTCGGCGGTGCCGCTGTACAGGTCCCCGAAGGTAGTCTTGAGAGCGGACTTTATATCCTTGATCCGCTCCTGCCGAACAAAAGGCGGGTTGGCAAGCACTATGTCGAAGCCACCGGGTTTGGGCCGTTCGGCAAGCTCCTGGCCAAAATTGAACGCGCCGCCGATCGTGGTGAGAGGCTCCTGCGGAGCAAAGACCTCTGCAAACTCCACTTGCCAATCGAAGCCGGGAACGGATTTGCCCTGATGTACCCACTCGGCGATTTCCCGGCGCAGAGTCGCGATCTCGTCCCCGAGCGTCTTCTTTGCCGCCCCATGTGCCGTCATATACAGCGCTCTCTTGGCTGTATATAGACCAACGGGATCACGTCCAAACACCTGCTGCCCCTGCTTCCGGGGGTCGGGGGCAAGCAGGCTGTCGCCGCATTCGATCTTGAATTCGAGGTTCGGCAGGGGCGGAGGGTTCGTGCCGTCATACTCCACAACCAGCGAGAGCCAGAGGCGAAGCCTAGCGATACTCACAGCAAACTCAGCGATATCGACGCCATAGATGTTGTTCTCAATGATAGACAGCTTGCGATTGTAATCATCGCGGGCAGTCCGTCTGCCGGCGCGCGTATCAAGTACGCGCATCACGGCATGCAACTCGTGGAGCATGCCCAACAGATATGCGCCGCTGCCACACGCCGGGTCAACAACTCGCAGTTCGTCCAGCCTTGCCAGCAGGGTCCTGGCCTTTGGCACATCGATGCCAATCGGGTCGTGCTCGTCGACCAACTTGTCGTGTCCTTTGAGGTATCCCTTCAGTGCCTCGCGGCACATAAAGGACACTATCGGCTTGGGCGTATAGTAGCTCCCGGTGTCGTGCCTTCTGTCCTTGTTTACGAGTCTCTCAAAAATGGTTCCGAGCAGCTCAGGGTCCAGCGCGACCTCAACGTCCAGAGGCGTGCTCTCCTCTACGGTGAAGTTGTAGCTCGCGAACAGACCCTCCAGGATGGACTGGAATACCGAATTCGGCAGACGCTTCAACGCGGGCGCACCCTTGATCTCTCTATCAAGGTCTGTTTCCTCAAACAGCCCACCGTTGAGAAATGGGGCCTCAAAGACTACGTGCGGGTCCCCGGGCACCCTTTTGTGCCTTTCCTCCTCGGGGTTGTTCAGCACCTGGAAGAACAGCGGCACAAGATAGGTATCGTAGAAGTTCTTTGGTGGCGACAGTCTGCAAGCACGTTCGAGAAGCCGCAGCAGGTAATCTTTCTGTCCGTTAAGCCAGCCCTTCTTTTGGATGAACCAGCAGAACATCAATCGGTTGAGCAACAGGTGACTGAACTCCTCCGCCTTCTGCTCATCGCAGAGTATCCTGTTAACGGCAGGCTTCACGTCGTCGTGGAAGCACGCTTCATACCGCTTGAAGAAGTCTTCGCTCACGGCCTGAACGTCGAACGCGGACCACCACCGCTTCAGCCAGGCCGGGCCATCGGCGGGATCAGCGGGAAACCGGAGCGCGGAAAGGTTAAACTCACACAGCGTGTGAATGTGCGTGTCGCCCCGCTCCCATCCGAATGCCCTGATTTCAGGCTGTCGGCCCTCCCGCTCCTTGAAGTGCGCAAACCTTATGGCCTTGTAGGCCTCACCCGTACAGACGAAGATGATGTTCTCAAGTCCCTTGCCCGCGTACTTTGCCTTGGTTCGCATCTCCGTGCGGATGTCGCGCAGTATCTGGCGCAAATCTCTTCTCCGGAACTTGCCCTGGAACTCAGCCAGCACGAAAACGAACGGGTCATTCGCGCTGAATGGAGGCATCTGTCCATAGCCGACATTGGAATCCATGCTTGCGAAGGCCTGGTTCGCATAGATGAACGTATCCTCGGGGTCAAGCGGCCAATCGAGCTTGTCATGGAGTAGCGCGAAGAGCGTTCGTCTATCTTTGATACCAGCCAACGCATCCGCCATGATCTCTTGGGCCACTATCGATCTCCCTTCCGCAATTCCATCCAGCAGACCAGCTTGGGCATGATCGTCCTGGGCAGCGATATGTCGGCGAACTGCATTCGCACCGCGCTCTTGAGCTTCGCCAACCTCTGGCCGAGGTCGGATTCGCCCGATGGGTTCGCCGAATGCTCTCCTGCGGTGGTGTGCGACAGGATATTGAGAGCCGCTCCGGCCTCCAACAGGACAGGGCCGCCCGCCTGCTCCAGAGCCATCACCGGCCTGCCGATTGTCTGCGCAAACTTCTGCTTGTCGGCCTCGGTCGCTGCGTCTGTCGGTTCCATTGTGAAGAGCGCGAAAAGGCCATCATGCGGAGCCTTGCCCCACACGCCAAACGCGCCGGGAGGCAGGGCTTCCACTGTCGGCACCAAGTCCTCCGGGGGCTTCGCAACGAGGCGCACGTACTGCCCCAGAGCAGTGTCCCTGGCGGTAGACTTGCCCTCGTAAGAGGCATTGAACTCCCTGAGAGTGCCCGAAGGGTCGTCCGGCTTGAAGAATGACATGTCTATACCGACGATGCGGCTGATGTTGAGCGTCCGACCTTCCACGGTGTCCACCAGCCGAATTATGTCCTCGATCTCCTTGGGCGGCAGGACGTTGTAGATGGTGAACGAGTGGCCGTCGCGGGAAATCTTGGGGTCGAGCCGCCTGTCAACGCGGCCAATGCGCTGAATCAGCCTGACCGGGTTCCAATGAATGTCCCAACTGAATATCGCGCCCGCTTCCTGCAGGTTGACGCCTTCGCTCAGAACGTCGGTGGAGATGAGCACGTCAATCTTCTCCGGGACCGAGGCGGCTCTGGCCGCCGGATTGTAACCGGGGCAGAACGCATGAAGAATCGCCGCCCGCGTCTTCTCGACACGCGAGTCTATGCGGAATGCGCGCCAGGACGTCCGATTCCGCAGCGTCTTCTCCAGATACTCCGCCGTCCTTTGGCTTTGCGTGAAGACGAGGACCCTGCGCCCGGCATCGATCTCACGAGCGATCTCCGGCAGCAGGCGCTCAAGCTTTGGGTCGTCACTTGCGCGGGCCTTGAGCACGGCCTCGTGTATCTCCTTGAGGTACTGCAGGTCGGAGACTATGTCGTTGCGCCATTTCTCCACGCGGAAATTACCTTCGTGGTATCCCGCCAGCTTTCGCTCCAGCCTGCGAGAGACGATGGCCTTCTCCACCCAGTCATCGACCTCGGCGCCGTCCGCATCCAGGGCCTCGCCGTCGTCCAAGAGGTCTTGTTCGGGTGTTTCCAGCTTGTGGGCTTCGTCCCTCTCGAAGATCGGCGTTCTTACCCAATCGGCGTGAGGCTTGATGAGCGGTGTGGCGGCGTCCTTGACCAGGAACGCAAGCCTGGCGATCAGCCCGGTCCCCAGGCTCTGGATTATGCCCTGAAACGCCGGAAGGCTGCTCTCCAGTTGCTTGAGAGTGTTTGCATACACGAGGGCGGCCAGACGCACTTCGGTCTGATAAGCTTTCTGGCCGGGCTGTGGTGTCAGGCTGTACTGCTCCGGCAGGAAGGCCGCGAGCTTGATGCCCTTGTATCCCTTCAGCGGGGTAGCCAGGATGGGAACCTCCTCGACGCCCACCTCCTCACTGACCGCCTTCATCTTCTTGAGCAAGTAGCTCAAGGGGGCGAACCGCTTCTCGGCAAGAGCCAAGAGGTCCGCAAGTTCGGGCGAATGGCCGCCAATCGCGTACTCAACAGTCACCGGACCGTTCCGTTCCGGGAACATGATGGGCCTGCCGGCGGCCTCGGACTGTTCTTTACAGGTCTTGCGGCTTCGCTGGATTACCACCTGTTCCAGCACTTCGCTCAGGGCTTCTTCCGGGCTGTCGAGGAGTTCCAGTACACCCTGAGGGCCTTCAGGCGACTTCTTGGGGTCCTTATCCAGAGTGTTCGCGAAGCTCATTATGTTCTTCGTCGTGTATCCGCCAATGGCATAGTCATCCTGGGTGATGAAGGCAAGCTGGGCGGCGATGTCGCGGTAGTAGTTGTTGACGGGCGTCGCGGTGAGCATGATCACCTTCTTGCGCCTGCCACCGTAAGGTGCGGTGATCCGCAGCAGATTCTTGTAGCGAGCGGCTGACGTGGTGCGGAAGTTATGCGACTCGTCCACAATCACGACCGATGCGCGCGCCCACAGTCTATGGGCTTCCTTTCTGCGCTTCCGTGTTGCTTCCGGGGTCTCCGCGTCTGTTTCGTCTTCACCTTCCGGCGGAAAGCCCAACTCGGTCATGGCTATTTCGTGGATGTTGCCGAAGGGAAAGAGCATGTCATCCAGATACTTGCCGAGATAGCCAGTCCAGCTCGTGTCCAAGATGTTCTTCGGCGCAACGAGGAGAACATTTTCCCCCTCGCGGCACAGCTTTTCCATGAGGGCAAGCGCGATGAAGCTCTTGCCGAGGCCCACGCCGTCGCAGACCATCACGCCATTGCACCGCTGAAGAACGATCAGGGCCTGGTTGTACGCGTGCTGCTGGTGAGGGTCCAGAATGTCGTAGACATCGACGCCTTCGGCGAGCGTGGAATCGCCCTGTATGTAGCGCCCCCAAAGAAGCAATGCCTTCAGGTAGATGAAGTATGGGTCGTAGAGGTCAATCTGCCGCCGAATCTCGCTCAGGACGTCCTCCGTGACGACATCCTCCGAGGCTTCGTTCCACCGATCTTCATACCACCCAGCGAGATGGCTTGTTTGTTCGGGTGTGAGTTCTACGTTCAATTCCAAGTTCTGGAGCAAGCCGGGGCGCGTTAAGTTGCCGCTGCCGATGACCGCCATCTGGGCGGGATAGACTTCTGGCCGCATTATCAGATAAGCCTTGGCGTGGAACTTATTGGCCGTGTAGCAGCGCGCCTCGACGCGTCCGCCCGCGAAGAGCGCTTCAACCTTCTGTAGAGCAGAGAGCAGTGGCAGCTTTTCGCGTTGGATGAGAAGATCGGCGTCTGAGGCCATACGCAGCTTCTCCAGTAGGATTTGGCGCTGACGGGGACTGGCATCGTCGCCAAAGAGGATGCGTATGCGGTCGTAGTTTTCAAGTGAATCGGCCAGCAGAAGGAGAGCATCGAGTGAGAAGAACGCTGACGCAATCGACAGCTCTCGCCCACCCGCGCCCATACGCTCCAACGCGGTAAGCAGCGTGTTCCCGTCGCGGTTGTCGATAATGGTCGTGCTGATAGTGCTCAATGCGTGTAGCCCCTGACTATACGGTCACGGCTCCAGCCATCGCAGTACTACACGGAAAGCCGCGGCTCGCCCGTCAAAGTAGTATTATAGCTCAACCGCCGGCTGTCCTGCCGACCCCGCATGCTCATAGCAGACTCGTGCTGAAGTACCTTTCGGCCCTGTCCGGCAGGACGGTCACTACCCGGCTCTCGGGGCCGAGTTCGTCCGCGAGCTTCATCGCGGCCCAAACGTTCGCGCCCGATGATGTTCCCACGAGCGCGCCCTGCACCTTCGCCAGGCCGCGGGTGGTGCCGATCGCGTCTTCGTCGGAAACCGTGATGACTCCATCGATGAGTGCGACGTCCAGCACCGGTGGGATGAAGCCGTCGCCTATGCCTTGTATCTGATGAAATCCAGGCTCGTGGCCCAAGAGAGCAGCCGAGTTCTCTGGTTCGACCGCGACAATGCGCGCGTTGGGGTCGTGTTCCTTGAGGAATCTGCCCACGCCGGTGATGGTGCCTCCGCTCCCCACGCCGGCCACGAAGGCATCCACGCGGCCATCCATCTGTTCCCATATCTCCTTGCCGGTGGTGAGGTAGTGGATTTCGGGGTTCAGGGGATTGGTGAACTGACCCACGAGGAACGCGCCGGTTTCGCGGCGGATATCCTCGGCTTTCGCGCACGCTCCGGCGATGCTTTCGTCCGATGGGGTCTCGATCAACTCGGCGCCCAATGCCCTGATGATCTTCTTGCGCTCCTCGCTCATATCCGATGGCATGCAAATGACCACCCTGTAGCCCCGCAATTGGCCCGTGAACGCGACAGCGATGCCCGTGTTGCCGCTGGTGGCCTCGACGATGGTGTCCCCTGGCTTGAGGTCGCCGGTGATCTCGGCCTGTTCTATGATATACTTTGCCACGCGATCCTTCACGCTGCCGGCGGGGTTCAGGAACTCGGCCTTTGCCCAGACGCAGCCGCCTCCCATTTTGCAGAGATGCAGCATCGGGGTCGAGCCGACCAGTTGCAGGATATCGTCAACGCTTACGCATATACGAGAGTCTGTAGTCACGAAATAGCCTCCGATTGCAAACTATACGATAGGCAGTTATGCACAAACCGCCGTTATTCCTTCGGGCCGGCCTTGTATTGGGCCAGCCGCCCGGCGAGTTCGGGGGTAAGTTCCACGTGTAAGTATACGCCTTCGGGGCGATAGTCTTGTTCCAACACTCGCCCGCGATCGTGGCAAAGCGCCAGCAAATCCCCCCGGTCATAGGGCAGCATCAGCTCGATATGGTTCATCATCCGCTCCACAACCTTGCAGATCAGGTCCTCGAGATAATGCAGCCCCTCGCCGGTCTTCGCCGACATGTAGCACGAGTCCGGCGTGAATGCCACAAGTTGCCGCAGTTCATACTGGTCCTTGATGAGGTCGCTCTTGTTGAAGACCGTGATGATCGGTTTTTCTTCAGCTCCCAGTTCGGCCAGGACTTCGAGCACGGACTCGAACTGCTGCTTGAAGAAGTGATGGCTGGCATCGACCACATGTATCAGGAAATCGGCCTCGACGATCTCCTGCAAAGTCGCCCTGAAAGCGGCAATCAGCCCGTGCGGGAGATGCCGCAGGAACCCGACCGTGTCCGAAAGCAATATCGAGCAATGGCCTTCGAGGTCAACGCGGCGGACGGTGGGATCGAGTGTCGCGAACAGCCTTGCGTGAGCTTCCACGTCCGACCCTGCAATCAAATTGAGCAGTGTCGATTTCCCCGCGCTTGTATAGCCCACAAGCGATGCCGACGGAACCCGCAGCTTCTTGCGGGACTGCCTTTGGACATCCCGCTGCTTGATCACATCGTCCAACTCGTCCTTGATCGATGCGATCTGGTCCCGAACTTTCCGCCTGTCGGTTTCGAGCTTGGTCTCGCCGGGCCCGCGCGTGGCCAGCCCGCCTCCGCTGCCGCCTATTCGGGACATCGTCGTCCCCCGGCCCGAAAGCCTGGGCAACAGATATTGGAGCTGGGCGAGTTCGACCTGCAGCTTGCCCTCGCTCGTGTGGGCGCGCTGGGCGAATATGTTGAGGATTAGTTGCGTGCGGTCTACAATCTCGACAGTGGCTATCTTACTGAGATTGCGCTGCTGGGAGGGGGAGAGGTCTTCGCCGACGATCACCACGTCCGCCTCCGAATCCTGCACGCGCAGGAACACCTCATCGGCGTTGCCCGACCCGATGTAGAATCGCGGGTCCGGGTGTTCGCGCCGCACGTGCATCTCGTCGACGATTTCCAGCCCCGCGCTGTCGACGAGAAGCCGGAGTTCCTCGGCGTTGGCGTCGGCTTCGTAATCGTCCCTGGGGTCGCAGACCACCAGGAGGGCTTTATCTCTTGTCTGGACTTCGTATGTTTGCGTGATAGGAGTCACCTGACCTTGATCGTCCGGGATATGTATCCCGGACGCACGTTTGCGGGGCTTAAGCCCCAGAGAAAGGTTGCACAAGACTCAAAGCCAACTCGTGCAACCGCCGAGCCTGCTCGTTCTTTTCCAGCAAGTCCTGTTTCCGGGCAACGCCAAGAATGGCAGCGAATCTTTGCCAGAGTTCCCACACAACGGGGTTTCGCTCCCCGCCGGATTGCTCAACAGTTGAGCTTGACCAGAAATAGAGGGGCCACGCTGCATCTGCCGGATGTGCATTCTCCAGAAGCCAATGCGAACTCCATAGAAACCACTGGCGGATGGCCTTCTCGGTTCCTGCGAGCTCGGCTGCGGCGATGATCCGGGACGCAATGTCTTGCAGATCTGTAATGGTCTCTCTTGAGACCCCAGCAGCGCCGAAAACAGAGAGAACACCAGCCATATAATCGGACCAGCCAAGTTCCGCAGTCGCCTCCCGGCAAAACAACAACCCCCGGGCCATGGTGCAGCGCTTGTTCAGGATAGCGCGCGGAATCCCATACAGTCCTTTCAGCAGTGACACATGCGCACATTGGGCCTGCAGTACGTTCCGATCAGCCAGATGACTTGACATCGCCCCGAGCGCGTTCTCTACCCGCCGGAGTTGACCCATTGTGCGGTTCCATACCCATTGAGGCTCATGGTAGTGGGCAGCGACTGTTCGCTGTGCCTGCTCCAGCGAGCCGTCCTCATCAAGTAGGATGATTGCTGTGAGGATATCATGACAAAGGCCAGCGTCGGCAAGAATCCGATCAACATCCCTCAGGTAATCGTTCGGCAGCACCACCCACTCAATGACTCTGTCGCCGACAAGCCTCCGAAATATCCCGGGTTTGCCGTCGTTGTCGGTGGCCACCAGTAGGATGTCCACGTCTGAAACGGGGGTGAAGTCGCCCGCCGGAAGGGAACTGACAACGCAGGCGCCAGCGAGAGGGTATCCACTCCTAAGCACATCAGCGACAATCTTGTTCGCAGCCTGAATAAGGTTGTCTCTGGTAGCTTCCTTGCAGTCCATCAAGTCACCTCTGATCGCTGGGCACCGCACAGTCACCTGCCCGCCTCACCAACCCGCCCTCAAACAACTCCTTCACGAGTGCCCGCATCCAATTGGGCAGCCGTCCACCCGGGTCCTTCTGCAGTTTCTTGTGAAGCAGCCATAGTGTGTAGAAGACGGCGCTGAGTCCCGCGTATTTCAGCCCCGCCTTGAACTTCTGCATATCGACCTTTCCGCCGTGTGCCGCCATCCGCTCGGCGTATTTCGCCATCCCGGCATCGTCGCCAAACCCGGCATTCAGCGCGTCGAACTGCGGCAGGCCGAACCTAGCAAGCTCCCAGTCGAAGAGAATCGCATTGTCCGCGCCATCCTTGGGCAGCGCGACATTAGTCTGGTGAAAGTCGCTGTAGAGGAGGCAGCGTGATTCGCCCGTCCATCGGATTCTATATTCCAACAGGATTGAGAGGGCGTAGTCGAAGTCATCAGGTTTGAGGTGGACGCCGTCGATCTCGAATCCACCAAGTGTTTCCAACACCTCTTCGGCCACATGCGCAGTCACTTCCGACCCATCCTCAAATTGCAGGCTGGCTGCCTGATAATCGATTCCCATGGTCCGGGAGTGGATGAGCGCGTATGTGTCTATGATGCGATTCCTGTCCGCCTCACTGAACACGTAGTCGGATAAGGGGAGGACGTATCGCACCGTGAGGTCCTCCAAGATCAGCGCCCAATCACACAGGCCGGCATACCTGCGCGCGAGCACTCTGGCGTGCGGCAGTCCAAGCCGCTCCAGGAGCGCGTAGACATGATACTCGCGATCAAGCATTCCTGCGTCATCCGTATACCAAAGCGCCGCATGAGGACGATCGCTGCCGCGCGACTTTATCACCACGCTAAATGGCTTGCCACCGGTCGTGATTCCTTGGACACGCGCGACCAGCACTCCACTGTTGCCGCCTGTCAGGGGAGTTATCTTGGTTTCAGCCGGTTTCTCGCCAAGCGCTTCTTGGAGCAGATCATCGTGGCTCGAGGCAATCGCCGTGCCGTTGTCCATCACAGTCTCCACCCGTACGCACTCTCCTCTAAATCCGGCCTGCGCCCGTCACTCCCACGCAGCCACTGCCAACTAATTAGCGGCTACCCTTGCATTATCCTTGTTCCCATAGCGCGAGGGGCGGCGATTCGCCAAATCCCCGTCCGCTCGCCAAACGCGTTGCGCCCCGATATGGTAAAATGTCTGGGAGATTTTTTGGATATGCAGTTTGTAGACCAGGTTGAAATCACGATCAAGGCGGGGGACGGCGGCAGCGGGATCGTTGCGTACCGACACGAGAAGTTCATGCCGCGCGGAGGGCCATCCGGCGGCAACGGAGGCCGGGGGGGAAGTGTCATCATCCAGGCGGAAGCCAGGATAAACACGCTCGTCGACCTGCGCTATAAGCGGCACTATAAGGCCGAGCGCGGCGGTGACGGGGGGGGCAACGACAAGCACGGCAAGGATGCGGACGATCTGCTCCTCAAGGTCCCCGTGGGTACGCTCATCTATCGAGCGGATACGGGCAAGCTGGTTGCCGACCTTACGCACGACGGCCGGCAGTTGATCGCGGCCAAGGGCGGGAAGGGCGGACGGGGGAATGCATCTTTCGCCACTTCCACACTTCAGACCCCAAAGTTCGCCGAAAAAGGCGAGCCTACCGACGAAATTCCCATTCGTCTCGAACTCAAGCTGCTGGCGGATGTCGGCCTGGTGGGCTATCCCAGCGTCGGCAAATCGACTCTGATTTCCAAGATCAGCGCAGCTAAGCCGAAGATCGCCGACTACCCGTTCACGACGCTTGTGCCCAATCTGGGCGTGGTCAAGATCGGCGATGCCAGCTTTGTGGTGGCCGATATGCCGGGCCTCATCGAAGGCGCGCACGAGGGCGCGGGGCTGGGCCATCAATTCCTGCGGCACATCGAGCGGACCAGGCTGCTGGTGCATCTCATCGACGTGTCGGGCTTCAGCGGGCGCGACCCGATGCACGATTTCGATGCGATCAACGCCGAGATCAAGGCCCACAGTGAGAGGCTCGCCGAACTGCCCCAGATTGTGGCTCTGAACAAAGTCGATGTCCCCGAATCACGAGAGATCGTCGATCGGTTGAGGCCGGAGTTGGAGGCGAAGGGCCTGGAAGTCTTCGAGATATCGTCGCTCACCGGCCAGGGAGTCCAGCCGCTGCTCTATCGTGTCGCCGAGCGGCTCGAAGAACTGCCCAAGCACGAACTGGAACCGGCCCAGGAAGTCATGCGGTTCACGGTGGAGCCCGAGGAGGAATCCTGGGAGGTTACCAAGCACGGCGGCGAGGGGTTTGTTGTCAAGGGCAGGCCTGTGGAGATCCTCGTTAAACGCACCGATATCAACAACGAATATGCCCTCCGGCGAATGCACAAGCAGCTAGACAGGATGGGCGTCATCAAGCGCCTGCGCGATCTGGGCGCCCAGCACGGCGATGTGGTCAGGATAGGCGATTTGGAGTTAGAGTTTCACGATGAGGAGTACGAATAAGCGATCTAAAGGATGTTTCGGCATTTCAATGCCGAAACGCGAAGGCTCCGGCATTGAAATGCCGAAGCATCAGAAAAAGGGCTCCGGCATTGAAATGCCGAAGCATCAGAAAAAGGGCTCCGGCATTGAAATGCCGAAGCATCAGCATCAGGGATTTGGCCGGGTGGTCGTGAAGATCGGCACGAGCAGCCTGGTAAGAGAAGACGGTTCGCTGGACCGCGATCGAATGGCCGGCATGCTGGGGCAGCTTGCGGACGTCAGGCGGGCGGGCGTGGAGGTGATTCTGGTCTCATCGGGAGCCATACGCGCGGGGATGGAGAAGCTGGGCGCCGACAAACGCCCGAAAGACATCCCCGATCAGCAAGCCACGGCGGCAGTGGGTCAGAGCGTGCTCATGCAGACATACTCTGATCTGCTGTCGGCGCATGGTATCGTGCCGGGCCAGATTCTGCTGACTCGCGACGACTTCGATCACCGCGTGCGCTATCTCAATGCCCGGAACACCATCAGGCGTCTGCTCGCCTTCGGCTGCCTGCCCATCGTCAACGAGAACGACACAGTCGCCACCGAGGAGATCAAGTTCGGCGAGAATGATACCCTTTCGGCCCTTGTGGCCGCTTGCGCCGATGCCGACCTGCTGCTCAATCTCTCGGATGTGGATGGCCTCTACAATGGCGATCCGCGACTGGACAAGTCCTGCGCGCTGATCGACGAAGTCCCGGCCATCACGGACGAGATCGAGAAACTTGCCGGCGGCGCCCGCGGCTACTGCGGCAGCGGGGGAATGCGCTCGAAGATCGAGGCTGCCAGGATCGCGATGAGCTCCGGCGTGCACGTGGTGATAGCAAACGCTTCCAGGCCGAATGTGATCGTCGACATCGTGAATGGCGAGAAAATCGGCACCCGGTTCCTTGCGAGTGACACCGGGCTGAGCCATCGCAAGCGCTGGATCGCGTTCGCCAGCCGGGTGCGGGGTACAATCACCGTGAACAGCGGCGCGGCGGAGATGCTCACGCGCCGTGGCAAGAGTTTGCTGCCGGCGGGAGTGGTCGGAATCGACGGTTCGTTCGCGATAGGCGACCTGGTGGCCATCATCGACGAAGACCGCCGCGAAATCGCCCGCGGGCTTACGAATTATAGCATTACCGAACTCGCCCTCATTAAAGGGAAGCATACGAGCGACATAGAAGCAATACTGGGCTGTAAAGACTATGATGAGGTGATCCACAGGGACAACATGGTGCTGGGGGTGTAGTAAGAGGTCGTGAGTCGGGATGTTTCGGCATTTCAATGCCGGAACCACCATAATCCTAATCCCATCTCCCATCACCAAGCAACTTGAAACTTATAACCAACATGAGCGAAGTAACCAAAAAGTGCATACTCGCCAAATCAGCCGCCGTGAGACTGGCGACGTTGGGGTCGGCGGTCAAGGACGCCGCGCTGATGGCGATGGCTGACGCGTTCGAGGCGGATTGTGATATCATATTCGAGGCGAACAGGCGCGATCTGGCTGCCGCCGAATCCGCTGGGATCAGCGGGGCGATGCTCGAGCGATTGCAACTGACTGATAGGAAGATCGAGCAGATGGCCGACGGCGTCAGGCAGATTGCCGCGCTGCGAGACCCGATTGGCGAAACCATCGAGGGGTTTGTTCGTCCTAATGGCATGGAGGTCCGCAAGGTCCGCGTGCCGATCGGGGTGATTGGGATCATCTACGAATCCCGCCCGAATGTGACCGCCGATGCCGCTGCCCTGTGCCTCAAGGCGGGCAATGCCGTGATCCTGAGGGGCGGCTCCGAAGCGATCAACTCGAACCTTGCGATAGCGAAGATCATTGACAAAACGATTACCGGCGTCGGAGTCCCAGTTGGGGCGGTGCAGATAATCGAGACCACCGACCGTGCGGCCGCGATGGAGCTTATGAAGATGAAGCCTTACATCGACTGCCTGATCCCGCGCGGCGGCAGGGGGCTGATCAGGACGGTCGTCGAGAACTCGACCATCCCCGTGATCGAACACGGCGACGGCAACTGCCACGTCTATGTCGATGGGGCCGCGAAGCTGGATATGGCGTCTGACATCGCGTTCAACGCCAAGGTGCAAAACCCCGGCGTCTGCAACGCGATGGAAACGCTGCTCGTCAGCGAAGAAATCGCCGGCGAGTTCCTTCCTGATATTTGCAGGCGTCTGGCAAGCGCGGGTGTCGAGATGAGAGGCTGCGAGAGAACGCGCGCCATCTGCCCCGATGCGAAGGTTGCTTCCCAAGAAGACTGGGAAACAGAGTTTTTGGACCTGATTTTGGCGATAAAAGTCGTCTCGGGACTTGACGAAGCCATCGAACATATCCGAAAATACGGTAGCGGGCATTCGGAAGCGATTGTGACCGAGGATCTGTCCGCCGCCAGGCGCTTTACAAGCGAAGTGGATGCGGCGGCTGTGTTTGTGAACGTGTCCACGCGCTTTACCGATGGCTACGAGTTCGGCAAGGGCGCGGAGATGGGGATAAGCACCCAGAAGCTACACGCCCGCGGCCCGATGGGCATCGAGGAAATCACAACGTATAAGTACGTCGTCACCGGCAGCGGACAGGTGAGGTCGTAAGTCATAAGTATTAGGTCGTAAGTATCGGATGGTTGACAGACTCTCGACTCCTGACTCTCGACTCTCGACCAGAAAAATCGGCCTAATGGGCGGCACGTTTGACCCGGTCCACTACGGCCACCTGATACTGGCCGAGCAGGCTTGGGAGACGCTGAAGCTCGATAAAGTCCTGTTCGTCACCGCGGCCGACCCGCCGCACAAGAAGGGCATCGAGATTACGCCCGTGCGCCACAGGCACCAAATGGCCTGTCTGGCCGTATTGAACAACGATCGCTTCGAGTGTTCGACTCTGGAGATCGAGCGCCCGGGGCCGTCTTATACAATCGACACTTTGCGGCAGATCAAGGGGATTTATGGGCCCGATTGCTGCGTCTATCTCTTGGTGGGAGCCGACGAGGCAGCCGCAATGATGAGCTGGCGGGACCCATACGCGATTGCTGAACTTGCGACAATCGTGGTCGCCAACCGTCCGGGGCACAGCGTGCAGGATGTCTTGAGGACTCTGCCCGAGGATTTCGCGCGCAATGTTGTGCCGCTGGAGATGCCCGGCGTGGATATCTCGTCGACGGACATGCGCGAGCGCGTGCGTTCGGGCCGATCAATCAGATATCTCGCGCCGGATGCGGTTGTGGGGTACATAACAGAGGAGAGGTTATACAGGGGATAAGAATGCGAAACACGTCCTGGTTATTGATAATATTGGTGGTGGTGATCGGGTCGGCGGTCGGCATTGTCGGCGGCATGCTGCTGGCAACCATGCAGATAATGCCGGGTGGTATTTCCTTCAGAGAGATCTTCCAGAAACCGTTTGGCGGCCAGCGTTACGTGCGGATTCTGATGCTTGGTGAGGACAACACCGGTCAAGGCCGCAAGGAGGGTCATGGGCTCTCCGATACGCTCGTGGCGATGGCCATAGATACCGAGACCAAGGAAGTCCGCGCGGTCTCCATTCCCCGTGACACGATGGTCGAAATCCCCGGTCATGGCGCCTGCAAGATCAACGCGGCAAACGTGTACGGCGGCCCCGAACTCGCCAGAAGCACCGTTCAGAGCATTCTCGGGCTCGACGGGACCGATAACAGGATTGACTACTACATCGCCACTACCACCCAGGGTCTCAGAGGCATGGTCGATATGCTCGGCGGCGTGTACATCGTTGTCGACGAGAACATGCATTACGTGGATCACAGAGGGCATCTCAACATCAATCTCAGGGCCAGCCGGGAAAAGCAGCTCCTGAACGGCGATCAGGCCGAGCAGTACGTCCGGTTCAGGAATGATCGGTGGGGCGACAGCGGCTTTAGGGTCGTGGATGGCAAGAAGGTCCCGGCAGGTCGCATCGTCCGACAGCAGAAGTTCATGCGGGCGTTGGCGAACCGGGTCCTGGGCATGCCCAACAAAAATGACAGGCTGGACTTCCTGACCAGCGCGCAGGAAAAGGGCTATATAGTCAGCGATCTCAAGATCAACGACTGGAAAGACCTCATGACGATCCTCTCGACTTTCAACCCGGAGAAGATGAACATGGCCGTTCTGCCCGGCGAGCCCCGTACCATTGGCCGCACAAGCTACTGGATTCCCGATCTGGCCAAGATTCCCGAGGTGGTCGCCTCGAATCTGCTGTTCCAGGGGGCCGGCACGATGGGCGGGGACGATCAGCCGGATCCCAAGATCGAGGTGTTGAATGGTACGAGCGTCAAGGGGGTTGCCGCGCAAGTTGCCGATAAGCTGCGCACCGCCGGGATGAACGTCGAACATTTCGCCAATGCCCCGAGGACGGACTACATCGATTGCTGCATTATCACGCGCAGAGGCCGCGTCGCGCAGGTCGACCGGATAGCCCAGATGCTCAGGTGCAGCGACATCCAGGAAGAATCCGCCACACCCGGCAAACCCGACATCACCGTGATCGTCGGCAGCAGCTACCGAGACCAGCTTTGAGCCGTCAGAAAAGCAGATTCCTCACATTCGTTCGGAATGACATAGTCTGGGAGTTCGGAATGATACGGTAGCCATCCTCCAGTTAAGGATACCTGGAGGGATAAGGTATGGGATGTTACGGTGTATGGGGACTTCAGTCCCGATACATGCGCTTGGTTTCGGGACTGAAGTCCCGAAACACCGACAACGCATAAACGGCCCGCGCAATGCGCGGGCCGTTTGTGGGTTATCGGTTGGTTATTTGCGGCTACTCGATGTAGTCCCTCAGCTTCTTGCTCCTACTCGGATGACGCAGTTTCTTGAGGGCCTTGGCCTCGATCTGCCGGATTCGCTCTCGCGTCACCTTGAAATGCCGACCGACTTCTTCGAGAGTGCGCGAGTAGCCATCGTCCAGGCCGAACCTCATCTTCAGGACATCTTTCTCCCGAGGCGTCAACTTATTGAGAGACTCCTCGATCTTCTCGCGAAGTATCATGTTCGACGCAGCCTCGGGGGGCGAGATCGCTTCTTGATCCTCGATGAAGTCCGCAAGATGGCTGTCCTCTTCCTCCCCGATGGGAGTCTCGAGAGACAGCGGCTCGGGCGCTATTCTTATGATCTCGCTCACGCGGTCCGGCGTAATGCCCATCTCCCGCGCGATCTCATCCAGGGTCGGCTCCCTGCCAAGGTCCTGGAGAAGCTGGCTGGAGGTTTTGATCAGCCTGTTGATGGTCTCCACCATGTGCACGGGTATTCGGATCGTGCGGCCCTGGTCGGCGATGGCGCGCGTAATGGCCTGCCTGATCCACCACGTTGCATAGGTGCTGAACTTATATCCCTTGCGGTAGTCGAACTTCTCCACCGCACGTATCAGACCGATATTGCCCTCCTGAATCAGGTCGGGGAAGCTCATTCCCCTGCCCGAGTAACGCTTGGCGATGCTGACCACCAACCGCAGGTTGGCCTCGGTGAGCACAGCTTTGGCGTCTTCGTCGCCGGCTTCGATTCTCTTTGCCAGCGATATCTCCTGATCCATTGTCAGGAGCGGCGTCTTGCCTATCTCACGCAGCCACATCCGGACCGAGTCGTCGAGGGGCAGGCCCTCCACTTCAGCCAGATCCACCTCGGCTGCCTCGACGTCCTTTCTGCCCAGTTCTTGTTCTTCAAGATCCTCGAAGGCGGAAACCTCCTTGATCTTCTCAACTACCCGAATCCCTTCGTCCGCGAATGTCTGCAAGATATCGTCAACCTGCTCCGCGTTGAGATCCTCGTGGCTGAGGGTGTCGTTGATCTGATCATAGGTCAGGACGCCGGTCCGCTTTCCTTCTTCGATCAGTTTCTGCAACCGACCACTAGTTTTCAGCTCTACAGCCACTCGTGTTCATCCCCTTTCATCTGACGGAGCCAAACCAAGTCTATGATTCCTTCGTATCCGCTCACTTACGTCAGTGTAATATTACAGATTGTCAGCGGCGCCACGGCCCGGAAGTCTCCTCGACCAGTGTGCGCCACTCTTCGTATTCGGCATCGCCCTGCTTGATCTCTCCGGCGGCTATCCTGTCCGCCAGTGATCTCAGCCTGCGACGCTTGTCATTCTTGTTGTGCTTGGTGATTACGTTGACCAACTCGTCCACGTTGTAATTGGCATCAGCGTCTTCGAAGCCCACGAGTATGTCGGTCAACAGATCCTCCGCGGGCGTCCCAACGACTTCGTCGCGGAGTACTCCACGATCTATTTTTCCCGTTTGGGCATACAGTCTACTCACAACCTCGGCAAGAGATCTGGATGCCTCATCACTAAACTCCTTCGCCGGAACGCCCTCAAATACCTTGCTGGCATCGAGATTGCGAAACATTAGTATACCCAGTAGCAGCCATTCGGAACGCTCGATAAGTGATGTCTTCTTTTGCGGGTTCGCCGTCTGTGGCACGCTTTCCTTCTTGTTGGGCCAATCACTTACATGTTTTTGTCGACTTGCCCTGGCACGGTGCTTAGTAATCTCAGACCGCAAATGATCCTCGGCCAGGGTAGTGCCCGTACTGAAGTTCGGATGCAGCCTGGCGAGGTGTCTGATCAGCCTCTCCCGGTCCATCACGCTGTCTATTTCGGCCAACACCTGGGCCGCATCTTTCAGGGCATCCACCTTACCTTCATCAGTGCCCAGATCATGCCTGGCAAGCGCGGCCCTGACGCGATAGTCCGGTGCCGGCAGAGCCTTTTCCAGCATCGACGCGAACCTCGTCGAATCGCCGCCTCGCAGCACGCTGTCGGGGTCCTCCCCCCGAGGCATACTTAATATACGCACATTGAAGCCGGCGCGTTCAAAAATAGGATAGCTTCTCATCGCGGCGGCCATACCCGCCGAGTCCGCATCGAAAGAGAGGATCACGTTCCGGGTAAACCTTGCAATTATGTTTACGTGTTCCTCGGTGAGGGCCGTTCCCATAGTCGCGACCGTGTTCTCAAAACCCGCCGACTGCGCGGAAATGGCGTCCATGTAGCCTTCCACGATCAACAGCCGGTCCTGCGCCGAAATCGATTTCCGAGCGAAGTTCAGGCCGTAGAGCGTCTTGTTCTTCGCGAAAAGCGGAGTCTCCGGGGAGTTGAGATACTTCGGCTCACCCTCGCCCATCACCCTGCCGCCAAACGCGATCACCCTCTCCGATGAATCGAGGATTGGGAAAATCAGCCTGTCCCTGAACCGGTCATAGAACCCGGGCGAGTTCTCCCGGGAGATGATAAGCCCCGCCTTGAGCGCATCCGACTGGCTTACCTTCTGCATCGTCAGGTGGTCGAGCAGCGAGTCCCAACTGTCCGGAGCGTAGCCCAACCTGTATTTCTCGACGATCGCCGCGCTCAGCCCGCGCTTCTCTATGTATTGTTGCGCCTCTTCAGACTTCGACAGCATCGACCGAAAAAACGCGCAGGCGATGTTGCTTACCTTGAGAAGCCGCTCCTTCTCACTGATTTGTCTGGCGGCCTGCTCGGACCGTTCAATGGTTATTCCGGCTTTGCGGGCCAGCGATTCCACGGCTTCGGGAAAGGTCACGTTGTCGATCTTCTGGAGAAACGTGAATACGTCCCCTCCCAAGCCGCAGCCGAAGCATTTCCATATCTGCCGCTCGGAATTGACGTGAAAAGACGGCGTTTTCTCATTGTGAAACGGGCACAGTCCCTCAAGCGTCCTGCCCCGCTTGCGCAGCGCCACATACCCGGACACGATTTCCGCAAGGTCGCACTTATCCCGTATTTCATCCAGCGGGTAGCGGAACGAAGACATTCACTCACCTGCCAACAAATCTACAACCCCGCTAGTCCTGAGTAGCCGGCGTAGCGGCGTATCGAAGGACGGTCAACCCACCCACCGCGCTTCGATACGGCCGACAAACCCGGCCTACTCAGCGCTAGCGGAGTAATCATCGGATGCTTCGGTTGCATGCAGCCGAAGCAACAAACAAATAAGCCCAATAATACGTTCGTCCGGGGCTTACAAGCCCCGGACGTTTCGTGTTTCCTGTTCTTGGTTGTTTCTTTCGAGGATCAGAAACTCATATCCTGAGGCACCAGAGCGATCGTCACACCGACGAGATTCTTGTTCATGAACGTGTAGACCACGCGGCTCTTGTTTACGTAGCTGACCCGCAGGAATCGTCCCACAAACCTCTGTGACTCCGGATAACCGCACACCCACAAGGCCAATTTGTAGGTATCGCCCAATTGGAGTCCGGTGCGGGTTTTCGACAGTTTCCAGGGCCCGCTGCCGCCGACGGTGATCTGTGTAACAAGCCCATCGGTGATTACGCATTCCAGCGTGATGCCACCCTGAAGATCGTATGTCCAGGTGACCTCATCCTCGCTGAGGCCCGAGATGGCCCCGCCGCCGGCCGGCGCCGCGCCTGGCGCTGGAGCCATGTACGGGGCCGGATAACCGGACAGGGGCGGAAGTCCACCGGTCAGCGGCGCGCCGGGGTAGCTCTGCATCCCCGCCATGCCGGCGGCTGAGTTGATCCCCGCAGCCAGACCGGCATACGGGTTCATGCCCGGGGGCGGAGTGTAAGCCGGGCCGACTGGAGCGGCCGCAGCCGTCTGGTCACCGCCACCTCCACCGACAACAATTCGCGTCGGATTGCCCCACTTGGCGAGCACCTCTTGGGCCAGCCGGCCCAGTCTGATGCCGCCAAGAGTATCCTCACGCATGGTGGGTTTGTAGAAAGCACGGCCCTTGGTCACTGAAGCGCCAGTGAGTATGATCTTGGGTACGGCCACCTTCGCCGAGCCCGCGCCAGCCGCGTGAAGCGCAACCGGGAACAGCATGGACAGCATTATGACCGCCGCGACGATGACCGGCGTTCTTCGATGTAACAACATTGAACCTGACTCCTCTTTCACCAATACCATTGGTAATCCAATTCCTCTTAGATCATGGCTGCCGGATTTCCTGCGTGCGCGCAGCATTTTTTTGTCCTCCTATGGTCAGCTCGGTCAAAGTGACGAACCTGTAACCCCGAGCTGTCAGCGTATTTATGATCGTCGGGAGGGCGCCTAGCGTTACTCCCTCCGGGTTATGCATCAGGATGATCCCTCCGGGTTTGGCGGAGGAAATCACATAATCGGATATCTTCTTAGACGTTGTGCCTTCGAGTTTGGAACAGTTCGCTGTCCACATGACGACAGTCATGCCGAACTTCTTCAGCACTCCCGATAGCCGCTCGCCCATGTGAGCGCCCGGCGGTCTTATGAAACATCCGTCTCGTCGAGTCACTGAACGGATCAGGGCCGCATTCCTGAACAGCTCCTGAGTGATCTCTCTGGCCGACAGGTATTCCAAGTCTTGATGGTTATACGTATGATTGGCCAGTTCGTGGCCCGACTGCACCATGCGAGCCACTATTCGAGGCTCGGCCGCGGCCATCTTGCCCACCACGAAAAACGTTGCCTTCACTTTCTTTGCGTCCAACAGATCGAGAAGCTGGACCGTTCTTGCCTTCGGGCCGTCGTCGAATGTCAGCGCGATAATCTTCTTGTCCATCGGCACGCTGTATATTTTGTTCGCAAGGCCCGTGGGCTGGTAAAGCCAGGCCAGCCTGTCTGCGGCATCGAGATAATCCGGGTCGGCAGCCAAAACCCGTTCCAGCGCCGCCTTCGCCTCCTCCTTATCGCCGGTTTTCAGCGCGCACGTTGCCAGGTTATAGTTCGCGGACGCGAGCGAAGTTTTCAGCCGGAGCGCGCCCCACAGCCTGCGCCAGAGCGCATCCGCCTCCTTGCCCGTGACCAGAGCCGATGGCGCCGGGCCGCCGGCATTCTTGACGATTACCTGCGCGGACTTTTCGCTGACAGGCAGACTATCGCTGCCAGAGCCCTGAATCTTGATGGTGTGCTGCCCATTCGCCACTCTAGATGTATCCCAGGCATACTCGAACGGCCGCGTATTCGTGATGCCGACCAGCCTATCATCCACGAAGAACAGCACCATCGTGACCGACGTCGCCCTACTAAGGTCGGCCCGCAGCATGATCGTGTCGGACACAGTCGGAATCGCGGGCTTGCGCGCGGTTATTTCCTTGCTATAGCTCGACAGCGCGACCCCACCGATACTTACCGGGCCGCTCCTCAGAAACGTGATTGCGCATCCCGGCCTCTCGCGAAAGCCGTAACCGCTTGTGGTCAGACCATTCTCCCAGATGGTCCTGGCTTCAGCGTGGCGTTCCCGGCTCATCAGGCAAATCGCGTTCATCGAAAGCCACAGCGGATTGCCATCCGCATTCTGGTGAAACGCGTAAGTCCCACTCTTGAGCGCCTCTATGTAGGCCAGTTCAGCCTGAGTGTCAATGGTCGGGTCCACGGCCTGCGCCTGGCCCAAAGCCGTGGCGGCAAAATCGAGACGCTTCTCGCTTAGATGAACCAGGGCCTTGCCATACAATGCCGCCGCGCATTTCTTGTCAAGAGCGAGCGCCGCATTGAACTCCATCATCGCGTCTTCGGGTCGTCGGCCACAGAGCAGGGCCATGCCCAGCGTGACGTGCCCGAGGGTATCATTGGCGTTGCTGACAAACGCCTGCCTGACGCTTCGCACGCAATCGGCCGTTCGCCCGCCTTCGAGCGCGTCTATCGCGGCGGAGATGTTGTCCAGGTATACGGCGGGCGCACAATGTCCCCCGCTGAGCGCAACAGCGCACAACGCCGCGACAATCAGTATCGTCCTGATTCCGAATACTTTCCGACTAGCCAAGATTGAGTGTTATACCAGCCGGCCCAGTCCGGCGTGTTCCATCAGTGGGCTCTCTATTATGACGACAAAAGCCGCCGAATAGTTCTGTGCCCCATACATGAGTGTATCGGATAACGCCCAATGCCGCAAGCCACAGATACAAACGCTTAAAGCCCACGAAACATACGCGAAACAATTTCAAGAGATAATAGCTCAGTAGTTGACTCGGCGAGCATGAAGGAATTCATCCATTCGCTGTTAAGTAGTTACCTGATGGGCCGAGAGAGAGGAACGGATATGGACGAGTGTTGTGAGGAAAGGAAACCCGTGACCAGCATGTTTGGCTCCAACGTATTCAGCGAGGCGGTGATGCGGGAGCGCCTGCCCAAGGATGTTTATAACTCGATGAAGGCCACCATCAGCGGGTGCGCCCCTCTGGACCCCGTGATCGCGGGGGTTGCGGCGAATGCCATGAAGGACTGGGCGATCGAGAAAGGGGCCACGCATTTTTGCCATTGGTTCCAGCCGATGACAGGCATGACCGCCGAAAAGCATGACTCGTTCATCTCCCCGTCCCCCGACGGCCGGACGATCATGGAATTCAGCGGCAGGGAACTTATCCAGGGCGAGCCCGACGCGTCGTCGTTTCCGTCGGGCGGTCTGCGCGCGACATTCGAGGCCCGCGGCTACACGGCCTGGGATTGCACTTCTCCGGTGTTCGTCAAGGAGACGGGCCACAACATCACGCTTTACATCCCGAGCGTCTTCTGTTCGTATACCAGCGAGGCTCTCGACAAGAAGACTCCGCTGCTCCGCTCCATGGACGCTCTGAGCGATCAGGCCATCCGGGTCCTGCGAGCGCTCGGCACTTCCCGCGCGAAGCGCGTTACGCCGACGCTGGGCCCCGAGCAAGAGTACTTCCTGGTCGATCGCAAGTTCGTTGACAGGCGCATCGACCTGATTCTGACCGGCCGCACGCTGTTCGGCGCTCCGTCGCCCAAGGGCCAGGAACTCGAGGACCACTACTTCGGCCAGCTTCACGAGCGCATAGCCTCGTTTATGAATGAACTGAACGAAGAACTCTGGAAACTCGGTGTTTCGGCCAAGACCCAGCACAACGAGGTCGCGCCGGCTCAGTACGAGCTTGCGCCGATTTTCACCACGGTCAATGTCGCCACCGACCATAATCAACTGACCATGGAGACGATGCAGAAGGTCGCTCTGCGCCACGGTCTTGTTTGCCTGCTGCACGAGAAGCCGTTTGTGGGCGTGAATGGCTCGGGTAAGCACAACAACTGGTCGATGGTTACCGATGATGGCGTGAACCTGCTCGATCCGGGCAATACGCCGCACGAAAACGAGCAGTTCCTGGTCTTCCTGTGCGCTGTTGTTCGCGCTGTGGACAAGTATGCGAAGCTGCTGCGGGCCAGCGCGGCCAGTTCGGGCAACGATCACCGCTTGGGCGGTAACGAGGCTCCTCCCGCCATCGTCTCGGTCTTCCTTGGCGATCAGCTCACCGACATCTTCGGCCAGCTCGCCGCCGGTGGAGCGAAAACATCCAAGGCGGGTGGGGAGCTCAAGATGGGCGTCAGCACCCTGCCTCCGCTGCCCAAGGACTGCACCGACCGCAACCGCACCTCGCCGTTCGCGTTTACCGGTAACAAATTCGAGTTCAGAATGGTCGGCTCCGCGCAGTCCACAGCCGATCCCAACTTCGTTTTGAACACCATAGTCGCCGAGATTCTCCGCGAGATCGCGGACAAACTGGAGAAGGCCAGGGACGTCAACGCCGAAGCCCAAAAGATCTGCCAGAAGATCGCTGTCGACCACAAGAACATAATCTTCAACGGCGACAACTACTGTGAGGAATGGGTTATCGAGGCGGAGAAGCGCGGCCTGCCGAACATCCGCAATGCCGTCGATTCGATCCACACCATGCTCGACAAAGAGACGGAGACGCTTTTCGAGAAGCACGGTGTTCTCAGCAAGCACGAACTCCACGCCAGACACGAGATTCTGCTTGAGAGATACGTCAAGGAGATCAATATCGAGGCCCTGACCACTCTGCAGATCGCGAAGAGGCAGATAATCCCGGCCGTCGTGGAGTTCACCGGCATGGTTGCCAATACCGTCGGCGCCATCAAGGCCGCCGGCGCCACGGCAAAGGCCCAGAGCAAGCTGCTCGGCGAACTCTGTGAGCTGACGGATGCCCTGGCTGTGAATGTAGTCAAGCTCGAAGAGGCGCTCGAGAAGGCGGAGAAGAAAGAGACCGCCGAGGCCTATAGAGACATCGTCATCCCGGCCATGAACCAAGTTCGGACAGTCGCGGACGAACTCGAAACGATCGTCGACGCCGAAATCTGGCCGCTCCCGACCTACGCGGAGATGCTTTTTAAGCCCGGATTACCCATATAGAATGAAGTAAGACAGCCATCATGTGTCTAATATAGAAGTATAGTGAGCGTAAATCCACAGCCTGAGTGTATTGGACTGCAGTGATTACGGAGACACCTGATGGGTGAAGAGAAAAACGATGGTTTGAGACTAGATTTCGACCCTCGAATCTGGGTGCAGTTTACAGGCAGCAAGATCACATCGGACGCGGGACTTCTGGCATACCGGGAGTTGGACGAGAAGCTGGGGCTTACTGTTATGGCTGCCGGATATCTCACGGACACCAGAAAAGGCAAGAACATCCGTCATCATCTGGTTCCTTTCCTGCGACAGTCGATTTACAGCAGGCTTGCCGGATACCCCGACACCAATGACGCCGATCGGCTTGCTCGTGATCCGACAATGAGGGCGGTAGTAAGTCGCAGGGCAACAAGCAAGAATGCGGCGGCACGCAGTGCAATGGGACGATTTGAGACAGATATACTGACGATAGCAGAGAATCGGAACGCGCTGGTGAGGCTGAACTCCACATGGGTGTCCTCGGCGCTGGCGAACACCAAAACAAGGAGAATCATCCTGGACATGGACAGCTCGGTGAGCAAGGTCCACGGCAGCCAGGAAGGCGCCAAATACAACGGACACTTCGAGTGTGTTTGCTTTCATCCGATATTTTGTTTCAACCAGTATGGAGATTGCGAAGGAGCTATGCTGCGTGATGGGAATGTATCATCAGCCGAGAGGTGGTTGGAACTGCTCGTCCCGATTGTGCAACGATACCGAGGCTTAGGGCTGCGGATGCTGTTTCGCGGTGATGCGGGTTTTGCCAGACCTGAAATATACGAGTGTCTGGAGAAAGAGGCTTACGAGTATGCCATACGGCTGCCCGCGAACCAGGTGCTTCATAGAGAGATAGACCCACTGCTTAGCCAACGTGAAACGCCCCGATTTAATCGGGGAAGACCTGTAGTTGTATACCACGACTTCCAGTATCAGGCTGGAACCCGGAATAAACCACGGCGTGTAGTAGCGAAGATAGAGTGGCATGCGGGAGAGCTTTTCCCAAGGGTGGGCTTCATCGTCACAAACCGCACAGACACGCCAAAGGGGATAGTCCACTTTTACAACGGGAGAGGTACCTGCGAGCAGTGGATAAAGGAAGGGAAGTATGCTCTGGATTGGATGAGACTATCCTGCCACAAGTTCAAAGACAACGCTGTCAGGCTGGCGCTGTTCGTCTTGGCTTACAACCTGGGGAACTTTCTGAGAAGATTCGCGCTGCCCAAGGAGATATCAACTTGGAGTTTGACAAGTATGAAGCAAAGAGTGATAAAGGTTGGCGCAAGGCTTGTGATGCATGCCCGAAGGCTTGTATTTCAGATGGCGGAAGTGAGCCTGACCAGAGGGCTGTTTTCTCGAATACTCGAAAGGATACGACAACTTGAGCCAGTGCCGGGGTGATGGACAATCCCGCCTGTGATTTGAACGGAGAAACACGAGCCCAACCAGAAGGGAATGCCGATCTACGTCTTGTCACGGTCTTGCGGTGTATGTGTGGCGGTTGCGACACCAACAATAGACCATTATTGTTCATCTAAGTGAAAGAATATTTGACGTTAACGAAACCCTGAAGTATACTCAACTAAGTAGGCTGAGAAATCAGCAACAAACGGGATTCCTAAATCTTATATGGGTTATCCCGGCTTAACGGACCCGGGAGGAAAGGTAGACAATGAGAAGAACTCCAACAACAACTAAAATGATGGTGCTGGCAGCAAGGAGAATCGCAAAAGTGCGTTATCTAATTTTGGCTGCAGTCTGCCTTCTTATGCTCGTAAAACCAGACCCGTCATCGGCTTATGGCAAGGTTGAAGTGGACCCCAACACACCCACGGCAATATCCTCTCAGCCCGTCGATACGAAATCTGGGCCTGACGATCGTCTCAGCAAGAAAGTCACCTACCAGGTCAAACAGGGGCGGCTTCAAGATATTGCCAGCGAGCTCAGCCGGATCACGGGCGTCGCCATCGCCAGCGGCAAGAACAACAGCGACTGGCGCGTCCGAGATATCCCGGTCACCATCAGCGCGAAAGATATCAAACTCGGCAAGTTGCTATCAACCATTGCCGATGTGAGCCACGTTGCCCTCACCTCAAGCAAGACCGTCGACAGTCCGCGCAAGTACCGGTTCGTCCGCACCATTAGAATGGAGAGGGCACTGGCCGAGCACGAGATCGCGCAGAATATTCAAAAGCGACAGAAGTTTGACAGGGAATGGGCGGCGGCGGAGAGCCTGGCATCCCGACCTGAAGAGACAGGTGATGATGAGAAGAGCATGAAGTTCAATAATGCTCGGGCGATTGGCAGGCTTGTAAGCGCTCTGGGTAACAGCACTCGCGATACTGTAAAAAATGGCGAGCAGGTTATCCTCCAAGGAGAAAGCTTGCCAGAGAACGTGCGGCTGGCCCTTCTTGAGCTAGTGGCGGTAATGCGCAAGAGACACGATTCAGGTTTCAGCTTCTCCGGCTCGTATTATTCAAACAGCAAAGCTACCCAGCAGGATATGGAGCAAACTGAGGTGATCCTTTATACGCGTGAGCAATCAGATAGTATCTGGCCGCAGATCTGCGTCAATTCCCCTGCTCACAATGAACGTGGCGATGCTGTTATGGACAGCCTCAATGTGGGCATCCGGGATGCACTGGAGTATGTCAAACTGCCGGAGACAAGTAATTCACTGCCTGATCCGCTCGGCGGCAGCGATATCAGGACCAAGTATACTCCGGTGGAATGGAAAGACCCGATCCAGGAGTTTTTGGCGACAAAGGTTAAGCTCAAAG
>Ga0315287_10000586_pt1 | contig 32066 bp, 29 predicted proteins | sample YL17G11_0_MG_FD_205037 | JGI IMG/M metagenome (GOLD analysis project Ga0315287, IMG submission 205037) | Sediment microbial communities from Yellowstone Lake, YNP, Wyoming, USA - YL17G11_0 | ecosystem: Environmental > Aquatic > Freshwater > Lake > Sediment | place: USA: Wyoming | collected...
GTGATGGGACCTTGCCGGCCTCCTTTTCGGTGCGCCTGTGCTTCGAGCGGCCCTCGACCGTATCGTGGCTCTCGCGCCACTCGCCCTGGACCCATTCCAGGTAGAACAGGCGCGGGCAGTAGGCGTACTCGTTGAGCATCCTCGCCGGGAGAAGGTCTGGCATGGAACCGGTCTGGCCGGGACTGCTGTCCGGCTCCGGCGTTTCACTGTTTTCGTTCATACCCTTTTCGCTTTCGGGTGTTTTTTGGTCATGACTTTCTTTTTACTCTCATCTTTTTGTTGGGATTTGGCCATTTCGGGCAGGACCTCTATCACCGCTCCATCGAGCTCTTTCCGAGCCTCCTTTTCGCTGATATCGAGATAGTTGCGGGGGGACGAGACCTTTCTGCCGGATTCCCGCTCCAGGTTCTTGCGGGCATCGCCTGCTACGACCCCGCCTTTGCGGGCGGCCGTCCTGTTCTCGGTGAAACCCCTTGCATCCTTATTGCGTGCTATCTCAGTCGTCGCCGCCTCGCCCAGCATGGTGAAGATGAGCTCGAGATCGTTCATATGGTCTCTCAGCTCCTGGCTCTTCAACCCCTTGGATCGCTTGTATTCGCTCGGGGTCATCCCGAAGGTTGCATTCGATATCTCCGCGGTCAGTATCGAAAATTCCATGTCCTGTTCAATCCCGCGGCGGCTCCATTCGTCCGTCAGTTCATCGCGGATGGCAATACCCCTCGCCCGTTTCTCAATCCAAGCCTCTGAATACCCCTTCGCCCGGTATATCTGCTTCATCCGTTTCATTGCGAGCTCGGGGTCCTCTATCTCACGGATCCGATCATATCCGACCTTTGCGAGCCATCGCTTTAGAGGCTCAGCCCTTTTGGATGGAATCGACTGGATGAGACGGAACATCGTTTCGGTATCGGCGCAGTCAGTTTCTCTGAGCTTCCCATCTTCCGCCGACAGTTTCAACTGTACGATTTTATCGTACAGTTCAAACCCCTCTTCTATCAGCTTCACCTTCAGGTCGGCCCAATACCGTCTTGGTATGGTGCTTTCCGTCAGTACCTCCACGATGTCGATGACAGAGAAGTACCACTGCTTGTCATGCCATACGCGTCGAATGCTCTTTCCGCGAAATACTACCAGCGCATGTTCGGATTCCATTTTGACACCCCGTCATTTGGACTGCTGTTCCTTGAGCGCTTCCTCCGGTTCTTCGTTGTCCGTTGCAGGAGGCGCGCTCCGGTCCGGGTTCAGTTTTCTATCGGTCATATGGTCAGTCCTTGTCCATTTCGGCATATGCACGGTCATGCAGTTCCTTGATGCGCCGGCACAGGCTCTTCATCGCTTCGTAACCGGGGCCGGACTTTTCCGGATATTCCTCGGTATCCTTGAGCGCGTCCTGTGTGACCATTTCCAGGCAGTCCATGTCCCACCTGTAGAAGCCTATCGGACGCGTGCCTTTGTATTTCTCGATGCGGTTGTCAAGACCGAACGCCTCGCACATCGATAATGTGAACTTTTTGAGTTCGACCAGTTCCCGCCCGGTGATGAGAATCTCATACCGTTTGTCTTTCGATCCCGGTTTTAACATGAACGCCCCTCATTGATTTGAACAGACCCTTCAACGCCTTCCGATGGATGTAACTCCTGATACGAAATGCACATCACTCCTTTTCAATTACCGTTTTCGGAATTGCCCCTGGCCTGTCGAGTTTTGATTCCATCTCGGGCACGAACAGTCCGAGGCCGAAATGCGCTCCATATCCTATCGATACAGGGCCGTTCACGGGCGCGCCAAACTCGATTCTGAACCCGAACCCGATACTGGGAGTTTCGCCCTTCCGGTTCCGGCGGAACTCCAGCCACCTGACGGTTCTTGCTTTTCCCTCCAGGGAGAGTACGGGCGTTACCCGGACCGGTTCCGGAAGGCCGGTATTTGCAAGCTCCCTCCTGACTTCCGATGCGAGCCATTCGCCGTATTCGCCCCGGCCTTTCCGGTAGTGATGCGTCGGGATGAACGGCGTCGCGCTCGTCAGGACCGTTGCGGGTGCAAGCAATTCCTTCTGAGTACCCCATTTCAGTGGAATAAGGACGATATCGGGCTTTCCCCCGCTCTGCCATATCCGGGTCAGCGCTTCGAGGGCTTTTATCTCGGTCCGCTCGAGCGGCGTCCGGCTGTATACGAGCAGGTGGTCAAGCCGTCCGTCGCCGTCGCTGTCCATCGGCAGGTAGTAGGTATGCCCGTGCTCCTTGAGCGGTTTGCCGGAGGTGTCCTTGCCAGAAAATGTCCGTGAAACGCGGGATGGGTCCCCCACAATTCTTTTGTGGATTCCCATCAGTTTCCGGCGGATGCGCTCTGAAAGCTCGAGCGTGGTGGCCACGTGAGGCAGAATCTTGGAATCGAGCGCGTAGAGGATTCCGTTCACGGGCTTTCGATTTCGGAGATCACGGGGTACCGGAACCACCTGAAACGCGGGATACGGCCTGTTGTAGACGAAGAATCTCATCGCCGGTGGCTCGCTCATCTTTTTCTTGTGAAGCTCCGCAGTTGTGAATCCGATGGCGTCAAGCCAGGTCAGTGCTTCCTTTGCGCCCTTGCCCGTTTTCAGGGCGGGTTTCAGGCTGTATTCTGCTTTTGAGACGGGACACGCTACACGGACCGGTTCTACACCACCTTGTATGCTGCCGGACCTTTCCGCCGGGAGGCAGTTCCAGTGTTTTCCTTCACAGGCATCCAACGCCCTTGCAAAGACCCAGGATTCGGAGCGGCCGAGGTAGTTTAGCTGCTCCAGCAATTCGTTCAGGTCCGCAAGCTGAGGTGCCGGCAGGGATACGCTTTCCCAGTGGAAAAGGACGGGTTCTTCCGGAGACAGGGTGACGAACGCGTCGAATATCTTTTGTTTTTCAAGCGGATTCAAGCGGTTTGCGCTCAGGAATGAGCGGATGTGCCCCGAATTGGCCGGCGGAAGGTGGATGTCCGGACTTCCGGAAGAGAGGGCCGCAAGCAACGGCTCGACCCGGCTATCGGGCCACATCGCCCTTTTTCGTTTCCAGGCGTCCACGAGCGCCCGTAACAGCCGGTATGGTGAGGGAGGCCATTCCGGCACACCTTCGTTGACGTTCCGTCCCCACGCGGTCGCGTGATAGCGTCCCGTGAGGAACCGGATTTCGATGACCAGCATCAAAATCCCGTCCCGTTATTTTGTCTCGTCTTCGCTTCCGGGCTCTTTTTCGGAGACTTCATTTACCTTGGTCTTCAGCTGGGTAACTGGCGGTTTCGGGAAAAGACCCTTGGCGGCACAGGCCGATATACCCGTCTTTACCGCCTTGAGCAAGTCCTCTTCGGAGGGCAGCTTAAAACCGGCGGGAGCGACGACCTTTTCCGAGCCTTTTTGCATCAGGTCACAGGCAGTCCTCAGCCTCATCTGGCCGTTGAGCAGGCGCCGTATCTTGTATAGCGCCAGCGCTATCAGGAGCTCCTGCGCTTCGGGCTCCAGACCATAGCCGGTGAGCAGGGACAGGTCCAGATTGAAATAGGCGGTCATCTTCTTGGCCGTGAACTCCATCCTGTGGTACGGCACGTTGCTGTAGACGTTGCCGGTCTCGTTGATGGACCGAATTTTCCCCTGCGGGTCGATGGGATTGTTCTTCACACCGCCGGACGCCGCTTCACGGATGTCTTCGGCTTCGATGAACGCCGTTATCGCGCGGGGGACCTTTACCCTCCCATCCTCGAGATTGGCGAGAAAGACCCCGTGGAGAAGGGCGTTCGGGTCGTAGTAAAGGAGCGCCCTGGCAATCTTGGGCCAGTCCAGTGGTTTCCCTTTCTGGTAGCCGGCCAGTTTGACGAAATCCGCCTGAAAGTTTTTGTCGCTGATAATGTAGGGGGAGTTGATTCTGTGGGCTTCCAGCAGGGATGAGGTTTCCGCCTCCGTGGCGCCGGTGAGCTGGACGAGGATGTATGGCAAGCCGTCGAGTTCCTTGACCATTCTCGGGCCTTCCCCGGCCAGAATCGTGTGCTCCAGCCGGTTCGCCATCGACTGAGCGGATTCCACCAGAAGCATCCGGGTCCCGTCCGGTCTTTCGTAGACGGCCGCGCCCAGATCAGCAAATCCCGTGGGCTGGAACCGGTCTCCCTGTATCGGTTTCAGGTCGACTTCGATCAACAATCGTGGCACACTACCTATTTTCTCGAACATCATCTACCACCTCAATCCTAACTGCCCAGAGCCCTCCTTTCAAGTTCCGAGGAAGTTTGGACTGGAATTAGCAATGCGGCAGCGAGCCTGGCGCCATCGGAAGAATTCGGGAACTTTGCCTTGAACGGGGTGAAGCCAGACGCATACAGCCTTCTCTGGGCTATCGTGCACGCTTCAGATACACGTCCTGCGAGAAGCAGGGGAATGACCCGGGATTCCGGCTGGACATTGATGCGGGACCCGTCCGGCATCCGTACTCCGTACGGATGAAACAGCAGTTTGAGCTGTGCATATGCCCAGGAGACGGGATTGTCCGATACCGGAGTACGCCAGTTCTGGCCAATTCCCTGACAGGTTTCGTAGGAGCCGGATTTTTTCCAGTCGACCCAGCCGAGGCCGAAAAGCAGGTCTTCCAGCAATTTCTCATCAAGATTGCTCTCGATGAATGCGGCAGCGTCACGTGGATGGATAGAAATGTATCCGGAAAATGGGAGTTTGGGTGACCCGAGACGCGCGTGGTCCATCAAACGCCGGGACAATACACGGGCAAGACGGATGGACAGGCAGTTGCCTTCCCAGCATTGCTGGCCCTTCCCGGTTGCCCATTTCCACTGTTTTTGCGGGTCTACGGGAGATATATTGGCCCTGACTGGACCGATGTTGCCGGATTTACCGATTGAGGCGAGTGCAGCAGCTATCCGCAGTTCGACAGACCCATCATCGGCTGCAAGTATCCAGTCTGGGGACAGTCCGGATACAGGATTGAACCCTTTCGTCTTTCCGGACCGGCCAGATACTGAAAGGATTCGCTCGAGACGGCCGAGAGCCGCAATCAACGACTTCATCCGGCCTTTCCCGCCCTGCAGGAGTGCCGAATAGATGGCTTCGTCCACGTTCCGGCGGGTTGAGGCCAGACCGGCCGGCGGCTCCGGGTAATTGCGGATGAAGCGGTCCGCAGAAGCAAGAGGCTGTGCCAGCTGTCTTATCAGGTCGACTTCCCGCCGTTCCTTTACGGGATAGCGGGACAGTGGCACCGCAACGAGGTTGTCGCCCCTCCTTTTCAGGAGAGCGTACCGCGTGAACTCCTTCACACCCCTGTCAACGCCAAGGGATGCGATTGCTTCGGCGAATTCGATGCCGTTTTCTGCGGATTTGTAGCCGATTTCTGCCCGTCCTTCCCCTATAAACGAGGAAAGCTCAGGATAGCAGGTGGGGTTTTCCCATAATGGCGCCCATATCTCCCCGTTCGATTTGTCCTTGTCAGCATCCGATGCCGACGAATATCCGGCAGGGGTCTGCCGGACGGTGAACGGGCTGCAGGCCAGTCTGCTGCCTCGGGCGTTGTGGCGCCGGACGATGCTTCCTCTCCAGGAAATGCTGCCCTCGAGGGCAAGGATGAAATTCCACGGGTTGACCGGGAAGTTCTTCGTTTCTATTTCCGGGCCCTGATTGTATCCACCCGCACGGCCGGGATCGAGCTGGCCGACAGAAGCACAAGTCAGGTTCGAGGTCGCATCATTAAATAGCGAATTCCGCAGGAGCTCCTCCGATTGCTCACGCTTCTCCGAAAATACTGTGTCCTTGACGAAATACATGAAATTGTTGCTGTAATCTAGTCGTCCTTCGTTTCCGCCCGTGACGAGGAGCGGTGGGCATATTATCTCGGAATCATCGCCCAGGATGATTGCCGCATCAAGCCATTCGACCGCCCGGGAAACGAGCCGGGACCGGCAGTAGAGTACGATTTTTTCCTTGTTCCCGCCACGCGTGACACCGGTTACCTTCGTCCTCAGCTTCCGGACTGCCCGTTGGAAATTAGACAATGTCTTGTCTTTTCCGCTCTTGTCATTCAGACCCGCAATTTCATCGATGGTAATGTCCAGAGGATTCTTGGAACCAGTCAGCCCTTTAACCTGTCCGGCCATAGTGCGGACATCTTCCAGCATTTCAAGAAGTTCGTCTTTTGCCCTCCCGCGCTTTCCCGAAAGGTCGTCTTCGAGGAATTTAATCATCTCCCCGGCGGTCATGTTCGTTCGGGGCATTTCGGGCCAATTCAGGATGGATGCGATGGTTTCACGGTATTCCTTCAAACGCGCATCGGTGCTGTTTAGTATGAAATCTCGGCCCTCGCAGGAGTCGCCTTCGTAGAACCCACTTCCGCCGTTCCAGGGCGAAACGATTGGAGACGGAATGTATTCCTCCCGGAAGAACTTGACAAGGCCTTCCGCATCGAGCGACGAGACGAGATGGAATACCCCCTCCTTCCAGTAGCCTTTCGCCTGCTTGTCCTTCTGTTCCGAAACCAGCCTGAGAATCGAAATGGCCTTGAGATACGATGCGAATGGCTCGGGGTTGCACCCGGCAAGAGTAATATCGTTCATATTCTCCCTCCGCTGGCGCGCTCGTCGGCGGCTTTGAGCATTGCTTCGAAGAATGCCAGTCTGAAGATACCGATTTCCGGGTCATCTCTGAGGGCAATTATCCGTGAAAGCCAGCTGGGGCCAATGGACGTCTCGCCCAGCTCCATCACAGACAGGTCAAGGCGGCCAGCCGGAACGGAAACGCCTCCGCCAAGCTCGAAGGCAGGCAGTTCATCTCCGTCCCAGACGCCGCGCGCATACCTGCGTCCCTCTTCGGGAGGGCGCATCTCTTCCGGTATCGACCTGATGGACATCCGGACCTTTCCGTGGTGGGCGGCGGCGAGATATGCCGTCAGGTCCTCCTGCCCGTTCTGAAGGGCGAGAAGGCCGGAGGCCATCTCGTGCCGGAAGTATCTCCTCCGGTTTTCTTCGTACAGTTGCTTGTTCGGGACACTCCATCTCAGCCAGGCCTGGTCCGGCGCCTTCGCCAGAATTTTGTCGGGGACGGCTTTCCGGAGACTGGAGTCGATGTTGGCCTGGAATGCGGGATGCGCCTTTCCGGCATCATGCCACCGTGCCGAAATCATGATGCGGGAAAGCCACGGTTTCAGGCCCGGAATGTTACGAGTTATCGTCTCGACGGCTTTCACGACATCGTCGGAATGTTTTACGAGGTTTTGCCAGACATTCCGGGAGAGCTTGTCATCGCTGTATTTCTGGAGTTCAGTTCGATTGGACGGAAGGAGACTGGAGACCGCGCCTTTTGTTTTTGGGTTCCAGCCCTCATTTTCATCGTAGCCGCCTTGCTTGCTCCTCAGCATTATCGTCATTCCGGGATAGATGGAAGATGCGTTGGTTATACGGTTCCATCCTCCCTCTCCAAGAGGGTCGTCGTACCACGCATCGTCTCGCTTGGTTACGAGCTCCCGGATATCCTTTATCGGAACAGGGCACAGCTCATTTCTTTCAGGTGCAGGTTCGAACTCTTCCGGTCCGGTTTCCGGCAGTTCTCGCCAGAAGACGAGGACCTCCGTCTCGGGATTGTCACGGATGAAACGGGATATATCGATATCTTTTCCTGTAATATCAGGAGTGGTGTCGAAGAGTTCTATCAGGTCCCGTTTCCTTATCACCTGTCCGCCTGGCTGGGCCATTGCAACCTCGGGAAGCGCGTGTGGTCCCGCATCAGTGCACCTGAGAATGATTTCTCGGGCCTGCAGGAGAGTAGGCAATTGATAAGGTGGCGACAGTTTCTCCTGCGCCTTCTCATCTGTCGGCAAATCAAACCAGACGACACGGGCATTCTGTTCCTTTCCAGTCCGGTTACACCGTCCGAACCTCTGGACAAGGCTCGGCCACGGGGCAAGCTCAGAGAACAGGGTGGTTGAAGTCAGGTCCACGCCTGCTTCGATGACCTGCGTGGAAACGGCTATAGTTCCTTCTTTTCCGGGGTCTGCAAGCAGTTTGTCGATTATCTTTCGACGGTCGAGCGGTCTATAACGGGAATGGATGAGCAACAGTGCGGCGGCCGGTTTTTTCTTCTTGATGGACTGGTACAGTTCCATCGCCCTGCTCACGGTATTTACAACCACGAGGGTGCGGCTCTCGTGCTGGTGGGCGCCGATTATTTCATCGGCGATTTTCGAGTGCTCACCGATGGGATTATCGGATTTGGAAAGCGGTTTTTTGGCCGCGACACGGAGATTGAGGGTCTCTGCAGATTTATCTCCCGGGCCAAGTGAGATTTTCGCCTCCGGATTGACTGGAGGTTCGTTGTCGACCGTCTTGAGCCAGTCGGGCTTGAGTGTAGCGCTCATCCACAGGCTTTGTACGCTTTCGAGGTTTCCAATCTGCCTGCGGAACGCCTGCAACTGGACCGTCGTGAGAAATCCCTCACCCATCAGCTGGACCTCATCGAGAATCCAGATGCAGTCATTGTTGAGGAGGCCGAATTGAGTGGGCCACCTGTACCGGCTCATTCCGTAGCCCCGGTTGAGCGCCCTTGAAAGAAGCATATCTTGCGTTCCAATGATGATTGCATCCCTTTCGGGATAGATATCCCATTTGTTTGCGTCTTCGCCACCCATGAGAATTGTAACTGCGATCTTTTCAGGGGTGTCCCAGTTTGGCTGATACTCTTCCACCGTTTCTTTTCCGTCCCCCTTTTTAAGGGTCACCTTACCGGCGAGCAGACCCTGATTGTTCAGCCATCTGATCGCATTATCCCTCGTCTGTTCGACCAGCACTCGCATCGGTAGACAATATACGAGCCTCCGCGGGGTCGCCTTCTTGACCGCTTCCGCCGCGAACCTCCGCCTCCACAGCCACGCCAGCACCACCGCCGCCGTCTTTCCGGCGCCCGTCGGAATATCGACGAGCTGCGGCAGGTCCTTCGACAGCGCGATGCGCATCTGGTACGGGAACGGCTCATTGCCCGTGGCCTTCCTGAAGAACTCGATGAAGGCATTCTCGTCCGCCTCGGTCAATGCCGATCCTCCGGATTCGGGTGCGCTCTTCATTTCGCCACCCTCCTCATGAGCTCCAGCTTTATCACGCGGACCCGCTCGAGCTGGCCCTTGGCGGCGAAGTTCTGGTAGAAACCATCCTTCTTGAAAAGGTGGGCGATATCTTTCCATTGCGCGATCCTGCCGCCGAAGACCTTGTGGGACGGGTCGCCGAGCCATTCCTTCCGGACGGCCTCGTCCGCCATGAGTTCGCCAAGAACCCGCACAAGCGCCTTGATGGTGACCGATGACGTGAACTGGTAGTTCCTGTTGCCCCATATGTCCCCCATCGCCTTCTGTGCGGCCCTGAAGAACTCGAAGAAGAGCGCAGGGGCCTGCCCCCGGCGGTCCCAGGAGTAGTGGTCTAGCATGAAGCGCCGCAGGGAGCCCGGGTCCTCGTCTCCCTTCCGCGGCGCCACCAGGCGATATATCTCGTTGAATAGTTCCGACTGCATTATCCACTTGTCCTCGCGGCTCCGGCCCCCAAGACGGTTAATCCGGTACCTCAGTGGAGACGACTGGTCTTCGTAGAGCGACTTGACGACCCACGCCGCCCAGCGCTTCTCGGGTGTGACCTCGAATGTCACCTTCTCCATCAGGTCAACAAGATGCGATTTGTTGATGCGGGTGTGCGTGGAATTGATTATGACGAACATCTCCGCGGCGAAGTCCTCCTGTCTCCCGTCGAATATTATCGCCGGGACATCGACGGTGGCGGCGTCTTCCGGGTGCTTTTTAGCGAACAGTTCAAGGCCGGCGAGGCGATGCTGGCCGTCGATGATTATGAACGGTTTTTCGGGCTCGGAGAGGTTGCCCGCCGCCGGGGAGTCCCTGAAAGGCCGGAAGTCCAGGTTCTCCGGCGTAAATAGCAGCACGGGGCCCGGTATCAGGGGCTGGGCGGAGGCGGTCTCGTAGAAGTTGAGTATCGCCTTCACCTTGCGCCTGACGAGCCCCCTCTGGAATGCGCCGTCGCTCTTCTCGACACCCCGGATGAACGAGGCCACATCCTCCTCGTCCGTCCTGGCCGGGGCCTCACCGGCGTCTGTGTAGTGCCGGCTCAGGAACTTGACCCGGCGCAAGATGTCCTCACCGCGGTAGCAGACCAGATAGAACGTGGCGTCCTTCTGTCTGACCCTCATAGCGAGCATTGACCTCCACCCCCCGTCCGGGCGATAATAATTCCCCCATCCAATTGATTTCCATCTTGACAGCATGCGCCAGCAATATCTTGCGCAGATGTAAACCGTCGCGGAAAAAGGTGATACTCATCAATCACAATAAAGCTTTGCGATTGGGCTTTAATATCCGGTTGGTACCGTTCCGAAAATGCCGTACCAGTCGTTCGACGATTAGTCACAGAACCGGAAATGATAATATCCAGGATGACGCGAATAATCGTTATGGGACCATTTCATTTCGCCTGTCTATTCCGCGTTTCGGACCCAAACGCCCTTCGGGGGGAATGGTGAACGGCATCTGCCCGAAGGGCGGCATCATAGGGTTCTGCGTGGTGTATGCCTGTCCGGACAGTTGCGACGGCAAGAGGTCCTGCATGGACAGCAGGGAGGAATGTCCGCTCGAATGCGAGAGATTTCCGCCGGACAAGAAGAAGTGCGTGGAGAACAGGTGAGATTATATACAATGAGCTAACATTAAATGGAAGTGAGTCGACTATGGCCAACACGGATATTGACGAAGAGCAGGCGAAAGTCCAAATCGGTGTTTGCGAGGTCGAGCTGGTCGAGGCGGAATGCGACGGGATACAGACACGGGATGCCGAACCCACCCTCAGGATAGCCCGCTCATTTCTCAAGGCCGGGGATTTCGAGAAGGCATTCCTATTTGCGGTCCGGGCAAGACGGATGGCCGTGGAAAGCCGTTTGAATAAGGATGCCCCGCTTTCCAGGGCAAAGCGATGATACATCGGGGATTTGGCGCGCAGGATAATTTTGCAGGCTTTCCAAAAAGTGTCAATGCTGCGGGGTTGATGATGGCCGATATGGATATCGACGAGGAAAAGGCCAAGGCATGCATAGAGGAAGCCGAAGTAGAGCTGGAGCAGCAGCGGTCGAAAGGTTCCGAGAACGTCGATGCACAGCGTTCACTGAAGCAGGCCAGATCGTTCCTTAGGGTCGGATTGTTCGAGCAGGCCTACCTCACAGCGGTCAAAGCCAAGCGCCTGCTGGAATCACCGGGCCAGCGCTAAGAATCAATCCAGCAGCGCAAGTATCTTTTTCGTGCTCTTGTAGTTGGGATAGTCCTCGTCCATCACGAGCGTGTAGAACGCGCATTTCTGGCAGTCGTCTATCTTTTGGGCGAACGCTCCCTGAACCTTGCCGCCGCACTGGGTCCCGGCAATGGCCCAGCACGCCCTGCCGCCGTTCTTCCCGCGGTTCACCCCGTCCGTCCGCTGCTCGGTCGCGGAGATGCAGACCCCTAACTGGGCGCAATTGATCCCGCCCGGCTCACGGCCGCATTTCTTGAACTCCCAGCAATTGAGTTTTGGCATACCCCTCATTTGCACATCATAGCATATAATAATTATCTCACAATATCCGGAACGAGAAGGGCCGGCCAACGACAACGGCCTGAAAACAGGCTCACGGCATCTCCATCCCGCACCATCCAGCCGATGGGGACCGTCACAGGGTCTTTAGCCGGTTGATGAGCGCCTCGAGATGCAGGTCCGTTGTGACGAGCGGGATGCGCTCTATTTCCGCCAGCCGGATGGCCAGCTCGTCCACGCGCTCGGGCTTGTGGAGCACGACCATGGCAGGCTTCATGGGGTGGGAGCGGATGGCCACCATCGGGGAGCGGCCGAACTTGACGCCCGTGAAAACAATTGCCCTCTCGCTGGTCCATCCGTAGACCTGCAGGTAGTCGAACGCACTCAGGGTCGTTATCGCCCTCATCGAATCCAGGACGGTGTAGCCGTAGATGGTCTTGTCCAGCTTCTCCTCGCAGGCAACTATCTTGCATTCCAGCGATTTGATGACGTGCTTGGCCGGTATCCCTATCGGGAACTCCTGGATTGCGTAGATGGCCTCGTGGGGGCCCATCTGGGTGTAGCGCTTCAGGACGGGGCTGCCGCGCTTGGTATCTATCTCCAGTATCGCGTTCACTATCCTGCGCAGGGTCTTGATGCCGGGGGATTTGCGCCTGCCCTTCTCGTAGTCCGATATTATCGAGGGTGAGCGGCCCAGCGCCTCGGAGAGCTCCTGCTGGGAAATACTGAACGCATCCCTCCATTTCCGCAATGTCCGGCCCGGTTCCGCCGAAAGCACTATCTCGCCGGCTATCTTCTCGGCAACATTCTCGGACACGCGATTGATATTGTCGGCACCGGTATAAAATAGTGTCGTAGTGCGCATCCGGCACTTGACGATTGGAGGGCGCGAATCTCCGTCGGAAACGCACAATACTCTTATCTATCGGATATTTCATCTCGCGCAACGATGGTCATCTGGTCACTCTGGGAGAACCTCTCCCCCGCCATGAAGATCCTCATCTATCTCAGGACGATAAACGGAAGGAGGGGCTGGGCGGGGGAACGCCCCATCCCCGAGGATGAGACCCAGCTCAGGATGGCCTCCGCACTCGGGGTGAGCGTCCCGAGGCTGAGCAAGATGCTCCGGCCTCTTTTGGCGGAGAAGCTGGTCAGGGTCGAGCGCCTCCGGCTCCGGACGCTCAAAAGAAGCCCTCTGGCATATTCCCTGACCTCGAGCGGCACGAAGATGGCCTCCGAGGAGCTTGAGCGCCTCATTTCCCGCGAGGTCCGGTACACGGACGCCGCCGGAAGGACCGACAGATTGCCTCTGGGCAGGCTCCAGAGGAACCTGAGGATGGACCACAACATATTCACACTTTTGAGGGCGACCCGTGAAACGGGAGAGGTCGACGCCGACGGCATCGGCGCCATCGCCGACGAGGAGCGAAACCGCAGGGGACCGAGGCCGACGCTGCTGGACTCGCGCAATTCCATCCACGTCCCGAGGAATTTCGTGGGGCGGCGGGCGGAGCTGGCGCGCCTGGACGAGTTCCTCGCCGGGGTGAGTGCGCGCCTGTTCATGATAACCGGACAGGCCGCCATCGGAAAGACCTCGCTTGCCTCGAAGTTCGCGCACAAGGCCGTGCAGACCGTCCCGGTCGTGTTCCACACCTGCCGCGAATGGGACACCCTCCGGAACACCCTCGAGCCGGTCGCGGAGCTGCTTTCCCGTTTCGGCAAGAACCGGCTCAAGTACCTGCTCTTCGGGGAGCTCAATCCCCTCACGATGTCCGATATCGCCCCGGTATTGGAGGCGGACCTGATGGGCACCGGCGCCCTCATCGTGCTCGACGACCTCCAGAAACTCTCCTTCGATTACAGGCCGCTCCTGAAGATCTTTCTCAAGTCTTCTTCAGGGCCCGAGAAAGGGGAAAAGAATGGGAAGGGGCTTGCGCCGGCAAAGCTCATCACCACGACACGCGAGCCGATAGCGGGCGTCTCCGACCCGCGCGACAGCGTGCTCAAAAGCGCCGTCATGGCGTTCGAGCTCGGAGGCCTGAGCCTTGACGAGACCACCGAGCTGCTGGCCCTGGAGAATGCAAGGGAACTCCCCGGCGAAACGGTCTACAAATACACCGAGGGGCACCCGCTCTACATCGAGCTCATCATGCGCACGGGGCTTTCGGGCGCCGCCAAGGATTTCAGGAAGTTCATAGGGCAGGAGATATTGAAGAAGCTCGGCGAGGAGGAAAAGGCGGTGCTGAGCTGTCTGGCCGTCTTCGGGACCCCCATCAGAATGGAGGAGGTCAAGATCCCGCAGGCGACGCCGGAGGCGTTCGAGCGCCTTGTCATGTTCGGGCTGGCCAAGGAGGTCGCACCGGACGAATACTACCTGCCGGACATAGTCATCGACACCATCTACAGGACATTGAAACTGGAGGACCGCAAGTTCTACCACAAAGTGGCGGCCGGTTACTATCGAAACTTCAAGGACGAAGGAAACGTCGCCGCATCCATCAGGCATCTGCTGAGGGCCGAGGATTTCCCCGGAGCCCTGGATGTGGCCTCGTTCAACGCCAAGGCGCTCATCCGGTCCGGGATGTCCAAGCTGCTCGAGGACGTGGTCTGCACGGTCAAGAACAAGGAACTATCCCCCAAGCACGCCGCTGCTGTCTTCAGGCTCCGGTCCGAACTGGCACTGGGGGCAGGCGAGTTCAAGATGGCCCAGCTCTACCTCGAAAGGGCCCTGGCCATGGTGAAGGGCGATACCCTCGAGGAGGGAAGGATGCTGGCGGCCCAGGCCCACGCTCTGAGAGAGCAGGTCCGCCTCGACGAGGCGCTCGAGAAATACCGCATCGCTGAGAGCCGCGCCACTCAGGTCGTGGATTTCCCAACGATGGCGGAGATATTCCGAGGCATCGGCAAGACCTACTGGAGGAAAGGCGATTTCATCCACGCGCTTGAGTACCACGAGAAGAGCCTCGACTACCTCAAGGCCGCGGAGATGGACGCCGATTACGGAGAAACGTTTGTAGAGATCGGGCTGGTCTACAGCCGTATGGGCGATCATGAAAAAGCCATGGATTACTACAAGAAAGGCATCGAGAAACTAGAGAAGGGCAAATACCTCCATCCGCTCGCTAGGGCTTACAACAACCTGGGCGTCCAATATTTCGACAGGAACGATTACCGTATGGCCATCGAGTGCTGGGAGAAGTGCCTAATGCTCGCTGAGAGAACGGGAAATAAAAGGATTATTTTCAGTGCGTTAATAAATCTATCCGACCCATATTCTAAAATGGGCAACTTTGACAAAGCGTTGGAATGCCTCGAAAAAGCAAAGCAGATGTCAGAGGATTTAAATGACCGGATCGGGCTCGGAGCGGCCTATACGGAGTATGGCATTACATATTCCAGCATGAGACTGTGGGAAAAGGCCTTTGAAAATTTTAGGAAAAGCCTGACAATCCGCACGTCGGCGGAAATGCCTTATGAACGGGCGATGACCTTTCTGGAATATGGAAAATCGATGGCGATGAGTGGGGATGTGAGTCGGGCCCGCGGAATATTCAATGATGCACTAGCCATGTTCAATAAATGCAAGGCTGAAAAAAGGGTGAAGGAGGTCGAGGACCTCCTTCGAACGCTCGACGCTAGTGCACGTTGAGTATGACGGTCCCCGCACGGTCGCGAAGCTGGGGCGTCTGGCTGCCGGGCCAGTACTGGTTTATCTTGGCGACCTCGTAGTTGTGCGCCTCCTGGAAGGAGACATAGCCGTCGTGATTGGTGTCGGCCGATGGTGTGTCGAGCCCCTCTGACAATTTGTAGTGGTGGGGCGAGAGCGACTCGGGTGCGGCATGGCTTGTGGCGATGACCCTGTTGTTGCCTTCGAGCGACGGGATGAATCCGCCGGAATGCATGCCCCCGACATCGATGGCCATCTTGTTGAACGAACGAATCTCGTTCACCCATGAACCCATCTGGGAGTTGGAAATATTGCCGTCAGAGGCATGATAGTAGTATGTCGGAGGGGAGTCCTCCAAATGATCCAGCGCAGCGATGAACACGAGGCTGTTGCTGTTGGTGCGGGCTGCAACGTACGATATTGCGCTGTGGATGCCGTTAACGGTAGGCATGCCATCCGCGCTCTGATTGTCCGCGAGGAATGTTATGTGGCTGTGCAGCCAGCCGTGGCCTAGCAGCCAGTCGTGGAGGGCCAAACCCTCGACTATCGGGTCGTTGCACGCCCCTTCCGGGGTCGCGAATATTACCGCCCATGCGTCGTTCTTGGGGGGCAGTGCGCCCGCGCCCGGCGTTCCCAGAGCCAGCACCATTATTCCGGCCACGGCAAGGATGGCCGCGCCGGAAACCTTTCCTAACACGATGTTCTTCATTCTGATTCACTTTCCCACCCCCCATTTTCGAGAGGGGAGCGGGCATTGGTGGGCATTCCCGACTATATGCCCACCGGGCAAGATTAACAGCAAAAGTCAAATATCAAATCATCTCCGACTATAGAGCCTTTGCTGTTAATGTTGCCAGAAACGGATATAATCGAACAGGAGAAATGGGCATCCGCGGCGCAGGTCGCAAGGATGGATGGCGAATGGTACGTTCCAACACAAACCGGAAGAATGGGAAAAAGAATCCTTGGTGCAAGCCACTGGACAAGGGCCTCATCGCAGGGACGTATTATTGTAATATCGATGAGCAAACTCCGGACGTCGATATCCGAAAGGGGAGCGAGTACCTCGACGGATTGCTGGGCAAGTCCTTCCTAAGAATGTTCGTTATGGACTGGTCGGGAAATTACATGGCAATGGGCAGGGAGTGCCGCAATTACCTGAGGATACCCAGCAGGGACATCGTCAATGGCCGCGCCTCGATAATCACGAACATCGAGGACGTGGAGCCGCTCCTCGAAGCGTTCTTCGGCGCGAAGTCCGGGAAGCACATCGGGAGCAGGGTGCGCGTCCGAGGCTCAGACAACATTACGCGAGCGCTGGACATCGGCTTCACCTCCATCGCGTTCCAGGATAAGGACCTCCTCGTCGGGACGGTAAGCGAGCACCACAGGATGACGGGCGCCAAGAAAGGTGGGTCGTGACCTGATGGGAGGTTCCGGGAACCCTGCCGACATTGATGGGAAAAAGAGGCGGGGCGAGGAACCGGCCGCCGGCGAAAAAGACGCCCAGTCCGAGCGCATCGAGGAGCTCCTCAGGGAGCGGGAATATCCCGACCGGCTCGCAAATCCGATATAACGCCTCTATTGTGTTGTCCATGCTCAGAGCATGCCAAGCCATTCCGATTTGTAGGCCAGCCTCCGGGCGCCCCCGAGGGTGAACGTGCCAAAGAGCCTCGCCGCCCTTTCCTCCGGCACGATGACTATGCTGTGCATTCTGAGCTCGGACAACTCTCGCAGGAATGAGGCGGCGAAACGCTTGACCGTATCGGTGCTGCAGTAGTACTCCATCGCGGAAAGGTCGTCGAACAGCACGAAATGCTCTTCGCCCCCGTATCTCTCCGTCACTTTCTGCAAACCGTTCCTGACGGCGGAATCTATCCTGTCCGGCTCGAACATCGAAAGGTACGTGGCATCTTCAGCGGTCTGTGCCGCCGGGGCGGTCCCGGAAGCGGCCGACAGGTCAACATAATGGGGTGGATGCTTGGTGCTTATCCGTGTCCTCAGGGCCTTGCGGTAGATGTCGCAGGGCTTTGACATCGCCACCACCACTCCGTCCATATCGTATGTGCCCAGGAGCATGACCAGCGTCGCCAGGCCGGCCTTGAATGCGAAGAGCTGGGGTGCGGTCAGGGCCACGACCCCGCCCGCCGATTCGCCCAGGTCGGCCATCAGCTCATGGAACGCGCTCTCCAGCTCACGGGACCTCCTCTCGACGGGCACCGCGGGGCGCTCCTCCGAGAATCTCCCGGCGGCCCGCTCGTAGCACCTGAACGCCTCCTCGAGCTCGCCGAGCCTGCCCAGGACCATCCCCAGCTCCCGCCAGGCATCCGAGTGGCGGGGCTCCAGCTCAAGGGCGCCCCTGTATGCCTTCACCGCATCCTCGGGGCGATGGAGCGCCGCGAGGCACCGGGCCCGCTCAAGGTGCGCGCCGGTGTCCTTCGAAAAGTTCCTGAAAAAGTCCTCGGCCGCCGCGAGCGCCTCCGCCTTGCGGTCCAGCTTCCGCAGGAGCTCGATTTTCCCGAAGTGGCCCGTCCTGGCGTCCTTCCCGCTGCGGATGAGCCATTCGTAGACGGCCAGGGCCTTCTGCCAGTCCCTGGCGCGAAGCGCCTCTTCCGCACCGGAGCCGTCTACTTCAATCGGACCGCCCACGTTTCCCAGACCTCCCGAGAATCATCCCCGTTCATCCCGAACCGCAGGGGCGCCGCTCATTCAAGGAGCCACTCGTCGGGGATGTCCACCTCGATCTGGGCGAACTTCCTTGCCGCTGCGTGCAGCTCGTCGTACCCGCTCCGGGCCGTGACCGTGAACATCTTCTGGTTGGGGAACCGCTCGAGGAAAAGGTTGGATTTCCTGAAGAACTCATCGATATCCTTCTGGGTGTTGTAGATGGCCATCGTGGCCAGGTTGTCCACGATTATGAAACCCATGCCCCTTATCTCTGCGTCCAATGTGGCGCCCTTGGCCTTGTCCGAGAGGGCCAGGAACATCTCGTCTATCAGGACCACCGGATTCACCATCTCGGTGGCTATGACTACCCTCTTGGGCGGCTTCGGGTTGTCGCCGAGGTTGCAGACCTCGGAGCGGGCAGCGAGGTTCTGCCGCTCCAGTATCATCATGAGGTGCTTGTCTGGCCTCTCCACGGAAAGGTAGATGCCTCGCTCCTTGCGCTCTTCCAGCAGGATGCGCAGCACGGCGAGGTTTATCCTAGCCACGGAGGGAGCCCTCACGGTGAACAGGAACCTGCGTATGTTCTTGGGGGAACCCAGAGCGCTTCTTACGCTCTGGATTATCTGGATGTTCTGGCGGGTCATGCCGAGGCCTCCGGAAGCCTGCTCACTTGAGGCCCACTGTGACCGTTATCCCGTCCTTGCCGACATCCATCAGATGCTGTCCCGAGGTGTGCTGTGTGCCCCTCATCTTCAATATCTCGAGGTATTTCCTTCTCGAGCCTTCGGGGGAGAGCCCGTAGCTCAGTATTATCACCGAGTCGACGATGTACGATATCTCGACAGGATAGGGCTCGCTGGGAAGGACCTCGCCGGTGAGGATGGAGACCGCCTGCCAGTCCTTCAGATGGGTGGTTAGGTCGAACAGGAACGTCCTGTATTCGTCCTTTATCAGTTCCCCGATGACGGAAACGGGGTCGATGACGATACGCTGGGGCATGTGCTCCGTTATCTGCTCTTCTATGAACGCGAGCAACTTTTCAGGGTCGCGGTCCTTCTTGCGGAGCATGCCTCCCAGGTCCACGAACTTGATCTGCCTGCCGAAGGTCTCCTTGTCTATGAACGAGAACTCGGACACGAACCTGAGCATCCACTGGGTAGGCTCGCTCAGGGTCGTGAAGAACAGCCCCTGCTCTCCCCTCTTGGCCCCCTCGGCGAGGAACTGCAACGTGAAGGTCGTCTTCCCGGTGCCTGCGCTTCCCGCGACCAGCACCGTCGAAGGGAATGCAAACCCTCCCTGCATCATCTCGTCCAGCCCGGATATCCCGGTATGAATACGCGCCATCTTCTCTCCGCCCATTTTCAACACCCCTCAACATCTATCTCTTTTCCCGTGAAACTCTTTGCCAACTGATATATGTATTGTTCCTTGTTGTCCATGATGAGAATTATCCTCTCGAGCCTGCCTTCGGCAAGCTTCTTCTCAAGGGCCGTCATGAACTCCTTTATCCTGTCGTTGCTGTTGTAGAATGAGAGCGCCGACATGTTGGACACGACGACCGTGTATTTGCCGTCCGACTTTCCGGCCGCGACGAATGCGTCGAACAGCAGCTTGGGCGCGAACAGCCCGTTGACGCATTGGAGGTCGCCGATGCCCGTGCACACCATGTCCTTGTACACAACGTCATCGTCCGAGCCGCAGTGACGCTTCACAAGCCTCGACATCACGTCCGAAGGCCGGTCGATGGAAATGAAGATGAGCGGGCACTTGCTCTCTTTCAATCCCGAGCAGATGACCGCCAGGGCGACCGTCGGGAGGCCGCTGGGTGTGGCCGTGATGAGCAGCTTTCTCTCCTTCAGGAGTTCGGGCAGGCTCTCCTTCAGTCTCTTTATCCCGTTCCAGCCGAACGCCGCCGGCGCGCTCACGGGTCTGCCTATCAAAGCCACTCCTCCATTACAGGTATCTCTTTTTCGATGAACCCCTTGAGATGCGAATGGATTTCAGGGGCAGTCTGGGGGTCCACGATGAATACGGCCCTCATGGATGCGTACTTCTTCAGCAGCTCCAGAAGGTCACCCGTGAACTTCTTGACCTTGTCCATCGTTGTGTACTGGAGCATGACACCTATGTTGTCAATCACGATGAAGTTCATCTCGTCCAGGTTTATGAAATGCCTCAGTGCGCCTTCCGGTATGTATGCCCTGCTGAAGTAGTCGGATAATATCCTGGGCGCATAGCCGCTGGCGGTGAACTTGACCTGGGATTCCTCAGATTTGATGCCCGTGAGCTTTGATATGATGTCGATATAGATTATTCCGTGCTGGGGCACACCCTGCTTTTTCAGGGCCGCATACGTGTAGCTGTGGGGCCGGTCCACGGAAATGAACATTCCCGCCTCGGACCTCTTTCCAAGGAATATTTTAAGCAGGAGGAGGTTGAGCTTCATTATCTTGGTGAAGCGGCAGGTGAAAAGGTAGCGCGCCTGCGCCGAGGCGTTGGCGAACTCGGCAACGAGCCGCTCCTCCAATGCATCGGTCAACTTCCATCCCCCACGTGAGCACCAGACAAATCATGGTGCACAACATTCCGGTCTCGGATTATTATCATCGGGCTCACAGTATATAAATTTGTTGTTTCGATTGCCGACACAATACCAAAATCAAAAAACCCCCAGATATTTATCGTAAAAAGGTAAATGAAAAAGGAATCTACTGTCGAAATACGGAAGGAAAGGTATTTTATCCTCCAACGGCTTAATTCGCTGTTCAGTATGAGAAGCTCGACCCTGACTAGGAACATTATTCTTTTCATCATATCGATGCTGATGGTCATCGGTTTCTGGGGCCACGGGCAGTTCTATCAGCTCGGAGCTATCCCGCTGGTTCTCCTGGGCGGCGGAGCGGTATTCATTGTGCTTAGAGGAATTGCTTGGGCCAGCGGAAGCACCACACTCGGAAAGCACTCGGCGGGAACGCTCCTGTTCCCGCCCGACGATGTGAAGCTCGTGCAGTACGGCTCCAAAACCATCACCATCCGGCCCCTCAGGAAGACGAGGATGCGTGCGGGAAGCGTCTACGACGCGAAACTCAAGGTGACCTCCGAGAAATCGTTCGCTCACCTGCTTGTGACCGACGTCTACAGGAAGCGTCTCGGTGAGCTTACGGAAGAGGACGCCGAGCGGGAAGGTCTCACGTCACTATCCGAGCTACGAAAGCGCTGGGAGGCATCGTACGGCAAGTGGGACGATGACGATATCATCAGGGTCATAGAGTTCAGGGCTATGACGGCCTTCGGGAGGGCCTGAGCGTGCAGACCGTCTATCCCGTCGAGGAGCTGCTCTTCCAGTGGCTCCTGCTGCCCCTTTTTGCGGACCTCGGGCTGGTCATCTTCATTCTCAGGTCGGCACGCGGCAGGGTGGCACTCGCCATTTCGTGCCTCCTTCTCGTCTTCGCGGCCAGCACCATCGCGGTCATAGTCGCCGGCGGCCCGGGCTCGGGCGGCATGGAGTTCGTGACATCGATGCTCGTGCCTCCATTGCTGGCCGTGTTCTCGCTGTGCTATTCCGGAGGCAGGCAGGTCGCCGGCAGCAACATCTACCGTGTCGCCTACATCCTCCTGCCGTCGCTGGTGTTCCTCATCCTGGCGTGGAACCTGAACTGGTCCCAGTCCTCGGCGCCCTCGGTGGTCTTCTCGATAATCTACTATGTCATCGTGATGGCCTTTCTCCTGAGGGCATTTACGGACCAGATGCTTTCCGGCTCCGAGCCCATTCTGTTCGGCGTGAGCGTCACCGTCCTGTTCATCTCAGGCCCCATCTACAGCATCACGAACGCCGCCACGGGCCTGCACCTTGCGGTCTTCCCGTACACATACGCCCTGGCAGGGGCGCTGCTATCGTGGGGCGTGGCGCGCTACAAGAAGTTCAGCGTCCCACCAGCGGCGGAGGACTTCCTCCGCGATGCGGATGCGCAGGATATCGCCCCCGGAATATTCATGTCCCGGGAAGGGAAGCCGGCGGCGGCCAGGGCGTTCTTCACCCGCACCGTGAAACACGGCCTCCCCGGCCTTTTCATAGGCCGGACCCCGCCCCAGGTATTCATGAGGGCCATGGGCATCCATAGGGTGCCGGCCATCTGGCTCGCGCAATCCAGGTACGAGCGGTGCCTTGCCCCCTCGGAGACGGAGGTGCTGATGCACACGATACGCGATTACGCGGGCCAGGCGGGGCGCTCCGTGGTCCTGATTGAGGATATCGATTACATTGTCTCGAATGCGGGCCTGTTCCAGGCCCTCGATTTCTTATCCGAGCTCGTCTCCGTCGCGGAGAGGTCCGGCCTCACGGTCATCCTTCATTCCGGTCTCCTCACCTCAGACGAGCGCACCGAGCTCTCCGAGCTCGGGGTCAGGCCGCTGCGCGCGTAATGGATTGGACAGCTGGGTGGATGTAATATCGGCGCACAGCAGCGCGCCGGTCGCGATTTGCACCGATTGCGAGGGCTGCAGCCTTGTCAGCATCGAGTATGTGGAGCCGCCCCTCTTCACGTCGAAAGCCCGGAGCGCTTCCCTTTTTCGCTCCACGGCGCTACTCTTCCTCTCCGGGGTCCGTCCTCTGCTTCACACCGGACAGGAAGTCCTGCCTGAAGGCCTCGAACCTCTTTTGCAGTATCATCTCGCGTGCTTCGGCCACGAGCCACTCGACGAAGAACAGGTTGTGCACCGATGCGAGCCTCATCCCGAGCATGTCGTTCTCCTTGCACAGGTGGTGCAGGTAAGCCCTCGAATAGTTGCGGCAGGTCGGGCACGGGCAGCCGGGCTCGAGCGGCTCCTTCACGGACGCATGCTCCGCTTTCGAGAGGCTGTAGCTGCCCTCGGAGGTCATTATGGTCCAGTGGCGCGCGTTCCTCGTGGGGAATGCGCTGTCGAAAATATCGACCCCTTCCGCTATCGAATTGAGGAGCTCCGCCGCCGAGCCGACGCCCATGAGGTAGCGCGGTTTGGCCGCAGGAAGGCACTCGACGCTCCACCGGAGCGCCTTGAGCAAATCGTCTTTCGATTCGCCGATGGAAAGGCCACCGATGCCGTAACCGTCGAAATCAAGCGACACGAGCTCGTCGGCGCAGTCCATCCTCAACTTCTCATCAAGCCCGCCCTGAACGATGCCGAAGTAGAGCTGGCCGCTCTCGCCGCGCACGTCTGCGGCCCGCCGGGCCCAGTCGATGGTGCGTTTCGTGGATTCGACGACGCCCGCGCGACCGGTGCCGTATTTGGGACAGTCGTCGAGGGCCATCGCGACGTCGGAGCCGAGCGATGCCTGGATTGCGACGCATTTCTCCGGGCTCAGTTCGTCAATGGCGCCGCTCACTGAATTGCGGTACCTGATTCCGCTGTCACGAATCTTGAGCTCGAACCCGCTCCGTATGAGCTGGAAGCCGCCGCTGTCGGTGAAGATGGTCCCGCCCCATCCCATGAACTGGTGGATGCCGCCCATTTTCTCTATGAAATCCGCACCCGGGCGCATGTGGAGATGGAGCGCATTCGATATTATCGCCCTGGCGCCGACCTCGCGGACTTCTTCGGGCGTGAGCATCTTCACGACGGCCTTCGTGGCCACGGGCATGAACGCGGGCGTCTCCACCCGCCCGTGGCGCGTCGTGAGCATTCCGGCTCGTGATTTTCCGCAGACTGCCTTCAGCTCAAACATAGCATCGAGTCTCCGAAGCTGTAGAACCTGTATTTCTCCCTGACGGCCTCCGCATAGGCGGCCAGAATCCTTTCCCGGCCTGCATAAGCGCTGATGAGCATGATGAGCGTCGACCTCGGAAGGTGGAAGTTGGTAAGCAGCATATCCGGCCTGAGCCGGAACTCGTGGCCCGGATGGATGAAGAGGTCGCTCCAGCCCTCCGAGGCGACCAGCCGGCCGCCTTTCCGGGAACTCCCATCCGCCGTCGGGGTCAGCGAACCGCCGTCATGGAGTCCCGCACCATCTCGGGCATCGCTCCCGTTGCCGGCGACCAGCCTCGCCGCGCTCTCGAGCGTTTTCACCACCGTCGTACCGACGGCCACGAGGCGGCCCTTGCGGCCGTTGACCGCTTTGGCGGTCTCCTCCGGGACCTGGTAGTACTCCGGCTCCATTTTGTGCCCTTCGACATCCAGGGCCTTCACGGGTTGGAACGTCCCGGGGCCTATGTGAAGCGTCACGAATGCGACCGTCACGCCTCTGGCGCGGATACCGTCCAGGAGCTCCGGCGTGAAATGCATGCCAGCCGTGGGCGCCGCCACCGAGCCACGATTGCGGGCGAAAACGGTCTGGTATCGCTCCGGACTTTCGAGCTTCTTTTTCACGTAAGGGGGGGTCGGCATTGTCCCGTGCCGGTCCAGATACCCCGAAATTCCTCCCGGAACGGAGAAATCGAGCTGGTAGCGAGCCCCCTCTATTCTCTTGACGACCTCGCATTTGCCCCCTGTAATTGAAATAGTTTCGCCGGGCCGCAGGGGCTTCGCCCGGACGAGGGCCTCGGCCCTCTCGCCCTCGTTCCTGAGCACCAGCAGTTCCACCTTCCCGCCGGTCTCCCTCTTTCCGGCCAGCCGGGCCGGAAACACGAGCGTGTTGTTGAGGACCAGCACATCCCCCTTCTCCAGATACCCGGGAAAGTCACTGAAGCTCCGGTGCGATATCTTTTTCCCGTCCAGCACGAGCATCCTGGAGGCGTCCCTCTTGGCGAGGGGCTCCTGCGCGATGAGCTCCTTCGGGAGGTCGTAATCGAAGTCCGAAAGCTTCACGGAAAGCGCATCGTCCAGAGCATATTTGAGGATGCTGGGCCGGATAATGTCGATATTAGTCACTTCCCCTTGTCGCATTGACGCCTTTGAGGGTCTGGCTTTTGGTATGTTTCTCTCGATTTGAGGGGAAAAAGATATATCCGGACCCGATGAATGTCTTTGTGATGGATTGGTCAGGGTTTGCTGTATTAACCGGATTCGGCATAACGATGCTTGTCGCAGCATTCACCCTGGTAATTCTGCAACGAGTTCCCGCTTCGCTGTTCAAGAGCTTGTCCAGCACGCTGCTGTTACTTACCATATGTGCGTCGCTCGTCTATTCAGCGGCATTCGCCGACCTTCCTCATGACACCCTCGCCGTCCTGGTGACGGTCGCCCCGTTGATGGTCGTCTGGACCACCCCCGTCTTGCTGGACATGATGACCTCTCTGGTGGGCAACCCCAGGATCAAAAATGACTGGCTCCGAAGGGGTTTCATCTACGCGCCCATTGGTTTGATTACTGCCCTCATTGCGGGAGCGTGGGCGGCGAACCCATCCTACTTCGAGGTGGAATGGACGTACGGGATACCGAAGGCAGTCAGGAACCCGCTGATATTGACGCTGATTGGCATTGCCGCCGCATTTTTTCTGGCCTCGTTCATACAAGGCGTCCGGGTGCTGCGAACCACCTTGGGCGAGATGCGCACGGATATCGGGCTCCTGACAGGATTTCTCGGTGTCGAACTCGTGGCGATGCCTGTGATACTTGTCCTAGCGCCATTGGTATCATTATCCGCCGTCACGCTGATTCTATCGACGCTCATGAGCGTGATGATATCGAGGGCGGTACTGGTGAAGAGCCTCCTCCTGACGCCCCAGAAGGAGGATGTACCGAAGAAGACCGGCGTGGGGACTGGTACCGATGATACGGAGGCAGACGCCTGTGTCGAATTGGCGCCAGGGAACATTATATTCTATACCGGCCCGGAGCAGGCCCGCGATGTCTTCGTTTCCCTCGTCAAAAAAGGGAGGGAGGGCCTCTGGGTCACGCGGCGCTCACCCCACGATATCCGTGAGAAGTTCGGACTGGCCAAGACTCCAATCGTCTGGCTGACGGCCGCCACCGCGCCAGACATCGTGACCATCAAACCGGATGAGCTGGGACGGCTCACATCCGTGATAACGAGCTTCATCAGGGATGCCCACGATTTCGTGATTCTGTTCGAAGGCCTCGAGTATCTCTCGGCCAACAACGGGTTCAAGAGCCTCCTCAACATGGTCCACCTTCTCAACGACCGCATCATGAGCTCCGCCGGGAGCCTCATGCTTGTTGGAAATCCGGATGCATTCCAGGCCTCGGACTTCTCGGTCCTCAAGAGCGAGGCCGCTCAGGTCTGCCACGGCCCGCCGGCGCCATCCTCTAAGGAAGCGCACGGGAAGGGCCACTAGGACCGCTCATGGCCCGATTCGGGCATTGCAGCTCATTGTATCTTCTTGCCCGGGTCGTCGGGGAACTCGATGGTAACGGTTGTGCCTTTCTTGTTTTCGACCTTGAGCGAGCCGTCAATCTGCTCGACTAGCGACGTTATCATCTGGAAGCCCATGGTGTCCGAGGTCTTTGGGTCGAATCCCTTGGGAAGGCCGACCCCGCTGTCCGATATCGAGAGCCTTATCCGGCCCTTCGAGGCCCATTTCAGCTCCAGACGCATTTCGCATTTCTTCTCGTTCGGGAATGCGTGCTTGAGGCAATTGGTGACGAGTTCGTTGAGGATGAGCCCGCAGGGCACGGCGGTATCGATGCCCAACGGAATGGGCTCGAGGGCCAGCTCCAACTTCACATTGTCGGGCCCCATGCCGTAGAGACGCAGCATCTGCTTCACGAGCCGTTCGGCGTAATCCCCGAAGTCGACCCTGGCCATGTCCTCGGAGCGGTAGAGCCTTTCATGAATGAGGGACATCGCCCTTATCCTGTCCTGGCTTTCCTTGAAGGCCGCCATGACCCGCTCGTCCTTGACCCTTCTGGACTGGAGGCTCAGTAGGCTGATGATGACCTGCATGTTGTTCTTGACCCTGTGGTGGACCTCGCGTAGGAGGGCCTCCTTCTCTTTGAGCGAGGCGGCTATCCTCCTGTCGTCCGCGACTAGCTTGGTAATATCCTCGATTGTCAGGACCACACCGGAGACGGCGCCCTTTCCGTCCTTGAGCGGCGCACCGTTAACCGAGAGCAATATCCGCTCCCCAGAATGGGTGCGAATGGCATGGCGGATGTCCGTGACCGATTTTCTCGTGGACATGACCTTGCGGAAGGGCAGTTCCTCCTCAGGGAACGATTCATCGTCCAGACCGGTCGTCTGCCAGACGGGGGAATCGTATGCACGCCCCGCGGCGCTTCCCTTCTTCAGCCTGAGTATCTCCTCGGCGCGCGGGTTTGCATATGTGATTATTCCGCCGGCATCGACCATCAGTATCCCGGCCGGACTTGTCTCCGTGATACTTTCGATGAGGGCCTGCTTCGCTTTCCGTTCCTCTTCGGCGCGCTTTTGATTTGATACATCCATCACACCCGCGATTGCACCGATGTATCTTCCATCCTTGTCTGACAGGGGGGCCGTCTCCATGACGACGAAGAGACGCGACCCGTCCTTCCGCAAGAATTCGAAATCGTGCTGCTCGTGAACTCCATTCTTTCGCGCTTCCACTTTCTGCTCGGCGAGCCGGCTCCACTGTTCGTCCATGAAATCAAACAGTGTTTTGCCAATCATCTCCTTGACATTGTAACCCAGCATCCTTGCCATCTGAGCGTTGACAAAAGTGGTCCTGGAGTCTTTGTCGATGGTCCAGATTCCCTCGTTGAGGCTCTCCACCAGCACGCGGTACCTTTGCTCGCTGGTTCTGATATCCTCCTCGGCTTTCTTGCGCTCTGAGATGTCCTGCGCGGTGCCCCGAATTGTTTTTGGGCGCCCTTCGGCATCTAGCTCCAGCCTGCCCAGGGCATGCAGCCAGCGTGTGTCCTTGTCTTTGAAACGGACTATGCGAAATTCCATGTCAAAGAGCTGTCGACTCCCAATCACATCATTCTTCAGATAGTCCAGGACCTTCATGCGGTCATCCGGGTGGAGGCAGGCCGCCCAGCCCGCGATGGAGTGATCATATTCTTTGTCAATCCCGAACAAATCATCCATCACTTCCGATGTGGTGAACATCCCTGCGGGAATATCCAGGCTGTACGTGCCAAGGCCCGCAATTTTCTGGGATTCTTGGAGATAATATTCGCTTTCCTTCAAAGCCTCCTCCGCTGCCCTTCTCTCGTGTATGTTCGTGAGAACGCAAAGCAGGTTGTCCGGCTCGCCGTCGCGCATTATCAGCAACGCGTTGATATTGACCCACCGGGGGGCTCCGTCGGTATGGTAAACTCGGATTTCGATTGGGCGCCCCTCGCCCTGGATGGCCTTGAGGAATTCTCCCTGTGCAATAGGTAGGTCATCCGGGTGGATGAAATCGGAAAAGCTCTTCCCGATGATTTCCGCCTTCGTAAAACCGATTATCTTCTGGATGGCCTGGCCGATATCGATGACATTTCCGTCGAAATCGAGCGTGAACATGACATCGGTCATCGTGTCCACGAGCATGCGGTATTTCGTCTCGCTAGCCCGCAGGCTCTCCTCCGCCCGCTTGCGCTCCGTGATGTCCATCAGGTTGATGATTATCCCCTTTACGGCGGGGTCCTCCAGATGGTTGTTGGTGATGGCCAAAAGGTGATGCCATGTCCCGTCCCCGTGAAGGTAGCGGCACTCCCCGCTGGACTCCCCGCCATTTGTATCCAGTACGGCCGACATGCCGCCCATCATGCTTTCAATATCGTCGGGATGGACGAATTTCTCTATGAAATCGAGTACCGGTTTTCCCTCCACATACGACGGTTCCATGCCCATGGCGGACTTGAACGTCGGGCTTACGTAGGTGATGATTCCTTCCCGGTCGACAAGGATGATGACGTCGGCGCCTTTCTCGACCATCGCCCTGAAGCGCCTGTCGCTCACGCGGATGGTCTCCTCCATCCCGCGCCGCTCGGTGCGAATGTTCGCCTCACGCACCTCCCTCTCCACGGCCACGACGAGGCGCCCCAGATTTCCCTTCATGAGGTAATCGTGCGCGCCGGCCTTCATTGCGTTAACGGCAGTTTCCTCGCCGATGGTCCCGGAAACGATGATGAAGGGGATGTCCAGTCCCATTTTCTTCAATACCGCCAGGGCAGAGGGCGCATCGAAATGCGGCATCCTGTAGTCGCACAGCACGATGTCCCACTTGCGCCGTTTCAGGGCCTCCTCCATCGCGGGCGCCGTGTCGACTCGCACCCAATCCGGCAGGAATCCACCTTTCTCGAGCTGTCGCAGCACAAGAAGGGCGTCGTCCTCCGAATCCTCCACCAACAGGACGTTGAGCGTTCCGCCCATGCTGCTCATCTGTCCTTTGGCGGCGCCTCGTTGAGCACCAGCCAGTAGAGCCCCAGCGTCTTCACGGCCTCGGCGAACTGGACGAAGTCCACGGGCTTGCGGATGTAGCTGTTGCAGCCGAGCTTGTAACCGTTCTTGAGGTCCTCGTCCTCCTTGGACGATGTCAATATGACCACGGGGATGAGCTTCGTCTCCTCAACGGCCCTTATCTTCTTGAGCACTTCGAGGCCGTCCACCTTGGGCAGCTTCAGGTCGAGCAGCACTAGCGCCGGAAGCTCCATGTTCTTGTCGAACAGGAGCGCAAGCGCCTCGGCGCCGTCCCTCGCAACTATTATTTCGTTGGCGATGTTGCTCTTCGTGAACGCCCTCTGCGTGAGGGCCACATCGTCCGGATTGTCCTCCACCAGCAATATCTTCCTTCCGTTCTTCCTCATCATTTTTCGTCACCTGCCTCCTTCTCTTTCATTGATAGTTATCTATTCTTTGAGGTTGCCGCATTCTCCTTCTTTGCGGAATCCGTCTCTCTTCCGGCCACGTCCGTCTCTCTTCCGGCCACGTCCGTCTCTCTTCCGGCCACGTCCTTATCCCTGGGATTGAGCGTGAAATAGAATGTTGCGCCCTTCTCGACCGCACCCTCGGCCCAGACGCGGCCGCCATGTCGATGGACGATTCTTTGGACGGTTGCCAGCCCTATGCCCGTCCCGGGGAACTCCTCCGTCGAGTGCAATCTCTGGAATGGCGCGAAAAGCTTGCCAGCGTAGACCATGTCGTAGCCGGCGCCGTCGTCCTTCACGAAAAATGTCAGCTGGCCGTCTTTCTCCGTCGAGCCGAACTCTATCCTGGCCGATGGGTGCCTGCCTGTGAACTTCCATGAATTGCCCAGGATGTTCTCGAGCATTATTTTCAGGAGCTTGGGGTCGCCTTCGGCGTAAAGGCCGTCCCGGACCACGAAATCGACATCCCTTTCGGGCTGGGCCTTTCTCAGTTCCCGGTCCACGGAGCGGGCCAGGGCGCCAAGGTCCACCTTCTCGTGCTTCATTTCCGCACGGCTCACGCGGGACAGCTTGAGAAGGTCGTCGATGAGCTGGGCCATCCTTTGGGTTGCGGCCCGGACCCGCCTCAGGTTGTCGTTGGCGGTGTCGTCCAGCTTGTCACCGTAGTCCTCGAGCAGCGCCAGGCTGAAACCATCTATTGTCCGCAGCGGAGTTCGAAGGTCGTGGGAGACGGAGTATGCGAACGCTTCCAGCTCCCTGTTGGCGGACTCCAATTCTGCAGTGCGCTCACGCACCCTCTGCTCCAGCGTCTCGTTGAGCCGGCGGATCTCATCCTCCGCACGCTTGCGGTCTGTGAAGTCCGTGAATGTCCCGTCGATTCGTATGGGCGTGTCCTTCTCGTCCCTCACAATATGGGAGCTCGCCAGGACCACGATCTTTTCGCCGTCAATCTTCTTTGCGGCTATCATGTAGTTCCTTATGGATCTATTTTTCATCAGCTCCGCCAGGTAGGGCTTCCTGTCCTCCGGGTCCTGCCAGAAATCGGGCAATTTCTGGCCTTTCATGTCCTTGGCGGGGTCGATGCCTAGAATCCGGCTGAATGCCACGTTGTAATCGAGTATGAGCCCGTCGATGCTGCAGCTGTAGTATCCCTCGTCGAGATTTTTCACGGTGTCGCGGAACTTCGCCATGCTTTCCCGCAGGGCCTCCTCGGTACGCTTTCGGCCGGTGATGTCTATGAAACTTTCGAGAAGGTAGTTCTCGCCCTTGAGTCTGAGGGGCCTCACGGATTTCAGTATTTGCATCGCTGACCCATCGAACTTGAGCAGAATGCGCTCGGAGCGATCGAGGGCCTGGTTCTGGTCGCAAATGGGGCACTGGCCCTTCTCTGCAGGGCACAGGAACTTGTGACAGACGTTCCCCACGACCTTGGATCTTGGCAGGCCTATCATCTCCAGCGCCGCCTTGTTCGAATCGACAATGACCTTGGTGTTCCTGTTTATGAGCAGTAATCCAGTCGGATCGGATTCGAATATCGCAACTAGGCGTTCTTCGCTCTCCCGGAGCGCATCCTCGGCAATCTTGCGGCCGGTGATGTCTATGAAACTTACCACTATCTCGGATATCTCATTTCCCTTGCCCCTGACCGGAAAACCGTTCACCATCAGCCAGACAACATCCCCCGTGGCTGGCCGGTTGACCCCGCATACGAGGTCCTTTATCGGTTTCCCGGTCGCGGCTATCCGGTTGACCGGGTAATCGGCGAGCGCCATGGGCGTGTTGTCCCCGTTGAGGAACATCCACGCCGGGTCCATCGCGAGCTTCCCTCTCATCTGGTCCTCGCTCAGTCCCAGAAGTACAGACGCCCGGGGGTTGCTGGTGATGATGGATGTGTCCGGTGCGTGGACAACGACGCCCGCGTCGAGGTTTGTAAGAAGGTCGCGGTACCTCTTCTCGCTTTCCTGCAATCCCTCGTGGGCCCGCTTGCGATCCAGGACATTGTGCATCCCTTCCATCAGGAGGGTCAACTGCTTGACATCGCGCTCGTCGTAAGGGTCGGTCTTGTTGCCGACGCCCGCAACTAGCACGATGCGCTTTCCCGAAAACACTGGGATGTTCATGTGGCGGGTGACGGCCACATGTCCCTTCGGGTATCCCTTCTTTCCTGGAACGGGTGCCGAGTAGTCGTTTGTAATGACGGCGCGCCGCTGCCGGACGGCATCTCCCCACAGGCCCGTCGTGTTGACCGGATATATTATCGGCTTGTCGACTATCGCGCACTCGGCCATTGCGCTCTTCGACCACGAATGCATCGTGAGCACGCTCTCGTCCTCGTTGAGGAACGCAAGGTATCCTATCGTGCTCCCGGTCAGCCGGACCGCCTCCTCGAGGGCAAAATCCGTGACCTGCTGGAGCGTGGAGCCGGTCATCTGGTTTAGCCGGAGGAGCGTGTCTGTTCGCTCG
>Ga0315287_10000587_pt1 | contig 31970 bp, 24 predicted proteins | sample YL17G11_0_MG_FD_205037 | JGI IMG/M metagenome (GOLD analysis project Ga0315287, IMG submission 205037) | Sediment microbial communities from Yellowstone Lake, YNP, Wyoming, USA - YL17G11_0 | ecosystem: Environmental > Aquatic > Freshwater > Lake > Sediment | place: USA: Wyoming | collected...
GTCGTCTGGAACTGGCCACAGCCTGCATTGGTTATGACTTTCGAGCCGGTCTTTGCTTTGAGTTGCCGCTCAACCTCGTCACAGAGAGATACTCTGAGAATGCTTTTTCTTTGTAAGAAGCAAACAATTGTTCAAACTTTCTCTCTTTCTGTCGTCGTCTTGCGTTCTGTGTCCGCCCGCTCACGCTCACACACGATGCGGGTCGTCATCGCCCCAGGTACAGCAGCGCCTCAGAACAGAATCCGCGCCATCTACACACGCCTCGTTCTGCACCCCTGCTCTGCGCGCACCGCACCTCTCACGCCCCGCACTTTTCTCCCCCATCAAAAAAACAGGCCCGGCCGGCCCGCCGGCCGTGTCGACCTCCTTCACTGCCACCCCCTTCACCCTACCCCACCCGCGCACTCGAGCCCCAGCCCAATACCTGCTCATCGAGGGGCGGGTGTACGAGGCGGCCCTGTTCCGGCCGCCCACGGGGGCCTGGTTTGCGGGTGAAGGCGTGGTGTCAGGTGAGAAAAAGAGAGAGAGAGCAAACTTCCAATGCACGCGCTTTTTTTTAATGGAAGAGGCAGTGTTGGCACCCGTCGCCGCGTCTCGCACGACCGCGCGCGCCACCACCAGGCTCTGCTGCGTGCGTTCGTGGGTAAGTTCAGGCCCGAAACTCACTTTCGCATCCTTTGAAATACACACACGCAACTTTTTTCTCCAGACGGCGGCGTTGGCCTCGTCGCGGCGCTCGACCCGCTCCTCCTCGCGCTGCCCCTCCTGGAAGCCTCCCGCGGGGTGGGGGTGGGCCAGGCCTCGCCCGACTCGCCCGGCCAGTTCCGGGATGCGGAGCAGGCGCTGGGCGAGGTCGGGCCGGCAGGGGCGGCCCTGCTGGCGGCCCTGGCGGCGGTGGGAGGAGGGGAGTCCGCGACGGCCGCGGGCGTCGGGGAGGACGGGGAGGTTGAGGTCGAGGACTCGCCCACCCCGCCCACCCCCTCCACCGCCGCCGCCGCCGCCGCCCTCGCCGCCGCCACGTCCGCCCTCGCCTCCATCTGCAAGACCCGCACAGTCGGCCCCGACACGTACGTCCGCCTGGACGACGCCCGCGCCCTGGCCTGGCTGCGCCTCAAGGCGGGCGCGGCGGGCGGTGCGCTGCAGGCGGCGGCGGGCGGGTCCGGCGCAGCGGCCGCCCTCGACGCGGCCGCCGCCACGGCCGCGGGGGCCGGCCTCCTGGCCGAGTGGCTGCCCCCCGCCTGGGCGTCCCGCCTGGGCGTGCCGACGGACGCCGAAGCCGCGGCCGCCCGGGCGCGGGCGCTCGCGGAGGCCCGGGCCAACCCAGGCGGCGGTGGTGGTGGGAACGGAAATGGAGGAGGGGAGTGGGAGTCGAATGAGGACCGGGCGAAGCGGATCAAGACGGCCATGGCGGAGAAGTCACGACGGAAGGCGGCCGAGGCGCGGGTGGAGGCCAAGGAGATCGTCCGGAAAAAGGAGGCGGCCGGAATGAAGAGCCTGAGCGCGTTTTTTGTGAAGAAATGAGCAGCCCATCACTCCCGATCCGCGCGTACTTCCTTTTTTGTCTCGATGTCCGCCCCACCCCCACCCCCGCCGTCGGGCTTTGCGCCGCAGGTACGGTCTATGGAGAGAGTTGGCTGGTGGTCCCGCTCGTAGGGCGAGGGGCGCGTGGCCGTTGGACTTCCTTCTCGCACGCGCCCGACCCCCCCCACACCACCACCACCATTCGTTTCATCTTCATCTCAACCCCTTCTCCCTCTCTCTCCTTCCTCCAGCCGCCCGGCCCGCCCAGCTGGGGCGCGCCGCCGCCGCCGCCGCCTCAGCCTGGGTGGGGCGTACCACCCCCACCCCCACCTCCACCTTCTGCGGGTGGGTGGGCGCCGCAGGCAGCGTCGCAACCCCCCCCGCTCGGCTTTGCTCCACCACCACCACCACCACCTCCTGCCCAGGCGCCTGCACACCCTCCACCTCACCACCAGCCCCCCTCTCCCATCGCCTTTTCACGGCCGCCCCCCACGGCCGTGACCGCCAGGCGCATGCCGTCGGCGGGCGGGGAGGGGGGTTGGGTCGGTGGAGGGGGCACGCCCCGTGTGGCCGCTGCTGGGCCGCCGCCACCGCCACCGCCGCCACCGCCTCCTGCGGTTGCTGCTGCCGTCGCGCCCGCTGCAGCTGTCGCCGCCGCCACGGAGGAGCCGGGCGAGGCCGACTTTTTCGAGGGCCTGGGCAGCGGTGCTGGTACTGGTGTTGTTGCGCCGGCGGCGGCACCCGCGCCGGTCGCGGCGGTGTCGTCGGGCTCGCAACCACCCCCCCCGGCTACCCCTCCCGTTGCTTGGGGCGGGCCGGCGCCTCCCGCGCCTGCCCCTCCCCCTCCTCCGCCCGCGGCGGGCTGGGGGGCGCCGCCGCCGCCGCCACCTGCGCCGGTTGCTGTCGCAGCAGCGCCTGCCCTGCCGGCGCCGCCGCCGGCCGGGTGGGGCGCACCGCCCCCGCCTCCTCTGCCGCCTCCGCCCCCTCCTCCTGCAGCTGCCGCCGCGGCCGCGCCGCCGACCGCGTGGGCAGCACTTGCCCTGCCGCCGCCGCCGCCACAGCATCAGCCGCAGCAGGCGCAGGCGCCGCCCGATGCGCCGCCGCCGGCCTGGGCCCCACCGCCGGCGCAGGCGCAACTCCAACCACCACCCGCCGCAGCCTGGGGCGGCGGCGCGCCTCCCGCCGCCGCCGCCGCCGCCGCCGCTGCTGCCACCCCGCCACACCCATCGCCCTCTGCCTATCCTCCTTATGGCCGCCCGCCCTGCCCCCTCGTCGCCTGGGGCTTTGGCGGCACCTCCTTCGCGTGGCTGCCGCCGCCCCTGAACCGCCTCGCCCGCGTGCGGTCGTGGGCGCTCTCTGCCGACGCCAAGGCCGCGGCGGCCGGCCACCCGCCGGACGAGGCGCTGCCCCCACGCCCGGACAGTGACCGGGCCCTGCTAGGCGGGGTGGTGGCAGGGGCTGGCCTGGGGCTGCCCCTGGGCCTGGCGGCCAGCCGGGCGGCCGTCGCGGGCTGGGCGCGGGAGCGGGCGGGCCGGGTGGTGGAGGAGGAGCGGGCTGGGGGTGCTGGGGCGGCCGCCTCCGCCGCCGCCTTGTGGCACGTCCTGGCGAGCCTGGCCGCGTACAGCACTTTGTCGGGTGACCCGCTGGTGAACAGCAGCGTGCCACCAGCGGCAGGCAACGGCGGAGGTGGCCTGCCCTGGTCGCGGGGCAAGAAGGATGGGAGCAGCGACGTGCGCGGCGCGCCCCAACCCCCCCCTCACCCTCCCTCCGCGGCGGCTGCCTTGGCGGGGGCCTTGGCGGGGCTGGCGGCGGTGGCGCCCATCGATGCCAGCCCCATGCCCCCGCCCCCACCCCCGGAGGCCCGGGCGGGCGCGGCCGCGGCTGCGATGGCGGCCCTGGCGGACGGGCGGCGGACAGAGGCGGTGCGCGCCCTGCTCGCGGGCGGGCTGGGCGGGCCGGCTCTGGCCTTGGCGACCGCCGGCGGGGAGGCGGAACGGGCGGCCACGCTCGCGGCCGTCGCCGCCGCCGACCTGCCGCCTGGGTCCGTCCTGGGCGCCCTGGTCGCGTCCGTGGCGGGGCCCGCCGCCGCCGCCGCCGCGGGCGGGAGGCTCGACCTCGCGGCCTGGCCCTCCGCCCTGCCCGCCCTCGCCGCGGCCGCCGCGGACCGGTCCCCAGCCGCGGCCGCCTCCGCTGCGGGTGCGACCGCGACCCTGCACGCCCTGGCTTGGCGCCTGCTGACAGAGGCGGGCGACCCGGCGGCCGCGCACGCGGTCGCGATCGCGGCCGGCGGCGGGCTGACAGGGGGTGGTGGAGGAGGGGAGGCCGACCCTCCTCCCTCTTCCATTCCGATGCCCGCGCCCGGCGCGCGCCCGGGCGCCCGAGCCGCGCTGTCCACGCCCTGCCTACTGCGCGCAGAGGTGCTGGAGTGGGTGCGGGTGTCGGCATCGTCGTCGTCGATAGCGGGAGGAGGAGGAGGAGGAAACGCCGCCCCGCCGCCCACCTGGCCGCTGCGCCTGCTCCTGGCCGCCCGGGCCGCGGACGCGGGCCTCCTCCCCGCCGCGTCGGCCCTGGCCACCGCCGTCCTGGCCGGCGTGGAGGGGGCCATGGTGACATCGCAGCAACAACAGGCCACCCCGCCGGCCCTGCTGTCCCTGCGCGCGGCGGCCGTCGAGCTCGCCGACCGCGCGCGCGGGGCCGCAGCCGCGCGGGGCGTGGCCCTACCACCCAACGGCGCCGCCCAGCCTCCCGCCGGCCTCGCCCGCCCCGCCTCCTTGGCCGCCCTGGCTGGCCGCTGGCTGGACAAGGGGCTCAACTCGCTGATGGGCGCGCCGGAGGGTGAGGAGGCGCCCGCCCCTGCATCCAGTACCTTGCCACCCCCACCCGCCGCGCGCGGGTTTGTGGGGGGCGGGCCGTTTGCCGCACCCGCCGCCCAGCAGGGCGGGCTGCTGCCCTGGGGTGGTGATGCAGCAGCTGGCGTCCCTGGTGGCCCGCCCCCGCCCGCGACCGCCCAGCCCTCCCCGGCCCGGCCCGGCGCGGGCCTGGCCGCGCTCGCGTCCGGTGCCTTGGGCCGGGTGGGTGGCCTCCTCGCCCCGCCCGGGCCCGCCGCCGCCGCCGCCGCCCCACAACAGCCTCCCCCTCCTGTCGAGGAGAACGTGTTTTATTATGATGAGGACCTGAAACTGTGGCGGGAGCGGGGGCAGCCGCCGCCCGAGGCGCCCAAACCGGTCGCGCCGCCGCCGCTGGTGGCGGCGCCGCCGACGATGCCCGGAGCCCGGCCAGCCGGCACGGCACCCCGGTCCGCAGGCGTCAGCCGGTACGTAGACCCGACGTGGGGGGTGGGCGCTGGTAATGCGCCGGCCGCGCGGCCCGCGTTCCTGCCACAAGCTGCAGCAGTGGGCGGTGGTCCTGCGCCCGCCGCGCCGCCCGCCTTTTTCGTGCCGGCCGGGGCAGCGGCGGCCCCGCCTACTGCGGCTGCGGCCACGGGCAGTTTTGCCCCACCGCCACCAGTCGCGCCGCAACAGCAACAGCAACAGCAACAGCAGCAGCAGCAGCAGCAGCAGCAACCACCACCTCCAGCGGCCTTGCCGCCACCGGCGTGGGCGCCGTCGCCGCCGCCAGGACCACCGGCCGGCTTCGCGCCGCCTCCATCGCAACAGCAGCAGCAGCAGCAACCTCAGCCATCGCAGTGGGGATGAAAGAAGGAGGAGAGGGAACCAATCAATTCCGTGTTACAGTAGAGAGAGACTTTTTGACAAGCATTTCACGCACGCCGCGCACGCACGCCGCGCGCGGCACCCTCCATCAAAGCTGGCTCTCCGGCTCCGCCCGCTCCACCACCACGGGCGCCCTCCCACCTGCCGTCGTCTCGGACGCGGGCACCACCCGCACCACGCTCCCCGCCTGGCGCGCCACCACCGCCCACGGCACCGTCTCCTCGAAGAGGACCGCGTCTTTCCCTGGGTCGGGCGAGGGCGAGAGCAAGGACGTCTTGTCAATGGGTGGCGTCCGGTACAGGCGCACCCGCACGCCCGCCCGGGGGTCGGCATCCGCCAGGACGACTCGCGTCCCATTCGGCCCGTCACCCAGGCGGGGCACGCCGTGCGGGGTGAGGACGACGGCGGCGTTGTACGCTTCACTGGTCGCGTCGTCCAGGCTCTGCGCGTTCCAACCCGTCGTCGGCACGCCCAGCGCGTTGAGGACCGCGACCAAGCCCCAGTGGAACCAGACGACCAGGACGGCCGACCCGTCGGAGGCGCGCCCAGTGGGCGGCGGCGCGGCGCCCTGGTCCAGGACCGCCCGGGCGGCGGCCAGGGAGTCCCACTGGCTCCACGCCCTCACGAACCGGCCCGGCGGGACGCGGAAGGCCACCACGGTCGGCACCGCGGAGTTGATGGGCCGCACGGACGGCGGGTCCCCGGTCGTCCCGTTCATGGCCACCACTGCATCCACCCGCGCCAGCAGTCCTCGCGGCGGGTCCCGCGCCCAGGCCGCGAGGGCCCCCGCCCGGGCGACGCCGACCTCTGAGAGACAGGGCGTCCCCTCGCTGCCCAGGTGGGCGTGCTCGCCGTGGCGGACGAGCGTGATCTGGGCGACCCGGGATAGGGCGGTGGCGGCGTCGGCGGGGGAGAGGGGTGGGGGCGCGGTGGGCGCGTCTGCATTGGCGGCCGCAAACTTTTCGGCGGCTGTCTCCATGGGTGGGGCGCCAATCGCGCCCGCGGGATCCTCTGCAAGTGACGAGGATATCGCCAGGCAGCAAAGGCAGGCCAGGGCGGCGGCGCGGGCGGCGGGGCGCCTCATTGATGTGGGAACCTTTTCTGTGTGTGTAACGGGGTTGTAATTTAGTTCATTCCACCGCCTTTTTTGATCCACAAAAGGCGGACCATTCATTACCTTTCACGTTCACGCTGATATAGCAGCTGGCGCTTTGGGTGACGCATCGCACCAGCCGTCGCACTAACCGTGACTCGAAGGCGCGAGAGAGGGCAGGGGAATTATTACCATATATGGCCACCCCCGCCATGCCTCTCTCCCCGCCTGACGCCGCCGCGCCAAAGGCAGCCGCCCCACCTGCCGTCGGCCTCACCCCGGGCCAGTACCGCGCCGCGACGTCCGCGCTGTTCCTGACCTCCCTGACCTCGGGTGCGACCAGCATGCTGCTGCTGCTGTCCTCCCTGAAAGCGGGGCACTCTGTCTGGCAGACCTCCATGATCTTTGCGGCCTACCAGGGCGCGTCCGCCCTGGCTGCCCTCGGGGCGGGCGGCTTCCTGGCGGCCCGGGGCCTGCGCCCCGTCCTGGTCTGCGCGTTCCTGCTCCAGGCGGTGGCGACGGCCGCCCTCATCCCACTCAACGCCCGGGAGCGGGAGGGCCCGGGGGTGGGCGTCGCCTGGCCGCTCGCCACCGCGACCGCGTACGCGTCTGCCATCAACGCCGTGGTCGGCGCCGCCCGCGTCCTCGCCCGGACGGCCAGCAAGGCCCTGCCAAAGCTGGCTGCCGGCGGCGGTGGCGCCGCGCAAGGCGCTGCTGTGAGAGATGCTGCTGCTGGGGGTGCTGGGGGTGCTCTCAAAGGCACCACCGCTGCCGCGGCGGCGGCGGCCACGGCGGCGGTGGCCGCCACCACCACCACCCGCGCCAGCCGGACCCTCATGTTCCGGACCGCGCTCGTCACGGGCGGGCGGACAGCCTTGAAGGGCGCGGGCTCGTTCGCGGGCGGCGCCCTCGCCCAGCACCTCCCCTACCCGGCCGCCATGGGTTTGCTGGCGGCCGCCACCCTGCCCGCCGTCGCCGTGGCGGCCCTGGCCGTGCCGGCGGGGGTGGGGGTTGCTCCCGCTGATGCTGGCGCGCCTGTTGCGCCCTGCCCGGCAGGCGCAGCTACAGCGGGCAAGGGAGAGGGAGAGAGGCCGCCACCGCCACCGCCCACGCCCGCGCCCTGGTGGCTGCCGTCGCTCCGCCGCTGCCTCGCCCGCACCCTCCTGCCCTCCCGCCCCGTCGCCGCCACCAGCCTGGCCCAGGCCCTGCAGAACGCGGGCCAGTTTGCCTGGCTGCAGGTGCCCGTGGCTCACCTGCTCTCCTCCAGGGGCGCGGCCTTCAAGTTCAGCCGCACGGCCACGGGCGGCGCGGTCGCGGGCGTGATGGTGTGGGAGGGTGTCCAGCAACTGCTCACGCCCCGCTTCCTGCGCGCCCTGCGCCAGGCCCCTCCACACTCCACGCGGTCCGTGGTGGGCTTGTGGGGCGCGCTCGCCGCCGCGGGCGGGGTGCCCCTGATCCTGCTCACCGCCCTCTCAGCGCTCGCGCGCCCTGGCGGTGGACTGCTGGGCCCGCTGGCCCCCCGCCCGCCCGCGTCCGCGTCCTTCTTCGCGGCCCTCCTCGCCTCCGTCGCCCCGACCCAGGTCTTTGCGGTCCTGCTCTCCTTCACCCTGCAACGCGTCATGGACCGTCGCCGCATCGGCGCGACGGCGGGCCTCAACACGGCGGCCCAGGCGGCAGGCCGGGCGGGCGGGGTGTTGGTCGCCGGCCTGCTGTACGGCTGCCTGACCGGCGACTGGAGAGGGCACGCGCACGCCCGCCACGACACCGACCCGCTGGACGGACGCCCCAATGACGCGGGCGCGCCTGTGGGACCGTTCGCCGCGGTCATGGGGTTCACCGTGGTGTGCCTGGTCGCGGCCGCGGGCGTCGCGCGGTGGGGGCTGCCACGGAGTGAGGAGGAAGGGGTGCGGTGCGGGCCGTGCTTGGGTGGGGGTGGGGGTGGAGTCAAAGATGAGGAGGGCGGCGGGGCGAGGAGGTGAGGCAGAGATCGTTTTGCTTGACCACAGGCGTGAGTGACGTGCCGAGTGGTTACGCATGAGACTTTGGGACTTAATTTCTTGAACCACCCCCCGCCAAGCCACCCGCCACCCCGCCTCCTTCCATCAACGCCTCCCTCAGCTCGCCCAGGCCGTCGTTGATTCGAGACGCCGTTTCCTCTAATTCGACCGTCGCCTCTGCGATGGCGACGGCCCGTTCGGCGGCGTCCCGGGCGGCTTCCAGCCCGGCATCCGCGGGAGGCGTTGGGGCACCGCCCGGGCCGCACCCACACCCGCCGCCGCCGCCGTGGTCGTGCTGGTCTGCCGCCCCGCTCCCTCTTCCCCTCTCCGCGTCCGCTCCCGCCTTGCGCAGGGCATGGAGCGCGACCGCTATGCGTGTGCGGTGGGCTTCGTCGCCCGACACGGCGCCGACCGTGGCGGCGAGGTCGGAGAGACGCGCGGCCGTCAGCGCCTCGACTGCGCGCGGGGCCGCGCCCGCGGAGCAGCGCCACACCCCGCCCGCCGCCTCACAGGCGGCACGATAGCCGACCTCCCCGCCGTCGGCGCCGTGCAGAAAAGGCGTGAACGCGGCTTCCAGGGCCGCGCAAGCGGTCGCCCGCTCCGACGCGGCGTCCAGGAAGGCGCGCACGGCCGCGGCCGCGGCGGCCGCCGTGGCAGGCCCGCGCTCACGGGGGGAGGGCGTGGGCGTCGCCGACCCGCCGGGGCCGGGCGCTAGGGCCCCCATCTTTACGTGGTGTGCTGGTCTTGTGTGTTGTGTCTGTGCCTGTGTGTGCGTGTGCGTGTGTTGGAGGCCTCTCACCCACCGCTCACCCGGCCAGAGGGTCGGCCGGCGCGGTGTACGTGAGGTCGTCCCCCCGCGCCCGCACGGCCGCCTGCAGGCCGGCCACGCAGCCCGGCTCCACGAGCAGGCGGGTGTCGTCCAGGTCGGCCACCACGAACTTGGCGTCGGCGGGGCGGGCGGTGTTGAGGGAGAGGAGGAATTCCTTGGTGGGGGCGTCGCTGTGTTTGTGTGTGGATGGAGAGAGCGGGATGGATGGAATGGGGATGAGAAGAGATCGGGGGATAATGCGACAGGCACGAGAGCGCGTCTCTCTCTCTGCGCGCCACGAAGCTCCGCGCCAGCGCGGCTGCATGCTTGTGCGCAACGGCCCCTCTTTCGCACCAGGTGATGAGGACGCCCTTGGAGGCAACGACCATCAAGAAAGAGAAGACGGGAAAAATGAAAGAATGAGTGTGGACAAACTCTCGGCCGGCCCCTCGTTTTCATTCGCTCGTTCTTGACAGAGAGAAACCCTCGCCTCAACCACACACGCTCTCGCCCGCTCCTTTCCTCTCTCGCTCTCTCGCCCCTCCTCCACATCCTAAAACGCTTTTCTTTTCCTCACCTTCACGCCGCCCCCGCCTCCCCACCCCCGCCAAACCGGTCGCGAAGCTCCCACACGCTCATCGGCCCGCCCACGACGGCCGGGTCCGTCGCGGCCGCAACGGCCGCCCGGGCGACCGCGTCCACGGAGACGGGGGGCACAAAAGCGGCGCCGGCCAAGGGAATGGCGGCCAGGGTCTTGGCGACGGGGCCCAGGGCGCCCAGGGCGGCTTCCAGGGGCGCGCCCACCGCGCCCAGGGGCAGGCCGAGGCCCGCACTGCCGACGTGGCGCGTCCCGTACACAAACCCAGGCCTCAAGGCGACGCCGCCGGTTGGGAAAAGCCTGAACAGCGTTTCCTCCGCGGCTTGTTTGCCCCCGAAGTAGCCAGGCAGGACAAAGGCCGGGAAGCCAAAGGGGTGCACCGAAATGAAGACAGCCCGGGGAATGTGGGCGGCCGCGGCGGCCTCAAAGACGGCCTCATTCAGGTCGCCGCACACCCGCCGCATGTGGGCGTTCGACCCGAACGCGCCCAGGGTGGAGATGACGCCCACGCACCCGTCCAGGGCAGGCGCCCAGGCGGCCGTGTCGCCCGCGTCCGCGGCCAGCCACTCGACGTCGGCGGCCCAGGGCGGCGGCGCGGCGGGCGCGCCGGGCCCGCCCGCGCCCGCGCGCAGGGGCGGCGCGCCGGACCGGGAGACGGAGACGACGCCCAGGCCGGAAGCAAGGGCGCGCTCGCAGATGCGGGAGCCGACGAAGCCGTTGCCGCCAAAGACGAGGAGGTGCGGGGCGGGGGCGGGCTGTGTGTGGGAGAAAGGATGGTTGAGGTCGAGGTCGAGGTCGAGGTTGAGAGCGGAGGTCGAGGTCGAGGTCGAGGAGCGGGCGCCGATTCTCCCTCTCTCCTTTTACCTCGCCATCGCCAACTGCTGCCACCCGGCCTGAGGTGGCCAGGGTGCGACGTGCAGGGCGCGTGGTCGATGTTGCGACACCACCCAGGCGGGAGGCCGCCGAGCGGAGGGTGTGGAGCATTTAATTAGCGGACGCTAACAAATCAAAATAAATGTATTGTGGTCGAGTGAGAGAGAGAGAGAGATGGAGAGGACGTCCTCTTGCTTCACTGCTGGGGGTTACCTTTCGCCGCACTCCCTTCCAGTGCGCGAGGGCGGGACGTCACAACCTACGGCCAACCCGCGGCCTGCGAGCCCGTCCCTCCTTGCGCACAACGCTTGACGAGGAGAGGAAAATTGGTGTGTATTGTGAAGGCGACGGGCGTAGAGACGCGAGAGCTTCTAGCCCTCGGCGGCCAGCGTCTCTTTTTTTCCACGCACACCGCACCCGCCCGGCACCCGCAAATGCAGGCTGTCACCTGTTGAGCCTCGTGTGCGGGGAACCGTCCTCATCAGCTCAGGACCGGAAGGTTGAAAATGGGGTGTGAGCGAGAGCAGGCGCCAGCAGAGGGTCGGTCTCGCCCCCTCTCGCCGGCGACACCCCCCATTCGCGCCTCCGCTGACCCCCTCGCGTTCCATTTTCATTTTCATTTTCCCAGGCGCGCCGACCGACCGAGACGACACCGCCACGCCCGCACAACACACACCATGGCCGACGCCACCGTGAAAGTAGAGGCGGCGGCGGCGACAACTCCCTCGCCCGCCGACCACCCGCCCTCCTCCCTCCCCGCCACGCCCCTGCTGGCGCCGGCGACGGCCGGCGCCCAGGCGGCCGACGAGTCACGGTTGACCTCCCCGACCTCCGCCCTGCGCCCGCCCGCCTTTGACGGCGGCGCGGCCGCGGACGCCGTGGCTGCGGCTGCTGCGACCGCGGCGGCCACTCCGACCCGCCACTTTCGGCGGGGTGCGGGCGGGGGCGGCGGTGCGGGCCCGTCCGGCCGGGGTGCGGGGGCGGCCACCACCACCACCACCGCCGCCGCCGCCGCCAAACCCCGGGCGCGCGCGCGCTCCGCCAAGTCCCGCCCCGTCACCGCCGCCGCCGCCGCCCCGCGCCCGCCCCCACCCCCGCCGCCGCCCACCTCCATTGTCAAGGGCTCCTGGACGCCCGCCGAGGACGCCCGCCTGCGCGCGTGCGTGGCCCAGCACGGGGAGGGCAAGTGGGCGGCGATCGTGGGCGCCTTCCCCGGGCGGATTGGAAAACAACTGCGCGAGCGGTGGACGCACGAGTTGCGGCCCGGCATCACGAAAGCCGCCTGGTCGGCGACTGAGGAGGGGGCGCTGGTGTCGGCTCATCTGGCCCAGGGCAACTGCTGGGCGGGCATTGCGGCCCTGCTGCCCGGGCGGACGTGCAACGCCGTCAAAAACCACTGGAACGCGACGCTGCGGCGGACCCAGCGCTCGCTCGCCCGGGAAGGGGTGGCCCGGCGTGGAGGGGTTGGCGCAGGGGGCGCCGCCGCTGCGCCTCCTCCTCCTTCTCCGCACCAGCCGGGCCCGCTGGAGGCGTACATGCGGTCGATGGGCCCGGCCACGCTGGCCTCGCTCGGGCGGCGGGGTGGGGTGGTGGTGCCACCGCCCGTTGGCCCTGCGGCCGTGGCGGCCGCCGCCGCCGCGGCCGCCGCCGTCGCGGCCGCCCCGGCCAGCCCGGCCCCGCGGCGGCCCGGGCGGGCGGGGAGTGGCGCGACCCTGGCGCGGCCCCGGCCCCGGCCCCGCGGAGGGCGAGGTGGTGGTGGGGCGGCCGCTGCGGCGGCGACAGCCGGAGAGGGCGGGGAGGCGGGCGCGGTCGAGGCGTTGCTCCTCCTGCCGGCGGGGGGTGGTGGGGGGCGGTGAAGGAGGAACAGGGGAGGGGGGGTGGTGGTTTGTTTTTTTCTTTCATGCGCTAGCTAAAATCACACCGCTCCCTCTCTCTCTCCTCCTCTCTCTGTCACACGGCCGCCCCACCACGACCGCCGCGTCACCCGCGCCCGGCACCTGCAAACACAGGCTGTCACCTGTTGAGCTCGCGTGCGGGAAACCGTTCTGGTCAGCCCAGGACCGGAAGGTTGAAAGAGGGGTGGGGCGTGGGGTGAGCGAGACCGGGCGCCAGCAGAGGGTGGGTGCGTCGCCGCCGCCCTCCTCCTCGTCCTCCGCGCCCCACACCCGCCCGGCCGTGCGCAGGATCTCAACCACAGGTACGCACACCCGGCGGTGGTGAGGGGTGCCGCCTAAGTTGGCAGCCACGACCGCGACCGCCCCTCCCTCCAGCGGCCGCGCCCACGCCTGGAGCGCGCACTCCTTTTCCTTCTCTCCATCCTTCTCCTCCTTCTCCCCCAAACACGCCACCAGCCGCCCCGCCCCGGCCCCACGCTGGTTCACAGCAATCAGCTCCGCGTGAAGCGCCAGGGCGTGGCTCTCCGGCGCCCACCCCGCCGCCCCGCCACGCACGTCGGCCGACAGGAACAGGGGCGCGCCCCAGGCACACCAGAGCGCAAGCTGCAGCGCTTGCCAGGGGTAGGGAATGGCGCGCTCGCCCACCAGCAGCTCGTCCGGGTCGTGCCAGGCGCCCGGCCGGGGGGTGGCGGCAAACCGCGGGGAGAACCGGGCGGCAAAGGCCCAGTAGCGTGCGATGGCAGAGACAGAGGACGGTGAAGTGTCGACGTCGTTCCAGTTGCGCCAAAGGTGGCAGGCGCCGCGCAGGGCGGGGTAAGGGATGGGGGGCAGGGGGTGGGGTGTGTGGCGGGACGCCCACACCGCCCGAGCGTCAGGCAGGTAGGCCGGCCAGGAGCAGGAGAGCGTGATGAAATGAGGGCGGCGCGCGCGAGCGCGTTGCGAGGCGGCAGTCGAGGAGGCGGTCGAGGAGGCGGTCGAGAAGGCGGTCGAGAAGGCGGTCGAGAAGGCGGTCGAGAAGGCGGTGGAGAAGGCGGTCGAGGCGGCGGTCGAGGCGGCGGTCGCCGCTGCGTCCGCGATTTCGACTGCCAGGGACAGATACAGCTCTGGAAGGTCGCCCGCCTCCGCATTGCACCCGTCCGCCTTGAAATAGTCCACGCCCGCGCCCACCATCGCGCGCGCGTCGGCGCCAAAGTGGCCGCCGTTGCCTGGGAAGCCGCCGCACGTGCGGGGGCCGACGTCGCCGTACAGGCCGAAGGACAGGTTGTATGAATGGATCAAGCGGCCCAGGCCCGTGAGCCCGCTCGGGAAGCGGGCAGGGTCGGCACGGACGGCGCCGGTCAGCGGGTCGAGCTCGCCGTCCTGCCAGCAGTCATCGATGGAGAGGATGCGGTAGCCAGCCGCGGAGAAGCCGCCTGCAACCAGGCCGGCCGCGGTGGCCGCGACCAGGGCCTCTGAAATGGAGTCCAGGGACGACGCGTTGGTGCCACACCGGAAATGGTTCCACGACATCCAGCCCATGGGCGGCGTGCGAGCGGCGGTGGGCTTTGTGAAGGGCGGTGGAGGATGGAGCGGAGGACGGAGAGGATGGAAAGGCGGCGAGACATTGGCCAGGTCGAGAGTCGGGTGTCTGCTCGTTCCTCCCGCGGATGCCGCTGCTCCTGCTTCGTCCGCCAGGAGCAGGCACGCAGATACAAAGGCTAGCATGCCCGCGCGCGTTGTAGTGGGCGTGCGCGGGCACATGCGAGTGCGTGCGCGTCTTCTCTCTGTAAAAGGAGAGCTTCGGCACTCACCCGTTATTGTTTCTTTTTCTCCCCCTTGCAGGGAACAAAAACCCGGAAACCCTACACCAGACATGTCCCCACCCATGCGCCTCGTCACCCCGGCGGGCGGCACCTACAAGGGTTGGACCGTCGGGTCGACGTGAGTTGGAAAGAAAGAGAGAGAGAGAGAGAGAGAGGGGAACTCGCTCTCCAAAACCCGCGCCCATCTCGTTCATCATTTTCCATGTCGTCCGGCTCCTCTTTCTCTCCTCAAACCCAGTCTCAACACGCTCGGCACCGTCTTCCGGGGCGCCCTGGGCGCCTACACCCTCCCCAACGCGTCCTTCCCCCGCCCGGCCGCCCGCCTTACGCTGTACGCCTTCGAAGGCTGCCCCTTGTGCCAGAAAGCGCGGGAGGCTCTCACGTTGCTCGACCTCGACTACCTGCACCGGCCCTGCCCGAAGGGCGGCCAGGTGTGGAGGCCCGTCGCGGGAGGGCTGATCTCAGGGCTCAAGGGGCCGGGCGCGCGCCTGCAGTTTCCCCTGCTCGTCGACAATGGCACGCCGATCCTGGAGTCCGAGGTCATCATGCGCCACCTGTTCGACGCGTACGGCCCCGGCTGGGCCGCCGCGCCGCTTGCCCTGCGCTCGAACCTGCTGTCCACCACGGGCACGACCCTGTCCCGCCTGGTGCGGCCGGGCAAGGGCGTGCACGCGGCCCCGACCAAGGCGACCGCGGCCACGGAGCCTTTGCACGTGTGGGGCTACGAGCCCAGCCCCTTTGTTCGCTTAGTGCGGGAGGCGGCGGACGAGCTGGAGGTCCCGTACGTCATGGAGAGCGCGGCGAGAGGGTCGGCCCGGCGCGCAGGCATGCTTGCCAAGTGGGGTGGCGCGGGCAAGGCCCAATTTCCGTACATGGAGGACCCCAACACGGGGGTGGCAATGTACGAGAGCGCCGCGATTGTGGCGTATCTGAGAGAGACGTACGGTGGGGCGTAGGGAGAGGAGGTTGACCGGCCTTAAATTGTTTTGTATCCTCCCCAATTCATTGCTCATTCTCTTTTCCATTTTCCAAAAAAAAAAATGGCCGGCTCCACGCCCAGCCCGCCACCCGCTCGCATCAGGGGCTGGCCTCCGTCACTGGTCGCCTCCCCCGTGGGACGCCACGCTGACGTGAGGCGCGTTCCAAGGCGCGCGGCAGCCTCAAATCCGTCGCACTCCTCCTCCTCGACCACCCCGTCCGTCGTCATCCTGGGCGGCGGCGTGATTGGCTGGGCCACCGCCCTGGCCGTCGCGTCCTTGCCCACGCACCCGCGCACCACCCTCGTCGCCGCCTCTTTTGAAGATACCACCTCCCACGGTGCGGGCGGCCTGTGGGAACCGTACAAGTGTGGGGAGACGGACCCGGCTTTGATTAATGAGTGGGGCGGGCGCACGTTGGACCACCTGCGCGCGCTGTACGGCTCGCCCGACGCGGGGCAGGCGGGCGTGAGCGAGCACGCGGTCTTCCAGCTCTGGACCGCGGGCGGCCCCACCCCGCACCCGCCCGACCCGTCCTGGGCGGGCGTCGTGCCTCATTTCAGGAGGCTGGGCAGGGCGGAGCTGGACGCGTGGGAAGCTGTTTCAGCTCACACGCCGGGCCCGCGGGCGGCGTACGCGTCAGGGTGGACATTCTGGACTGCCACCGCCCAGCCCACTCGGTATCTGATTTGGTTGGCGGGGCGTGCGCGGGTGGCGGGCGTCCAGACGTGCACAGCGCGCGTAGCACGCCTGGGCGACCTGGAGGCCGTTTCGGGCACTTGCGCGCACGTCCTCGTCAACTGCGCGGGCCTGGGCGCGCGCGAGGCGCTGCCGGATGCCTCTCTGACCCCGGTCCGCGGCCAGGTGGCTCGCCTGGACGCGCCCTGGGTGAAGAGCGCTGTATTTGTGGATGAAAACACGGTAACAACAACGGGAAGAAATGGGGCACGAGTGAGTGCCTTTCAAAAACGCCAGCCCCCGCCCTGCGCCTCTCATTCGTCTCTCTCTTGCTCTCTTTCACCCAGTACGTCATCCCCAACATCGACTTCACCGTCGTCGGCGGCACGGCCCAGGCGGGAGACTTCGATGCCACCCCCCGGGAAAGCGACCGGGCCGACATCCTGGCCCGGGCGTCCCGGGCCGTGCCGTCCCTCCAGGGCGCGGCCCCGCTGGGCGACTGGGTGGGCTTGCGGCCCGTCCGCCCGTCTGTACGTGTCGAGGCGGAGGCGCGCGATGATGGCGTCGATCTGGCCGGCCCCGCGGTCGTCCATAACTACGGCCACGGCGGGTCGGGCGTGACCCTTCACTGGGGCTGCGCGGCCGCGGCGGCGGGGCTGGTGGAGGCCGCGCTCGCCCGGCGCGGCTTTCCGTAGAGAGAGAGGAGCGAGCGTGCTCACCCACGCGCACAACAGACGCAGTAGACGCAGACCGAGAACAAAGGGAGAGAGAGAGGGGGTGGGGAAAGGGGAAAGAAACGGGGCGTGCCTTTTTTTATCTCTCCTCAACCTCTCAACCCCTCTCATCTTTTCTCATCTTTGCAACCCAATCAATCAAACCCCCGGTACAAGTGGGCCTGCGTGACCCGCTGCAGGGCCTCCACAAAGGCCGCCGTGCGCAGTGGCAGGCCCCGGGCCTGCGCCGTCGCCCACACCGACCGGAAGGCCGCCACCATGGACGCCTCCAGGCGGGCGTTGACGTCCGCCTCGCCCCACCGCATGCTCTGCTGGTTTTGGACCCATTCCAGGAAGGAGACGACGACGCCGCCGCCCGAGGCCAGGATGTCTGGCAAGACCACGATCCCCCGGTCCCGCAGGATGGCGTCCCCGGCGGGCGTGGTGGGCGCGTTGGCGGCTTCGACCACGTACCGGGCGGTGACGGAGCCCGCGGTGCGCGCGTCCAGCGCGCCCGCCACGGCCGCCGGGATGAGGACGTCGCACGGCACGCTGAACAGGGCCGCCCGGGGTGCGGCAGTCCCGCCCGGGAACGTTTTCAGGCTGCCCCCAAAGGGTGGGGCGGCCCGGGTGTGGCGGCGCAGGGCGGGGAGGTCGAGGCCGGCCTCGTTGACGAGCACCCCATCCCGGTCGCTCACGGCCACCACCTTGGCGCCCGCGGCGTGCAGGAAGTGGGCCGCCCACGAGCCCACGTTGCCATACCCCTGGACCGCAAACTTCTTGCCGACCAGGGACCCCTCGCCGGAGACGGCCAGGAGCTCGCGCGCCGCGAGCACAGCCCCCCGCCCCGTCGCAGCCTCCCGCCCGTGCGTGCCGTGCAGGTCCAGGGGCTTGCCCGTCACGCAGGCCGGCGAGAAGCCGTCGTACTTGCTGAACTCGTCAAAGTACCAGGCCATGATGCGGGAGCCGGCGGACAGTTCGGGGCCGGGGATGTCCTGCCGGGAGGGGGCAAGGGGGGAGAGAAGGGAGGCATGAGTAAGGAGGAAGGTTTGGTTTTTGAGGGGCGGATGGAGAGAAATTTCTCCCTGTCTCCACGCCAGGGCGCGCCCCTACAGACAGCGGAGACCGGTGCCACGGCCCTGGGGGATGATAAAGACGGCACGTACATGTGCGTGCCGTCTCATCCACTCCCCCACCCCCCCCCCTCACCCCCTCTCCGTCAACCTTCCATTCCATCCATTTTTTTGTGAGCTTTCTCTCTCTCACACCTTGGCGGGCCCCATCATGCGGTGGAACGCGCCGACCAGTTTTCGGGTGACGCGCTCCAGCTCGCCGTCAGACAGGGTGCGCGGGTCGACGGCCACCCCGCCTTTGGCCCCGCCGAAGGGGACATCCAGGACGGCGCACTTCCAGGTCATCAGCGAGGCGAGGCCCTGCGGCGTTTTTTATTTTATTTTTTTGTGGGTGGGTGAGGGCGGGTGGGTGGGGAGAGAGAAGGGGGGGTGAGGGCAAAAGGCAAAGGACTGCCGGGGCGGTCTTTCTGGCTTTTGGGGACGAAGGAGGCCAGGGTTTTCCGGCTTCGCTTCGCATCCGCTCGGGCCCCCCCCCCCGTGCCTCTATTTTTGTTTTGACTCTGCACTCTCTGATCTCTCACCCTGATCTCGTCCATCGACACGCCCGGGTCGAAACGCCACCCGCCCTTGAAGGGGCCCCGCGAGTTGTCGTGCTGGACGCGGTAGGCATGGTACGAGGCGACCTCGCCGCTGTCCCGCGTGATCACGGCCTCGCAGTGGACCTCGCGCTGGGGCGTGAGGAGCAGGTTCACCAGGCGGTCCGGGTAATCCAGGGAGGCGAGCGCTTCAGACACGTACGCATCCGTCTCCGCGGCCTTGGTGCCGGGCGGCGGCGGGTCGGCGGGCGGCGCGGGTTCCGTGGCGGCGGAAGGCCGGGGTGGGGTGACGTGTGCGTCGTGGCCGGCGGCGTCGCCGCTCCCGCCGCCGCTGCTGCCGCCGCCAAAGAGGCCGGGCGGGAAGGGTGGGGTGGTGGAGGCCGAGGCCGAGAGCGAGCGGAGGGCGGGCACTCGGCTTGCTTTTTCGCTCGCCCGCACAGCCGCCACGCTACGCCCGGCGCTACCGCCAAGCAGGGGGAGAGCCCTGGTGACGGCCATCATCAGCCCTCGAGCGCGGCGCATTTTATCGGGGTTGCGGTGCGGCGGCGAGAGGAAGAACGCGTGCTCTCCGCCACGCGGGACGCAAAAAGAGAAAAGTGCAACACTCTCTCTCACGCGCTCCAACCTAACCTCTTCCTCTCATCAAAAAAAGGCACACGCCCCGCGCTGATGGGAAAACCCCTGCGACAGCTGTGATAAGACACAATGAACCTACTATATCTCTACTACCCATCCCCCCTCTGTCCCCCGCACAGCCCAGCACCCGCTATCTTTCAGGCACAACTCAAAGAGCGCCCTCTTTTGATGACCTTCCACCCCTCCCTCCTCCACCACCTCCACCACGCACGTCCGCAGGGTGGGGCCCGCGGACGCTCGGACGACCAGGCGGGCGCCATCCGCGCCGGCCAAAGCCACCGCCGCCGGCGCGAGGGCGACCCCGCGGGCGGGCCCGCCCCGGGGGCCCGCGGCAAAGGCGGACGCGGCTGCCAGGGCGCCGCACGCGAGCAGGCGGGCCGTCAGGAGGGCGATACCCTCGGGGCTGGTCCGGGGGTGGGGGCCCGGGGCGGCCAGCGGGTCCGTCGGCTCATCGCCAACACTCCCCGTCACCGCACGGACGGCCGCGACGCGCCACTGCGGCTGGGCACCACCACCGCCCTCCACCCCTCCTCCCCCCCTCACCAGGCTCCAGTCCAGCAGCGCTTCCTCGCCCGTCGCGGCCACGACGCCCGCCCGGATGCAGTGGGCCGCCCCCGGCATCGTCGCTAGGCTTCCCACGAGGCGGCAGCGCCGCAAGAGGTTGGCCGGCAGGACCCGGCGGGCGGTCGTGTCCCAGGACAGGGGCGCAAAGGCGGCTAGGGGGCCCCTCTCGGTGATGGCGCGGGGGCCGACGCGGAGGGGCGGTGGGGACGGTGGCAGGGGCGAGGCTGCTATGTTCGCCAGCCAGACGGTATCACCCCGGCGGGCGGCGGACAGGGCGGCAATGACGACGGTGGAGGGCGGGTCGAGGGTGGTGGTGGCGGCCAGGCCGTTTGGGTCGGGGAACGGGTCGCGGCCGACAGGGGCGGCGCCGCTGGAGCTTGCGCGAGATGGGACGTGCTGCGGTAGCCTCAGGCGATGCCTGGAGCGCCCAGCAGCCGGCCGGATGAGAGGCCGAGGCGGCGGGCGCGGGTGGGTGTGCATCGTGGCGCGGAGCGCCCGTGTCTTTTTTTTCACTGGAATGCACTTCTGCCTCACTCGCTTTTTCTTCTCTCCCTTTTTTATCTTTCTCTATCTCCGTCGCCCTCTCAACATGTTCATCAAGTCTGTCCTCCTCGCCGCCTTTGTCGCGTCCGCCTCCGCCGCGCCAATCATCAAGGGGGAGCCCACCCCCCCGGCGCACACCTCCAAGCTGGTGGTACGTTCGTTTTCTGATGTTGAGAGAGGCGAAGCCAAGGGAATGCGCAAGAGACCGCATCGAGCGCGAGCAGGTTCTCTTTCACCCCAGAATAGGGCCTTGCAACGCTCGGCCCGGCCAAAACCGGAGCTGAGCTGTCGCATTCCTTGATCATGCGGCCTGCTGAGGGGTCAGGCGGGCGGGCTTGAGCCTTGCCCTGTGGCGGTGGCGGGGCGTTTCCCAGAGAGGCTGTGCGCGCGCTCATTCGTAAATTCGGCTCTTGCGCCTTTCACGTCGGCGCGCGTGGCGCTTTGGGGGAGAGCACCGCCGGTCTCCATGCGCAGTGTATGGAGCGACAGGATTGACCCGCCGCTGTGTCAGGGAGACATTCGCGTGACGCGGCGCGCGCAAGGCTGGCCGGGAGGCGTGCAGAGAGAGAGCGCGCATCGGTGCGCGCCCGACCCTAGGGCCGAGCGGCCCCACGCTCCCGGTTTTAAGCCCCGCGCTTCCCCACACCCCGCGCTCCACCCGTGCCTCTGACGTCACTCTCCTTCTCTCCTTCACACCCATCCAAAACCAATTGAAGATCAACAAGATGCCCGCCAAGAACATCACGGCCATGTTCAAGGATGTGGAGGACAAGATGATGAAGCCGACGTGGAACAAGACCGAGCTGGGCAAGCTCAAGGTCGACCTGCTGCCCAACATCACCGCCCTGAAGGGCGAGAAGGAGGACTTCATTGCCAACAAGCTGGACGGGCTGTCCAAGGACATCGACGTGATGGAGGTGAGTGCTGTGGTGTACGGAAAGACAGAGGGAAAAGATGGATGGGATGGAAAGGGGGTCCTTCTGTCCCTTTTTTGTTTTACCTTCCTCTCTCACATTCACCGCTCCGCACGCGCAGAAAGTGGCCAAGGACGAGGTCCTGATCGTCGCGAAGCCAAACAAGACGGCCATCATCCTGAAGCTGGACGCGTTCAAGGATGCCGTACGTTGTGGTTTGATCACAAGAGAGGGGGAGGGGAAAGGTCGCGGGCCACCAAACGACGCGTGCGACGCGTGCATGCAGCTCTCGACCTCTCCTCTGACGCGTGCGACGCGTGCATGCAGCCCTCAACCTCGTCTCTGCTTACCTCTCTCCTGCTCCCACCTTTTTCCAGGTCGCCGCCCAGATCAACGCGACCATCCACAAGAAGGACCCAAAGCCCACGCCCACTGCCACCATTGGCTGAGTGGGGATGAGGCACATGGAGCGCGCGTCTACACAAAAACACGACAATAAATAACTCTTACCATTTCATTCGGTGCATGTGCGGGTGTGTGCTGCAGCGAGCGCGTGTGTGTGTGCAAGTTAACAAATAAAAAATCGCCTCATCCATCTTCGAACGGTGTCCTCCATCTCCCCTCGAGGTAGCTTCTCTCACTCTCTCTATTTTCACTCTCCCCCGCACTCGTTCGCCCGCCGTCGTGCTCCCCCGCCTGCTCCAGGCACACACCAAGAAGCTGAGCCAGAAGTGTCACAGGCCCTTCTCCTGCATCGAAATCCCCAACCCGCGCGCGCACAACGGCCCCTGTTAAAAAACGGCCCCGAATGTCTAGCCAAGCATTCGCCCTCCTCGCCCTTCTGGCCGTCACAAACTCCGTCGTCCGCCCAGCTGTCGCGGTCGCGGGCTGCATTCCTAGCGGCAAGGCCCCGGTGAGTGTGGGCGTGGCGGGCGGGCATGGAAAAGGGCCCGATATTGGGGGACGGTGCCAACTCCCCGTTTTTTTTTCAGCACTCCTCTCAACACCTCGATCCTGCTGCCCCTCCTCCTCTCATTTTTCTTAGATGCCCTTCTTCGCCATGCAAGGCTCAGCCTACCTGCTCCCTTTTTACCAGGGCGTGGTGCAGGGCCTGGCCGATGCGGGCGCCTTAAAGGAGACCACCCGCCTGGCCGGCCTGTCGGGCGGCGCGCTCACGGCCGCCCTAGTCGCGGCCGGCATTTCTGGGGAAGGCCAGTTCAACGCGACGGCCGCCCTGATCAAAAAATGCGGCGCGGACGGGCCGGCGGGTTGCCAGCCGCTCAACGGCAAGCTGGCGGCTCTGCTGGACGACCTGTTACCCGCCGATGCGGGTAAGAGCATCGGCGGCCGCGTGCGCGTGTGGGTGTCTGCCCTCCCCAACACGAGCGCCAACACGCTCGCTGGGTCGGTCCCGTACGGCGTCACGGACTTCACCTCCAACGCCGACCTGACGGCCGCCCTGTTTGGTTCCGACATGATCCCTTGCTTCTCGGACGACCGCACCTACAACCTGGTCCGGGGCGTGCCGGCCATGGACGGCGGCTTCTCCAGCGATTTCCGGGAGCTGTGCTCGGACGCGGGGGCCTCGCCCTGCGTCACGGCCGCGACGGCTGTCGTCAACGGCGCCGCGGCGGGCGACAAGGGTGCCTCTCTGGAGGCCTGCCCCGCCGCGATTCCGGGGACATACGCGACCTCTCCCGCCCGGGCTGGGGCCAAGGGGGCGACGCCTTTGGCCCCGCCCGCCACCCCTCAAGCCGACTGGGCCCTCCCGGCCGCCTGCGCCCGCGGGGTCGACCCGTCCACTGTCTGGCCGCCTTTTGTCTCCCAGGGCTCCACGTTGCCAGCCGGCGCCAAGCCCGACATCTACGCGGGCGCCCGGACGACGGGCGCCCTCCAGGCCTGGGCCGCGTGCGACTGGCTGGCCTTCGCGCTCAAGCCGGACTTTGCCAAGTGGGAGAGCGTGTACGAGGCGGGGTTGATGGAGGCGGGGGCCTGGGCGGCCGAGGCCGGGTGGTGCGTGGAGGAGAAAGGGGGGGAGGGGAAGGGCGTGGCGGCGGCGGAGGGGAATAGGGCGTGAATATGAGAATTGAAAATGGCACAAGATGAAGGCGCGGGGTGCACCATTCTAACACCATTTCATTTTTCCCTCCGCCCTCCTTCTCCTCCCTCTTTTTTCGTCCACCCCCTCTCCAAAATGATGAAGCTCGTCGCCCTGGCTGCCCTCGTCGCGTCCGCGTCCGCCGCGAACAAGACCACGAAGTTTGACATGGTGAGAAGTAGAGAGCGTGGTGGGCGAGAGTGCTGCACGCGACGACGGGTGGCAGCCGGGCGCTGTCAAGAAAAAAAAAGGCGCGCATGTGCGCGCCCCGCTCTTCTCAAAGTGGCCCCGCCCGCGCCCTGTTGCACGCTCGGGACCCGCCTCCATACCCATCACCGTCGCGCTTGCCATCAACTTGCACAACCCAGTTGGCTTTAAGGCGGTAAAGGGGAGGGGCTGGGGCTGCACGGGCAAACGACAGCTGAAGAGCGGAGCATGCATAGACGGGGCGCGGACAGGCGGGCCCACACGGCGAGGCGCCCCGACCCAAGGCCTCCTGGCGACCCTTGATCGCATGCGTTAGAGCGTTCGCTCAGCGCTGGCCCGCCGCTCGCGGCCGCCCGCCCACGCCCGGGCAGCGAACGCGTCGTGTGGAGGGGCGACAAAAAAAAAACACCGCCACCAACACTCCCAAAAAAAAACATCCCACTCACTCTCGTCCACTCCCGTCACCCACGCCCATCACATAGCTCGAGAAGCCCGACATGATGATGTACAAGGAGGACATTATTGACATGGTACGAGAGAGAGAGAGAGAGAGTGAGAGAGAGCCTGGGCTTTGTGCTGTGGGCGCGATTTGTTTCTCTCTCCAACCCCGCCCCGGCCCTCACCCCTGGGGGGCATCGCGGGCAAAACCAAAACTCACCCTCCCTCTGTCTCCCTCTTTTCCACCCTACTTCCTAGATCGAGTCCAAGATCAACTCCACCAAGTTCCTGGTCAAGGAGGCCGAGTACGCCGTCAAGGACACCTCCTTCAAGGCGGAGGCGATGGACATGCTGTCCGCCAAGCTCAAGGCATTCAACCTGACCAAGCTCAAGGCGATGAAGGATTACGAGCACGAGCACGCCGCCTCCCCCAAGGCCAACCTGACCCTGGTCAAGCCGGTGCTGCAGCTGGACATCCTGAAGCCCAACAAGACGGCCCTGAAGGTGAGAAAGTCGTGTGGTTGTGTGATCCCCGCGCGGGCGCGCGGGCGGATGGAGAGATGATGACCGAGGGGGTTGTCATTGGTGGCCCCTCTCTCGCACACGTGTTTTCTCCTCTCGCACGTCGCGCACACACCTCACACCCCACAAACTACAACAAAACAACACAGATGGAGATCGAGCACATGATCGTCAAGGACTCCAAGACCAACTACTGAGAGAGAAAGAGAGGGCGTGGTGATGTGCGGACGTGTTTAAAACAATAAAAGAAAAACACGGGGCGCAGGTGCGGGTGTGAGGTTGAGTTGAGAGTGAGAGCGGGGCGCACGTCGCCTCGCTTAACTCTCCGCCTCACACAACCAGTTGCGGCGCGCGCACCGGTGGGTGAACGGGGGGGGGAGTGGGGGGGAGGTATGTGTGTGCGTCTGTTACATTTGATTCCTCCCTCGGAGGCGCCGCGCAAATCATTTTGTTGCACTGGAAGGCGAGAGGCCAGGTCGAAAGAGAGGTGGTGGTTGGACGCGGCGTCTGTCCACACCAGCATTCCCGTCTCCGGTGCGTGTGCACGCTCCACCCTCCCGCCTGCGCGCCCACGTCCATTATCACACTGCACGTCAGGCACGCCTTAAACAAACCTGGCGCCCCGTTGTCAAAGGCGATAGTCCAGGGTTTGGAGAGCGCGCGGTTCTTTTCCTGCAAGGACGCGCGCGCCGCCGCTCCTGGCCAGCTCGGCTCATTCAAGCCCTCTCCTCTCCCACCACAGCCTTCTCAACCACACACACACGCACACACCATGCGCTGTACCCTGGCGTCCCTGGTCGTCCTGGCCCTGGCGGCCGCGCCGGCCCTGGTGAGTTGACAGAGAGTTGGAGGAGAACGCGCCCTCATTGGAGTGATAAATGCGCCGCTGGCTCACACTCCCTTTCTCTTCACAAAACAGGCCGAGGTCGTCGACACGGGAAAGGCCTTTGAGATTATCGGGGACAGCACAAAGTCGTTCAACAAGACCCTGCCCAAACTGGTCCTGCCGGCGGTGAAAGACATGAAGAAGCCGGTGAGCGAGAGAAGAGCCTTCCAGTCTGCCCGCCCCTCTCCCTGCGCCTTTTTCCCTACTAACTTTCCTCTCTCAACACTCCACAGCTGACGGACGACATCATGCACCTGGCCAAGCGCATCGAGGACAAAGGCGAAAAGGAGCACGACGACGTGAGTGATGTGTGATGAGCGGGTGGGCGCGTGAAAAGAGACGAGAGGTAGGGCCCGGGCCCGCCCGCCCCTTTCAACCTCCCTCTCATATCCTCTGCTCTCTCTCACCGTCACAGAACGACGACAAGTGGTCAAAAGCCTTCATGCGCCTCATAAAGGTGACGGAGCCGCTGACGAAGAAGCAGACCGAGCTAAAGAACAAGACGCAGGACGCGCTGACGGCGGTGAGATTTATTGGAGAGGAGAGAGAAGCGCTCGCCTTGCCCTAACCCCCCGTCCCTTCCCTTTCAATCATTCCCCCCCGTCCTCTTCATCCGCGCCTCACAGGTCGCCGCCTGGAAGGAGGACGCCCGCCTGGAAATCCAGGCTCGCATCGACGAGAAGCAGGCGAACGAGGAGAAGCACGAAGCGGCGGTGAGTGCGTGGTGTGTGGGGGAGGGAGGGAGCGGGGGAGAAAGAGCCCATAACTTATACGTTCATACTTGTACATTTACTCACTTTCTTTTCTCACCCCTCTCTCTTCTCAGTGGCAAACCCTGAAATCCGCCTGGGACAACAAGACCGACCTGCTGAAGGCGAACGCCAAGACTGTTAAGGAGGACATGACCTTCCTGATGGACAAGACGGCGGACAGCAACGCCAAGAGCCAGTCGGAGCTGGTGGACGCCGCGTTCGGGGGCAAGGTCCGGCTGACGACCACCAAGGCCAAGAAAAGGTATGACGATGCCGACACGTCCGTGTCCGAGAAGTTCACCAAGCCTGACTTCATCGAGGTGACGGGCAACAAGACGTTCACATTCCGCGTGTAAGTGTAATGGAGAAGGAGGAGAGAGAAACACGTTTTTGTGTGGGGGTGACGGCTTTCAAGCAGGGAGTGGTTGAGAAAAAGAGAGGGGGGGGGGGGGACAGGGGTTGGTGTCCTTTTTCTTTGCAGAGGGGGAACGGAGAGAAGGAGGGCACACGACAAAACGAGCAAGGCAGACGCCTGCCTCCCTGTAACAGGGACATGGGCTGAGGATGCGCGCGATGCTGAGACAAGGCACAAGGAACCAGCGCCCCATCCATCCAACCTCGCGCGTGTGGCATGAGGCATGGGGAGGCGCGCTTACACCCACCTCTCTCCCTCACCAGGGGCCCGCCCCATCAAGAGAGAGATATAAAGTGCGACACGAAAATAGAGACAGCAAGGCCTTCTCTCCCCTCCTCATCACGCCGCCCGCACCGCCGGCGGCGCCCGCCCGTCCACGCCCCCCAACGCCGCGTCCAGGGCGGCCGCCCACCCGCCCCCGCCCAGCTCACCATCGCCCGCCCCGCCCCCACCCATCCCGCCCCCCCCCCCCCCACCCTCCGCCGCCTCGTACGCGGCCGCCACCCCGAGCACCGCCTCCCGGGCGTCGTCAAACTCGTCCACGCACTCGACGACCGCCCGCCCGCCGGCCCCGCCAGCGGCCGCAAAGAGCGGGTGGCACTCCCTGTACCCGTCCAGGAATGCCCGCCGCCGGATGAGGCGGTCGTGCGCGGCGACGGTGGAGGTCAGCAGGTGGCGCACGCCCGTGTGGTTGGCCAGGAGCGCGCCCGTGACGGCGGCGGGCGAGGGCGAGGGCGACGGCGAGGGCGAGGGCGAGGCGGCGGCACTGGACCTGTGGAGGGCCCGGGGCGGGCGGGCGAGCGCGGCCTGGACCCCCACCGGCCCCGCCCCGGGCCCGCTCGCAAAGGGCGCCCACCCGGCGTCCCGGGCCCGGCGCAGGGCGGCCGAGACTTCGGACGGGTCCAGGGCCGCGCCCTGCAGGACGGCCAGGGCGGCGACGAACCGCCCGCCGGGCGCGGGGAAGGCCGCGGGGGCGCCCGCGTCGGAAAACGCGCGCCCGGCCCCGCCGCCGCCGCCGCCGCCGCCGCCGCGCCCCACGAATCCGCCCCCGCCCGCGCCCGGCAGACTGGCCAGCATGTTCCGGGGGTGGAGCAGGCGGCGCAGGACGTCGGCGGCCGTGGTCTTGCGCACGCCGGCCGGGGCGGCCGGGGCCTGGAAACCCCCCCCACCCCCCCCACCACTCCAGCTGCTGCTCGCGCCAGCGACGAGGAAGGAGCAGGGCGGCGCGGGGACGAGCGAGGCCAGCGTGCTCGCCCAATCCCCATACGCGCCCCCACCGCCCACGGGGCGGCGTAGGGGCGCGGTCGCGGCCGCCATGACCGAGGCAACGAGCGCGTTGGTCGCCGCAAAGGTGGGCGCAGTCCCCGCCAGGCCCGCGGGGGCGGGGGAGGCGGACAAAGGCGCGGGCGCGCCGCCGCCGCTGCCGCCCCAGCTCCGCACGCCCGCCCCGGTGGCGGCCATGGCGGCGGCGACCCGGTCCAGGGCCGCATTGTCAAGGACGACCACGCCGTCCGCGCACGCTGCCAGCCGCTTGAGGGTGAGCAGCGCGTTGTACGGCTGGACGACGACGTCGGAGCCGCCACTGGCGAACACGTCCTCGCCGCCGCCGCCGGACGCGCCGGCGGCGGCGGCGGCGGCCGGGGAGGAGGAGGAGGGGAAGACGGAGAAGGCGTGGAGGCAAGCTTTGGGGTACCGGTCCGCGATGGCCTCCAGCAGGAACGACCCCAGCCCGCTCCCCGTCCCGCCCGCGATCGCGTGGGTCAGCTGGAAGCCCGCCAGGGAGTCCGCGAAGCCGGCCTCCCGGTCCACCATGTCCAGCAGCGCGTCGGCCAGGGCCTCCCCCTGGGCGTAGCCGGACGCCCAGTTGTTGCCGGCCCCGCCGCCGGTGGGGGAGACAAACACGTTTTCCGGGTTGAACAGGCGGGGGCCGGAGTGGTGGGAGGCCGGCCCGCCCGCCGCGATGGAGGCCACAACCCGGGGTTCCAGGTCGATCAGCAGGGCCCGGGGCGTGAAGCGGGCGTCGTCAGCCTGGTAGAAGAAGACGTCGGTCCGGTCGGCGGGCTGAAAAGGGATGGCGTGGCGAGAGAGAGAGGGAAGAGGTTGAGGAGAAGGCGGACAAGATGGGTGGAGGGCGCGTGCGCTTCCTTCCTCCAACGTCCTTTCCCACCACGCATTACCTCAGCGGTCGCGCCGTCCACCAGCAGGCCGTCTGCGCCGATGCCGTGCTCGGAGCAGAGCTGACAATGGAGAGGGAGAGGGTAGAGTGAGACGCCGAGCGGCGGGAGTTTTTTTTTTTTTTTTTTTTTTCGTCGCGCGGAGGGCTCTCACAACCCTCCAAGGATGCCGCCCGACCTCCCACACGGCCTCCACAGGTCGTTCTCTTTCACCAGGGGCATGAGCGGTCATCACTGAGGCGTCACCGAGGCCCAGGAGGCGACAAAGGCGAATGCAAGCGCGTGCCCTCCCCCCCGACTGACGCCGCATCCCCCCCCTCTCCTTCCCGCCTCCTCCTCTCTCTCACACTCACCTTGCGCCAGAACTCGGACCCGATCTGATTGCCGCACTGGCCGACCTGGAGGGTGATGATCTCGCGGGGCATGGCGCAGGAAAGCGCGCGAGAGAGAAGGCTTTTGGGCGTCTCACAGAGACAATGCACGAGACGCCCCAGGGAGAGAGTGCTTTCTGTCTCTCGCTGCTCTCCTTTCCTCAGGTAGGGGGGCCGTGTTAGGGCGCAGGGGTGAGGCGCAGAGGATCGCGCGCGTGCGCGTGTGCGTGCTCGCGGGAGGTGCAAGTCACAGTGCGTTTTCTTTACCGGAGTGAACCTGGTGCGCAGAGCGCAGGTTTCTTTCTCCATCCCTCCATTCCACCAACCCTCTCGCGCTCTCTTCACCAAAATACACACAACCCAACACAACCCTCTCTCTCTATTGTCTCGCGCTCTCACCAAAGTACACACAACCCTCTCTTTAGAGATCCCCCTCCTTGCTCAGCGCGTCCGCCCGGCGGGGCAGGTGGGTCGACAGGGCGCGCGACATGCGCGAGATCCGGCTCTGCACCCCGGCCGCGGCGGCGCGCGCGCGCCGCCGGGACGCGAGGTCCGCGCCGACCGCCGCAAAGTGCGCCTTCAGGCCGTCCGGGATGGCGTCCGCCTTGACGTCCGCCCCCATCTGGACGGTCAGCGAGAACATGGGCATGGTGTTGAGGGCCAGGATGAAAAACAGGGCGACCGACACGGCGGTCACCACCCACCAGGGCGCGGGCGACCGCGTGAAGCCGGTGGACGCGAAGAAGCAGGAGTGCCGCCCAAACTGGGTCGCGAAGAAGAGCGTGTTGGTCCACAGCAGGGCGATCAGGAAGACGGCCGCCTTGATGGCGGGCAGCAGCAGCCAGGGCCGGCCCAGCCAGAAGGCGCCCGGGTCGAGGGTGTGCGGCTGGCCGCCCCGGGTGACGTGGCGGACGACGGCCACGAGCTTGGTGTTGACGAGCAGCAGCAGGGCGCCCGCGCCCGCGACCAGTAGCCAGACCGCCCAGCCGATGGCCGCGGACAGGGCGACAAAGCCGACCAGGAGGACCCAGGACGTCCACCCCAGGCCCGTGATGGCGGCAAAGTCGCCGTCCAAGGAGGCGGACGTGTAGGCGGCAAAGTCAAAGGCCCGGCCCCGGTGGGCGCCCACCCGGTGCGTGTCGAGGAAGGACGCGCGCATGAGGTGCCACTCCCGCCTGGTGACGACATTGGGCGCAAACTGAATGGCCGCGCAGCAGGCGGCCTCCCACAGGCGCGCCAAGAGCGTCGTGCCGGCGCCGGGCTCCCCGAAATCGCCCGCCCGCCCGCGCCAGGGGGCGGTGCCGGCGTGCGGTCCAAGGTAGGTCGCCGGTATGAACGCGTCGGGGAGTTCGGCCTCCGTCGGCGGGTGGGGCGCGCCGGCGCCGTCGCGCACGGACGCGTCGCCGCCGCCGCCGCGGTTTGCGGATGATGGCACGAAAGGGGTGGCCGGCACGGAGGGGCCGCCGGAGCGGACGAGGGCGCGCCCGCCACCGCCAGACCCGGGGAGCGCCGGGGGCGGCTTGGTCAGGCCGGTCGGGCCGGTCGGGCGGGTGGGCGGGGGCGGGCCCCTGACGGCGGGCGGCCCAGCTTCGACGTCGGAACCCGCCGCCGGCACTACCCCCCCCGGCTCACCCCCCTCCTCCTCCTCCTCCTTCTTCGCCGCGTCCGCGTCCGCGGCCACGACCGCCGACGCGGCGCACGCCTCCCGGAACAGGCCCCTCTCCACCCGCACGGCCGCCCGGTCCCAGGCTCGCCACTCCCGGATGCGCAGGGAGGCCAGGACGGCGACCGCGCAGGAGGCGGCGATGTGGATGAGGGCCAGGTAGAAGATGAAGATGTGGACCTGGTGCATCGCGTCAATGGAGATGGCCGGCCGCCGGCCGGGCGGGCAGCCGCCGATGCCGCTCTCGACGGCCCCCTCGCAGAAATGGAGGCCGGCGCCGCCTGCGGCCGCGGCCACAGCGCCGCCAGGCGCCAGGAGCGACCGGCGGTGGGGGTCGGCCGCGCCCGCGCCCGCCGCCCCGTCCATGCCCGCGTCAATGCCCACCACGCCCGCCAGGCTGGCGAGCGGGCAGGTCAGGCCGCGCAGGTGGTGGGACGCCGCCGACTCGGCGCCGGGGAGGGCTGCGCAGCAGGCGCCGAGCGCGGCCACCGCGGCGCACCCCCGGTCCCGCACGAAGCAGTCCGACGTGCCCGCCGTCTTGGGCAGGCAGCACGCGCACCCCGTCACAAAGTCCGCCCAGACAGAGAGGCCGAGGTCCTTGGCGGGCACGCACGCCCCGCCGACCGAGCGTTCCACGGCCGACAGGAAGAGGGTGGCCACGCCCAGCAGCATGACCTCCGTCGTCATCGTGTCCAGGGCCGCGACCAGGCCGGCCTTCCTGCGGCGCAGCAGGAAGCGGCGGGCATGGTGGACGATCTGGGGGGGAGGGGGGGGGGGGGGGGGGGGGGGGGGGGGGGGAGAGGAGTGAGGGGCGTGCATGGCGGGAGAAACCGTTCTTAGGGGAGCAGGTTGTGTGCGAGGGCGGCGCGCCCGGCAAGCGCGAGCGCGAGCGCGATGCGGGTCGGGGGCCGCGCCTGGGGGAAGAAGAGCGAGCCTTCCCCTCTGTCAATCTCCCCTCGAGGGCATGCCAAGCACACGCAGCAAGGCCGCAGGCTGCAGTCGGCTGGGCGGCACCCGCTGGGGTCTCCCTCTCTGGCGTGTGGGGCCGGGTCTCTCGACCTCGTCCCATTCCGCCTCTCCCCTTCCTCCCCCCCCGCACGCACAAACTCGAAGCCGAGCGTGACGATGAGGAAGAACGCGAAGACGGCGGCCAGGAACAGGGCGGGCGTCTCCAGGATGGACAAGCCGCCGCCGCCGCCGCCGCCGCCGCCGGACATGATATATGGCGCAGGGTTGGTGAAGGAAAAAGGGATGTGGGAGCCAGACCTCCCCGGGCGAGAAAGGCCTCTTTTCAACCGCCTCTCTTTTCTCTCTCTCTCACACTGCTTTCCCCCCCCGCGCCCTCCTTTGCTTCCTTCCCTCAACCTTCCTCCCACACCCTCGACCATGAAGACCACCCTCGCCGCCCTCGCCCTGGCCGCCGCGGTTGCGGGTGCCCAGGTACACACGG
>Ga0315287_10000588_pt1 | contig 31960 bp, 32 predicted proteins | sample YL17G11_0_MG_FD_205037 | JGI IMG/M metagenome (GOLD analysis project Ga0315287, IMG submission 205037) | Sediment microbial communities from Yellowstone Lake, YNP, Wyoming, USA - YL17G11_0 | ecosystem: Environmental > Aquatic > Freshwater > Lake > Sediment | place: USA: Wyoming | collected...
CGAGGTCAACGACCACCTGCCGTCCGAGATCGTCGATCCGGAGCAGATCGAAGACATCGTGCAGATGATCAACGACATGGGCATCCCGGTGTACGAGAAGGCACCGGACGCCGAAGCGATGCTGATGCGTGAGCCGGTGGTCGCCGACGACGAGGCGGCGGAAGAAGCCGCCGCCGCGCTCGCCACCACGGTCGATGCCGAGTTCGGTCGCACCACCGACCCGGTGCGCATGTACATGCGCGAGATGGGCACCGTCGAGCTGCTCACCCGCGAGGGCGAAATCTCGATCGCCAAGCGCATCGAGCAAGGCCTCGAGTCCGTGCGCCGCGCGCTGGCGTCGTACCCGCCGACCTACGAACTGATCCTCAGGGCGTACGAGCCGCTCAAGACCGGCCAGGGCCGCCTGATCGACATCATCGTCGGCTTCATCGACCCCAACGCACCCGACGTGATCGCCGAGCCGATCAATCCGAAGCTTGCCGCCAAGGAAGCTCCCGCGGAAGAAGCCGAGGAGAGCGAAGAGGAAGCCACCGAGGACGAGGAGGTGCTCGAGACGGGCCCGGATCCGGAAGAGGCCGCGCGCCGCTTCGCGTCGCTCGCCAAGGTCTACGGGCAGGTGGTCAAGTCGCTGCATGAGCGGGGCGGCCGCGACCCGAAGTCGCAGAAGCTGCGCAGGAAGCTCGCCGACGAGTTCATGGAACTGAAGCTCGCGCCGAAGATGTTCGAGCAGCTGATCAACCAGCTGCGCGAGCACCTGAACGAGATCCGCAGCATCGAGAAGGCCGTGATGCTGCGCTGCGTGCGCGACGCCGGCATGCCGCGTTCGGATTTCATCGACACGTTCCCGCGCAACGAGACCAACCTGCACTGGCTCGACAAGCACATCCGCGCCAAGCGCAAGCATTCGGCCGCGCTCGGCAAGTATCGCGAGGACATCGAGAAGCAGCAGCTGAAACTGGCGGAGATCGAGAAGCGCTCGCACCTGACGATCGCCGAGATCAAGGAGATCAACCGCGAGATCGCCGTCGGCGAGGCGCAGGCGCGCCGCGCGAAGAAGGAAATGGTCGAGGCCAACCTGCGCCTCGTGATCTCGATCGCGAAGAAGTACACGAACCGGGGCCTGCAGTTCCTCGACCTGATCCAGGAAGGCAACATCGGCCTGATGAAGGCGGTGGACAAGTTCGAGTATCGCCGCGGCTACAAGTTCTCGACCTATGCCACGTGGTGGATCCGCCAGGCCATCACCCGCTCGATCGCCGACCAGGCGCGCACCATCCGCATCCCGGTGCACATGATCGAGACGATCAACAAGCTCAACCGGATCTCGCGGCAGATGCTGCAGGAGATGGGCCGCGAGCCCACGCCGGAAGAGCTCGCCGTGCGCATGGAGATGCCCGAGGACAAGGTCCGCAAGGTGCTCAAGATCGCCAAGGAGCCGATCTCGATGGAGACGCCCATCGGTGACGACGAGGATTCGCACCTGGGGGACTTCATCGAGGACACCTCGGTGGAATCGCCCATCGAGTCCGCGACGACCGAGTCGCTGCGCGAGACCACGCACTCGGTGCTCGCCGGCCTCACGCCGCGCGAAGCCAAGGTGCTGCGCATGCGCTTCGGCATCGACATGACGACGGACCACACGCTCGAGGAAGTCGGCAAGCAGTTCGACGTGACCCGCGAGCGCATCCGCCAGATCGAGGCCAAGGCGCTGCGCAAGCTCCGTCACCCGAGCCGCAGCGAGCAGCTCCGATCGTTTCTCGAAGACTGATCGGTCGGCTCAGCGGCTGGAACTGAAAGGCCCCGCGCGGGGCCTTTCTTCTTGCTGAGCTGCGCGCTGGAATTTTCGGAGCTACGAGCAGGCGCCCGCGGTGGTTCGGGTGACATAGGCAACGCCCGTCGCGCTGACCGTGACCACGCGCTCCTGCTTGCCGACGGGCGAGGAGCGACAAACCGTGAAAGTGGCCGCCGTCGCGCCGACGCCGATGGGCTGGAAACTAAGGCTGCTCGTCCCGCCCGTTTGCGTCACCTTCAGCCCGGTGGGCAGCGCCTGCTGGTGCTGCAGCACCGTGGTTCCCGTCAAGACGACCCAGCCCTGCTCCCAACCGCCCGAATTTGTGCACGTCGCGCCGTCGGACGACTGACAGAGCGTGGTCGCCGTATTGCGCTTGATGGCCTCGCTGCGCGCCAGCTGCACGCTGGCCAGCAGGTTGTTGGCCTGGGCGCTGAGCCTGGCCCCGAGCACGGCGTCGTTGAAGTTCGGCACCGCAATCGCCAGCAGGATCGCCGCGATGAAGATCGTCACCAGCAACTCGATCAGCGTGAAGCCGCGGCCGCCATGCGCCGCGCCTCGCGCTGACCTCCCGAGTTGTCTGCTGCCGTTCATGCCCCGGTGCGCCGTCACTTGTGGATGTACCAATAGGTCAGGCTCTTGGGCTGGGTCCCGCTCGAAGCGCCGCTCGGCTGCCCGCCTTCAAGGGGCGAATTCGGGTCCCCGCCGATCAGGAAGGGGACCGTCTGGCCGTTGTCGAGCGTCACCATACCCGCCACGGGGGATGGCGGCAGGCCGCCGCCGCCAATCTCCTGCGACCTGTTGATGTTGCCGTTCGCGGGCGCGGCATTGGAGAATTTGAGGTTGTAGACGCGCGCCGTTCCCAGGTTCGAGGTACAGGAGCCAGAGACCGGCACCGTTGGCGTATGCGTACTGAACGTCGTGGTTCCGAAGACCGTAATCGCCGACGTTACGACCTGCTCGTGGGTGTTCAGGCCGAGGTACCAGCCTTTCTTGGCAGCCAGATCGGAGTCCGTCGGATTGGCGCTGGACGTGATGGCGAGCAGCGAATTCAGGCACATCACGCCGGAACCGCAGTTGGCAGTCTCGTCCGACAACCAGGTGGTATTCGACGGGGCGTCCTGCACCACGAAGAAATAGTTAGTGACGCCGTAGGCCGAGGCCCAGTCCCTGAGCGGCTTTTCCCGGTCGCCGGAACCGACCAGCAGGTAATATACGCCGCTACTGTAGACGATGTCCGGCGCGAACATGAACTTGCGATTCGTCGGGGAGCAGCCGGTCGTCACGGTGTTGCAACCCAGCGACGCGATCCGGGTCATTGTCCAACTGGCAGGCGCCGTCGAACCGAACGGCGCGTTCGCGGTCGAGCCCGAGAGGCGATAGATGTTGCCGCCGAGGTCGACCACATAGGCCCACTGGGCGAGCCCGGTGGAGCTATCGTTGACGACGAAGACATCGCCCACCACACCTCGATCGGTATCGAAGGTCCTCAGCAGGGCGCCGGTGTCGGCATCCATCACGTAGACATGGTTGCCCTTGGAGGACGACGTGCAGGTGTTCGGATCGGCATCCTCACAGTTGTCGTAGCCGCCCCCCATGATCAGCATCGGCGAGGCGCCGGAACCATAACCCAAAGTCTTCATGAACTTGGGTGCGGACCAGGTCTGGCCGAGACCGCTGAATCCGCCGGTGCAGTTCGTATCGTCGGCCAGGTTCGGACAGCCCTTCTTCCACTTCAGGGTTGGACCGCTGGGGCCGGCTGGAGTACATGAAGCGGCATCGGTCATGCGGGTGGCATCGAAAGCATAGACGATCCGGCCGCCCCGCCGCATGGTCGGGTAGATCCAGGTATTACCGGGGTTACAGGTCGCGGTAGGGGTGCCCGCGGCCTTGTATACCGAGATCGGTCCGTCGATGCCGTAAGGCTTGGGCAGCGGCGTCGGCGAGGTCGTGATATTGCCCTTGAAGCTGATCTCCGTGCTGTTGTCGTGCAGGCGCTTGATGCTCGAGTAGAACTCGGGCGGGACGAAGGCCCAAAGTTCTTTGCCGGCGGCCACGCTGTTGATGGCTGTCGAACGGTTGCCATTGATGGCTCGCAAGACCCCTTCGTTGCCACCGTAGAACACGACGACCTTGGGCGAGGTGTCCGTACCGAAGTTGAGGGCTATCGGGCGTGAGTGCACGACGTCGCCGTGGGCGGACGGGCGCATCTCGGTGGTCGTGACCCCGTTGATATTCTCGTCGTCCGTGTCCAGCCCGCGTTCCCAGTTGATCAACAAGTCCCGCGTCGCCGTGTCGGTAGTCGGCACGACCCCCAAGTTGGAAGCCGTGACATTGGTGTTGTTGAAGTCGGTCAGGGTCGTGCAGGACGCGAACGTGGCGGAGCACGTCTTCACCGTTCGAGTCGTCGTACTGCGCAGTTGGTAGGCCTGCGCCCCTTTCTCGACGACGTTGCCATCAGGGTAGTTGGAGTTGTTCGCGCCGGCGACCGTGAGACAGCCGCCCTGTGGGCGGAACGTCCAGTAGGTATCCGTGGTGCTCGGCGTCCAGTAACTGCGAGCGCATTTGGAAATGAAGCCGGTCTGCCCAGACGAATCGATGGCTTGGGCACTGTCAGCATCCTCCAGCTTGAGGACATTGTTGATCAGCCCCAGCTTGTACTGCTTCAGGTTGCCGGCCCAGCGCGGGAACCCATCCGCGTCGGGACGGAACATGCCGATGTACACCTGGTTGAGGTAAGTGCCCTCGGTATTGACGCTCACAGGCAAGCTGACCGAGGCGAACACGCTGTTCACGGCCTGGATTTCCGAGAAGATCTCGTTCAGGGCCGTGCTGATCTGGGCGCCCCCGCCGGTGCTGGAACTCACGTCGAAATACTTGCCGGTGCTGACGCCGGCGATGCTCTTCAGCAGCGCACTCCAACCCGGTCCCTGGCCGGTGGTGACTTTGTCGACATCCACCGTATAAGTGACGATCTTCTTGCTGCTTTGGTGCATGAACCGGGCCCACTCGTCGGCCACGTTGCTCTGTGAACCACTTGGCGAGATCGGGATGGCTGTCGTCGCACCGGTGATCCCTTCCGCAGCCGCAGCGTTTGCGAGCTGGGTCGTAGCGGTCGAGGTATCCGACGCGTTGTCCTGCACCGCGCCGTTGCTGATGTAGATGATGTAGTTCCCGGCGCAGCTGCCCGACACGATCGGGCCGTGGTACGGAGAACCTGCCATGGTGGTCAGGGCATTGCCCGCCAGTGCATAGATGGCGTTCGAGGCCGCTGTGCCAGACACGTTGCCGGTGTAATCGGTCTTGACCTTGCTGTTGCCGGAGTAAGGCGCGAGGCCGGAATAGTACTGGTACGCCTCCGAGAACGTCTTGCCGGCCTTGCCACCGTTCGACTTGTCGCCAGTCACGTTCAGGCTGTTCAGCAGCGCCATGTACTTGGTCTTGTTCGCGCTGGTGAAGTCGCGCACCGCCGCGCGGACGTACCCGCCGTCGATGTTGTTGTTCGGGTTGCCGGTTTCGGTAAATAGCATCAGACCGACCCGGAATCTCGCGGTCCCGTCGGCATTGACGGGCAAGTTGTTCACCGAGGCAACGAGCGCCGCGATTTCGTTGGTGAAGGCCGTGTTCCAGTTGGCCGTATTGTCCAGCAGGATAAGAACGTTCGGCGCGCCTGCCGCCGTGCCAGGCGGCTGAACGAACAGGTCGATGTCCTCGGCGACAGCGGGCAGCGAACCGGCCAGCAGGGCGGTCGCCAGTAGACTTCCAAGAAAGCGCCTGCTCATGATCTTGCTCCTGCTTACCTTCGGTATCACGGGCACACCGAGTTCTTCTGGGACTCCGAAAGCAACACCCGCGCGCCAGCGTGCACTCGCGCCCCCGCGTTGCCCACGTTGCCACCGCCGGTCGTGTTCACTGTGGCGTCGATGTCCCACACCGTGTTCCAGGTGGACGCCGCCGACATGGACGGCGGCAGCGTCAGGCTGCTGGGATCGGCGCCGAAGGCCTGCGTTGCAAGGACGCATTGGGGCTGCGCGATGTGAACGACATAGTCGGTCACTGTGTCGTTGTCGATGTCGACATTGATGTCTTCGGCTGTCGGGGCAGTGGTGAACGCGGAGCTGATGACCTGCTCGATCGCCTGGTTGGCCGCGGCGATGGCTTCCTCGTGGAACTGCATGTTGCCCACGGACTTGAAATTGGTGGTGCTCAGGTTCAGGGCCGTGATCAGCATCAGCGTGATCAGCACCAGCATGATCATGCCGATCACGAGAGCGGCACCGCGCTGCGAAGGACTCATGCGGCGGCTCATGGCGTCTCTCTCCGGCCGGAGATGTTGGTCAGGCGCACGGTCGTGACAAAGACGTGTCGCTTGAAGCCGTCGTTGAAGGGGCCCAGTGCCGCGGCGCTACCCAACGTGTAGGTCTTGGTGTCGGTATAGCCCGGCGAGGTGTCCCGGCTGCGCACCAGCACGTAGATCCGGGCCGCCGTTGCATTGACCAGCTGGGCCGCAGTGCACGGCGTGCCAGTAGTGCAATGGATGAAGGTACCGTCGGGAGCCCCGTCCCCCCGGTTCGTTGTCGTTGTACGTGTGCCGGGGTCAAGCCAGTTGACGGCGGTGGAATAGTTCACTGGCGTGCCTGTCGGCTGCCCTGTGTACGCTTTACTCCGGTCGTCAATGCCGAACTCGACGCGGAAGCCCTGGATGCCCTCGATCATGGCAACCGGCGCCTGATGGGCCAGCGTGCCCGAGACGAGATCGAACTGCGACCGCATCAGGGTCGGGATGCCGTCGCCCGCGGTCACCGCGTAGTCGCGGATATAGTAGATGCTGGAAACGAACTTGCGCTTGTCCGCTGTCGTGGCGCAGCCGCGTTTGCGCAGCGTGAAGCCGCTGGTGTCGAACACGTAGCGGCTCACATCAGTGAGGCACTGCGACGGCTGGAAATAGAGCTTGCCGGAGACGTCGGCCTCGCAGTTGGGGTTGGCGGGGGTCTCGCCCGGTACGCAGGTCTCGACGTGGCGCACGACCAGCACGTCGGTATTGGCCTGCAGGTTGGTAATCACACCCGTGCAGACGGAAGCCGCGTCGTACGCCTGGACCGGGATGCCGATGAGATTCGTCTTGTAGGCGGCGTTCCAGTTGGTCGGGTTATAGGTGAGGCACGGATCCGGCACCGCCGTCGGCGCGTCGAGCGGGACGGCGGACGACGTCTGATCGTCATACGCCGGCACATAGGCCCCCCAGAAACCGGCGTGGCTGACGTCGCTTTCGAGCAGTTCGATGGCCAGCCGGCCGTTCTCGATCATGCTGTTGGCCCGCGCCATGTCGCGGTTGCTGCCGCTGGTGTTGACGAACAGGGCGACCATTGCCGCCAGGATCACCAGGCCGATCGTCACCGAGACCATCAGCTCCACGAGGCTTAGGCCCGATTGCCAGAGGCGCGAGAACCGCGGCGAGCCTGCGAGATGCAATTGACGGTTCATGGTGCTCACGTCAGCGTGGCGATGCGGACGATCGTCGTAACGACACGGCGGCAGAGATCATTGAGGCACACTGATCCGGTGCCACCGTTGTATTGGTTCAGCCCGCAGGCGACGCTGGCGGGTGGCGCCGATATCGGGGCGAGCCCCTGCCACGCCACGGTCACCAGGTATTCGCCGCTGCCGAGGCTCTCGACGCAACCACGCCCCCCGACCATGGCACCGACCGTCCCTCCCCCCAACGTCTCGCCGGCACCCTGCAGCGCGTTGCACCAGTCGCCCGCGTCCCGCTGCGCCCGCGTGGTGGTCGTGGCGGGACAGGTCATACCCGTGCCGAGCGGCGCGCTGGCCGGCGCACTGACGGCGTAGCTGGCGGCGTTGTTGCGGTTGAGCGAGATACGGCTCGCCATATCGTGCAGCAGCATCAGTGCCTGCGCGCGCTGGTAAGACTCCATCTGCAGGACCTGTAGTCGGCCCTGCAGCCCGACCAGGCCCAGCAGGCCGATGGCGAGGATGATCATGGCGACGAGCACCTCGATCAGGCTCGTGCCGCGCTGCGAATGCCGAGAATGCGGGTGCACGGTTACCACCTGCCTGTTACCACTTGCCCGTCGGGCCCTTGTTCCCCTGGCTATCCAGGGTCAGGGCGCCGTCGCTCACCTGGCTGCCCGCCGCCGTAAAGGTAATGGTAAAGCCGGGAGGCGGGCCGGCCGGTACGGTCAGATCGACGGCCCAGGTGTACTTGCCGGTGAGTTCGGTCGGCAGCGTATAGCCGAGGGTCGTCGCGTCCGCGAACGCGCGATTGGCTATGAAGTACTGCTGCTCGCGGTTGGCGATGTCCATCATGACGGCCTGGGCCGCGCGCCGATTGCCCTTGATCACGGATGCCCGGTAGGCGGGCAAGGAAACGCCCGCCAGGATGGCGGCGATCAAGAGGGTGATCATCAGCTCGATCAGCGTGAATCCGTTCAGCTTCTTCATGTGGTCACTCTATCAGGAACTGTCGACGAAACCAGTGCAGCGGGCGTGCCGGAACGGTTTTTCGGACCTGCGGCACGTCCTCGGTGACGAGCGGTTGGGTGCGTGCCGTTATTTAACATATCGAGCGGCGCCATTACGTTAACCGGTTCACACTTGTGCCGCCTGCGCAACGGGCTTGCGCGGCAGCCCAATACCCATGCACAACGAGCAGCGACTTGACGCGTGACGCGGTGCTTAGGTATCAAGACGGACACCTCCATGATCGTCTCCACCACGCTCACCGGCAGCAACGCCGACATCATCGGCGACGCCCTCGCCTCGGTCGCCGCACAGGTCGATCGCTGCATCGTGATCGACACCGGCGCACGCGACGGCACCCTGGCCGTCGCTCGGGCGGTGGTTGCCGACAAGCTCTTCGTGCGGGAGTTCCCGTGGCGCAACGATTTCGCCGCGGCGCGCAATTTCGCGTTGCAGGCCGCAACCCAGCTCGGCGCCCGCTGGGCCGTGACCGTGGATACGGACGAGCGGCTGATCCTCGATCCAGGCTTCGACCTGCGCAGCGAACTGGCCCGCGCGAAGGCCAAGGTCCTGCTCGTAAGTTACGAGGACGGCACCTACGCCAAGGAGCGCATCTTCCGGCTGCCGGCCAAGGCCGCCTGGAAGGGACCGACGCACGAAGGCCTCGACGGCGTGCGTGCCGGCCAGCGCGCGATCCTGCCCGGGCTGCGTTTCCGGGAATTGCCCAAGGACGCTGCCGCGGCACGGGCGAAATTCGAACGTGACGTCGCGATCCTGCGCGAGCATATCCGGGCGCACCCGGACGAGCCGCGCTGGTATTACTACCTCGGCGCCTCGCTCTATGACCTGCAGCGGCCCGAGGAGGCGATCGAGGCGTTCCGCGCGTGCGCAGCTCTGCGCGGCTGGCCGGAAGAAGGGGCCTGGGCGTGCTATCGGGCAGCGACGTGCCTGTGCGAACTGGACCGCTGGGCGGAGTCGATCGAGACCTGCGCCCTCGGCCTGTCGATCCGGCCGGCGACTGCGGAACTCGCCTGGCTCGCCGGCTGGGTGGCGTACAAGGCAAAGCGCTACGAGGATGCCATCGCGTGGTCACACATGGCGGTCGTCAACGGCCAGTTCGATGGTGCGGGCGTGAGCTTCGAGCGCACGAGTTTCCGGTATCTGCCGGCGCTGTACGAAGGTCCGTACGACGTGCTGCGCTGGACCTACGTGGCACTCGGGGATAAGGCTGCTGCAGAAGCCGCAGCCAGGGAATGGGCTGCTGCGAAGCAGGCGCGCGAACGGGCGGCGAGTTGGAATCCGCCAGCGTCCTGACGCCGCAGAGCAGGTATGTCTTTGATTCCCGGGCCCATTTGACCGCAGGGGCAAGCTACGCAGAAGCCCCTATTCGGTGTTTCATTGAAACCACGTTACGTCGCTCGTAGGATGAGGCGCTTGCCGCTGGTGATCGAAGCCTGGTGCAGCCAGGTCGGCAGGTGACAGGTTGCTCAGCACACTCTTACGGAGCGCCCGCGACATGAAGCGAATACTCCCGATATTTTCGGCTCTGACGCTTGCAGCTATTTCTTCGTCCGGTTGCATGAGCGCGGCGGAGCACAGGGCCGACGTGAGCAATCCGTCGGGCGACCGACTGACGGTCGGTACGGTTCAGAAGGAAATCCGCGTAGGCATGTCGGGCGCCGAAGTCGCCGCGGTCATGGGGTCTCCGAATATTGTCAGCACCGATGAGGAACGACGGGAAGTCTGGATCTACGACAAGATCTCGACCGAAGTTGCCTACTCGACCAGCAGCGGAGGCCTGAGCGCGCTGATCCTCGGTGGCGGTTCGGGCGTCGGCGGAGGGGTGGGTGGCAGCGCAGGCAGGTCCGCGGGCGCTACGGCAACCTCACAGAAGACGCTGACGGTCATCATCAAATTTGATGATGCCAAGAAGGTCCGCGACTTCGCCTACCATACCTCCAGCTTCTAGAGGCATCGGACAGTGTACCGGCTCCATCCTGGACGACGATCCGGTTGGGCGGTGGTCGTGCTGGTTCTTGCGGCCAGCCTGACCGGTTGCGCGGCAACCATCCCGAAGGACGCATTGATCCCGACGCCGGACACGCTGGAACGACGGCAACTGCAATCGCGGCGCCTCGACGGTATCAGCGAAACGCAATTGCTCGCGGCATCGGCCGGTGTCCTGCAGGACCTGGGCTTCAACATCGATGAGAGCGAGACCAAGCTCGGCGTGATCGTCGCTTCGAAGGACCGCTCGGCGTTCAGCGCGGGACAGATCACCGCGGCGGTCGCGCTGGCGTTGCTTGGCGCGTATTACTCGGTCGACAAGACCCAGAAGATCCGGGTTTCGCTGGTGACTCGCCCCGCCCTCTCTGCCGACGGGAAGCCTCGACCGGACGCCCAGGTGATCCGAATCACCATCCAGCGGCTGGTCTGGAACGTCGAGAATCAGCTGACTCGCATCGAGGCGATCGAGGAGCCGGCGATCTACCAGGCATTCTTCGAAAAGCTGTCGAAGAGCGTGTTTCTCGAGGCGCAACAGATCTGATGAAAACAAGAAAACTGCTTTCCACCCTGGTCTGCACATGCCTGCTGGCAGGCTGCGCACCTTCGACCAAGGCGGTAATGGAGATGGACCAGAGCGCCGTGCAGTTGCGCAGTTACCAGCAGCGCGCATTCGATACCGCGGACAAGGAGCAGACGCTGAGATCCGTCATCGCGACGCTGCAGGACCTGAGCTTCGTCGTCGACAAAGCCGACCTCGACCTCGGAACGGTGAGCGCGACAAAGCTGTCGGGATACCAGGTACGCATGACGGTGACTGCAAGGCCCCGGGGAACGACGCAGATGCTGGTCCGCGCAAATGCGCAATACATGGACAAGGCGGTCGAAAGCCCGAAGCCGTATCAGGACTTCTTCACGGCGCTGGAGAAATCCATGTTCCTCACGGCGCATCAGGTCGACTGACAAACGCGTCATCTCGGGCGGGCGAGGCCGGGAGGCCTCACGCGGCAAGATGCCTGCGCAGCCAGCCGGACGCGAGGCGACACCCACAGATCAGCGCCCCTCTTGCACCCCGATCGTGCCCACGCCGGCCGCGCGCGAAAAATCCGCCTCCGCGCTGGCGAGGTCGGTCGCACAGAACCCGAGGTCGCGCAGCAAGCCGTCGCTCAGCCGGTACACCCACGCGTGCACGGTGAGCGAGCGCCCGTTCTCCCAGGCCTGCTGGACCATCGTCGTCCGACACACGCGCCGCGCCTGGAACAGCACGTTCAGCTCGCAGAGCCGGTCGATTCGCTGATCGTCCGAAGGCAACCGCAGCAGCGGCTCGCGATAGAGGTGCGCGACGTCGCGGATCGGCTGCAGCCAGTTATCCACCAGGCCCAGTGGTCGCTGTTGCCAGGCGGCCATGACGCCGCCGCAGCCATAGTGGCCGCAGACGATCACGTGCTCGATCCCCAGCACCTCGATTGCGTACTGCAGGACGGACAGGCAGCTGAAGTCGTTGTGCAGGACGAGGTTGGCCACGTTGCGGTGCACGAACAGTTCGCCCGGCGCGAGACCGACGATTTCGTTCGCGGGGACCCGGCTGTCGGAGCAACCGATCCAGAGGTAGCGCGGCGCCTGCTGGGCGGCGAGACCGGCGAAGAAGCCGGGCTGCCGTGCCTCGATGCGCTCGGCCCAGCGGCGGTTGTTGGCGAAGAGTTCGGGGAGTTTGTGCAAGATCGCGACCGCCCTGGAAATCGACGGACAGTCTAATGCAATCGAAGCGGGATCGCGTCGTTCGGGGGCCGTCCGACAGGTTTACACTGGTGCCCAAGGGAGGATGCCGTGGTCGGTCCAGGGAACGCGTCGACACAGACGGCGTGGGACAAATTGCGCCACCGCAAGGTGGTGCAATGGGGCCTTGCCTATGTTGCGGTCGCCTGGGGGATTCTCCAGGGATTGGAGTTCGCGGTCTCGACGTTCGGCTGGCTTCCCGCAATCACGCGTGCAGCAGCAGTCGCCGCCGTGGCAGGCCTGCCCATCACTGTCGTGCTCGCGTGGTTTCACGGAGACCGTGGCGATCAGCGAGCAACTCGCGTCGAATTGGCGATCCTGGGCGTACTGCTGGTCGTCGGCGCCATCGCGGTGCAGCACACGATCCGCGCTCCGGTCGCGTTGACCTCCCTCCCTGCACCGACGGCCGGCACCCTGCCGTCGACGGCGCCCGATCGGCGTCGGATCGCGATTCTCCCGTTCGCCAATCTCGGTGCCGACCCGGCCAATGTCGCGTTCGCCGGCGGCGTACACGATACGTTGATCACCCAGATCGCCAAGATCCCCGGGCTCTCGGTCATCTCGCGCAGCTCCGTGCTGCAGTTCGCCGACAAACATCCGACGATCAAGGAAGTCGCGATCGCCCTGGGTGTTGGCACTGTGCTCGAGGGCAGCGTGGAGCGGGATGGCCATCGGCTGCGCATCCAGGCTCAGCTGATCGATGCCGCGACCGACGCCCACCTGTGGGCCGAGACCTATGATCGTAATGCCGATGACCTGTTCGCGGTACAAAGCGAAATCGCACAGGCTGTCGCCGAGCAGCTTCGCATTCGCCTCACCAGCGATGATTCGCAACGCCTGGCAGCGAGCCTGACTTCGAAGCCTGCGGCGTACGAGCGTTACGCGGTGGGCCGCAATTTCGTCAGCCGCGGCAGGTGGCCGGAGGCCATCCAGGAATTCACGGCGGCAGTCACAGTCGACCCCGACTTCGCCGCCGCGCATGCCCAACTCAGTCTCTCGCGCACCTGGCTCGCGTTCCTCGACATGCGCCAGCGCAAGGAATTGCTGCCTCTCGCCAGGGCTGCGGCCGACCGTGCGCTCGAACTCGACCCGACGCTTCCGGAGGCACACCTTGCACTGGCAGTTTATTTCTATCGCGGTGACCAGGACATCGACCGGGCCACGAGCGAGTTCGAGCGTGCGGTCGCGGGCCTGCCGAATGACGCGGTTGCGCACCTGAATTTCGGGTACCTGCGGCGCTGGCAGGGCCGCTGGGAGGAAGCGGCAGCGCTGTTCGGCCGGGCCGCGGATCTCGATCCGCGCGGCGAAGCGGCCAAGCCGCACATCATGGCCCTCGTGACACTTGGCCGTCGCGACGAAGCCTTGCGGGCGATCGCCGCCGCCAGCGCCGCACAGCCGGACGATGTCGATCTCGCCATCTGGCCCGGCTCGGTCGCGCAGAATTTCTCGTGCGATCTGGCAACGACCGAACGCGTCCTGCGTGAGGTTGCGACGAAATTCCCTGGTGCTCCGGAATTGCTGCACGAGGACTGGTACCTCGCCCTGCAGACCGGTGATGCCGCTGCGGCGGTGGACGCGGTCGAACGGTTGTCCCGGATTACCGGTCCTCCAGACGAATCACTGCCTTTGCAGCGTGGGCTCGCTTATCGGCTCGCAGGTCGGCGTGCCGATGCGAAGCGAAATTTGCGAGAGAGCCTGCAGAGTCAGTTACGCGAACTTCGCCGAATTCCAGCGGGTGACCTGCAGACAGACACGCTCTCGCTCATCGCCCTGCACTACGCACTGCTCGGCGACCGGCGACTCGCCATCGAATACGCCAATCGCGCCGTGGCTTTGATACCACCTGCCGGCGATGGTGCAAACCGTACCGACGTGCTGTTAACCAGCGCCGCAGCCCTGGTGCAGGCTGGCGATTCGGTGGCAGCCGTCGACCGAACGCGTCAAGTACTCGATTCGCCCGGCTGGGCGAAGTCCGGCTGGATCTGGTGCGACCCATTGATGGCGCCTCTGCGTGCCAACGCGAGCTTCCGCAAGATGATGGAGGAGCACGGCGCCGACGTGAGGATCGACCCTTACAGGCGCGAGACCTGGCCACGCAGCCCGTCAGAACGGCTCAATCCAGGGACGTAGGTCCAGTTCAAGCATCCACGCCGAGCGCGGCTGGCGACGCATCTGCCAGTCGGCCTCGGCGATGTCGTCCGGGTTCAGGATGCCGTCGTGGTCCTTGAGCGCGTGCGCTCGGGAAAGTTCTGTGCAACCCACGGCGTGTCGATGGCGCCGTCGACTGGGAGAGGGCTCGCAGGCCGTGCCTGGCGGAAGCGAATGCCGAGAAACCGTTGCCTCCGCGCACGCTCGCCGTCGTGCTGGTGATCGGGAAGCGCCCGTTCGCAGGCGAGAATTCCGGGGAAATTGAATTGGGCATTTCCGCAGTTACAGCCCGGACGGGCCGCCCACCGCGCTATCGAAGTTCGCTTTGCAGTAATTGGTAGCCAGATCGACCACTCGCGACAGCATGGTATTGTCGTGTGCACCGAATGACCAGGCACCGGCCATCGCGTTCGCCTGCTGATAGAACTGTGGTTCGCCCAGAACGCGATCGCCCGGCTGCTCGACGATTCTGACAACGATGATGACGCGCGAGTCGCCAGCAAATGCTCCAGCCCAGAAGCGCTTGGCGCCCCCGATGAACCGCAAGCTGACCACTCGGGGCTCGAGCACCAGAGTCTGGCCGTTGCCTTCGGCGGTGGCCGCCAGACCCGTGGCAGAAAGCAGGCTTCGCATGAATTCCCCCGCGTCCTTCCCTGCCCATACCTCGTGCAATACACTGCCCTGGGACCAGCACCCGAGTCCCCTGTCGAGCCGTCCATGTCCACCACAGCGCGCTCCGTCCGCCCACGCATCGCTCCGCGCGCAAGTCGGCCGTGCATCACCATGCTGTGCTTCGCTTTGATTTCGCCGACCCTGGCCGGCGAGACCAAGCCCGCCTCCGTGCTCGTCAAGCGACTCATGCTGCCAACGCCTGCGATCACTCCCTTCGTCGAGGTGCGCTATTCGGCGCTGCTGACCCGGCCGATGGTTGCGTCCGGGGAACTCGAGTACCGCGGGCCGCAATCGCTGCAGAAGCGCATCCTCTCCCCGTATCGAGAGCAACAGATCATCGACGGGGACCAGGTCACGGTGCAGCGCGAGGGCGAGAAGACACGCCGTTTCTCCCTGAAGCGCACTCCCGAACTCCAGGGAATGCTCGACAGCCTGGGCTCGCTGCTGGCCGGAGACGCGGATGCACTCGCGCGAGCCTTCATCGTGACGATCGACGAAGACGAGGCTGGCTGGACCCTGCACCTGGCGCCGCGCAGTGAACGCGCGCAGCAGCACTTGCGCGAAATCCTGGTGACCGGGACGGGCGACAAGCCCGATTGTTTTGTGACCAGCGAACCCGACGGCGACGCCTCGTTCCTGCTGCTGGGCGCCTCGAGCGAGACGCAACTGCCCGACCCGCCGCCGCGGGCATGGACCGAGGAATACTGCCGTGCCCCGCACAACTGACGGGGGCACCCTCCCACGCAACAGGCTCCTGTTGTTCATCGCATGGGTCGTTCTGCTGGTACTCGGTGGACTGTACGTGCAGCGCGGCCTGAAGATCGGCGCCGACCTTCGACTGTTCATGCCAGCACCGCGGACGCCGGAGCAGCATTTGTTGCTCGACGAGATCGGCGAAGGTCCCGCTTCGCGACTGTTGTTACTGGCTATCGAAGGCGCACCGGCCGAGGCACTGGCCGACACTTCCCGCGCGCTCGCGGCAGCTTTGCGCAACGACGCAGCGGTGAAATGGGCGGCCAACGGCGAGGCTTCCGTCGACGCCATTCCGGAGCGCCTGCTGCCCTATCGATACCTGTTGTCTCCCGCGGTCGACCACGAGCGCTTCGATGCGGCCACGCTTTCCCGCGCACTCACGTCCCGCGCTCGCGACCTGGCCTCGCCCGCTGCTGGCTTGCTTGAGGCCTGGGTGCCACGCGACCCGACGCTCGAAACGTTGGCTTTGCTTGAATCGTGGCAGCCGCCCACGGAGCCGCAGCGACAGTACGACGTGTGGTTCGATCGCAGCGGTGGTCGCGCGTTGTTGCTGGTAGAAACGGTCGCGGCCGGATTCGACCCACGCGGGCAGGCGGTCGCCCTGGCGCACGTGCGCTCTGCCTTCTCCGCAGGGCGCGCCGATCCTGCCGCGCGCCTGATCATCAGCGGCCCGGGTGCGTTCTCGGTATTGATGCAGCAACGCACCAGCGCGGAGGCACAGCGCTTCGGTACGCTGGCCACGGTGGGCATGGTGTTGCTGCTGCTGGTCGCGTATCGCAGCCTGAGCCTGGTGGTGCTCAGCTCGCTACCGCTCGCAAGTGCCGGTATAGCCGGCCTCGCGGCGGTCAGCGCCGCCTTCGGCGAAGTGCATGGCATCACGCTCGCTTTCGGCTTCACGCTAGTCGGCGTGGCGCAGGACTACCCGATGCACCTCTTCAGCCACCAGCGCCGCGGTCTCGCGCCGCTCGACAACGTACGCGCGCTCTGGCCGACACTCGCCACGGGCGTGGCGAGCACCTGCATCGCGTATCTCGCATTCCTCGCCTCCGGCGTGAGCGGGCTCGCGCAGGTTGCGGTATTTACGATCACTGGACTCGCCGTGGCGGGCCTCAGCACGCGTTACGTCCTGCCTCGCGTCATGGCCACCGACCTGCCCGACCGCGGCGAATCCGCACTGCTCGGCAGGCTCTGGCACGGCATCGCCGGCTTGCCGACACCCCGCGCGGCGATTACCGCCGTGGTCGTCTGCTGCGTGGGCCTGGTCACTCTAATGCCGGGCGCTTTCTGGCAGGACCAGTTGGGGGCGCTCATGCCGATACCGGCTGAACTGCTGCGCCAGGACGTGGCACTGCGTAACGAACTCGGCGCACCGGACGTGCGACACCTGGTCGTCATCGAGGCGCCGGACACGGATGCAGCCCTCGCGCGCGCCGAATCGCTGGGACCCATGCTCGATTCACTGGTCGCCGCTGGAGCGATGCAGGCCTACGATCACGCCGCCAAATATGTGCCGAGTCGTGCCAGGCAACTCGCCCGGCAGCGCAATTTGCCAGCCGAGGCCGACTTGCGACGCGCGCTCAGCCGGGCTCTCGACGGTCAGCCGTTTCGATCCGGGACGTTCGAGCCGTTCGTGGCCGACATTGCAGCCGCGCGCAGACTGGCGCCGCTCGTGCCGGAAGACCTTGCGGGCACGCCGCTGGCGGCGCGGCTCGAGAGCCTGCTGCTGAAGCGCGACAATCATGTCGTCGCGCTGGTCACCGTCAGTGGCGTCAAGGACGCGGCGCGCCTGCGCGCCGCCGTCACCGGCCCGGGCGTGACGCTGCTCGACTTGAAGCAGGCCTCGGAGGACCTCGTGGCCGGACAGCGCACGCGAATCCTGCAGAGCCTGGCCGTGGCGGCCGTGCTGCTGGTCGTCGTCGTGTGGGTGGCGCTGCGCGATCGCCGCCGCGTATGGCGCGTGCTGGCACCCATGGCGCTGACGACGCTGATCATACTGGCCGTGCTCCGCGGGGCCGGGGTGTCGCTGAACCTGTTCCACCTGATCGCGCTGGTGCTGGCTGCGGGTCTCGGCCTCGACTACGCGCTGTTCTTCGAACACGCCGAGGACGACCCTCGCGAGCAGCGGCGTACGCTGCACGCGCTGCTGGTCTGCGCACTTTCGACGCTCATGGTGTTCGCGCTGCTGTCTCTATCGACGCTGCCGGTGCTGAGGGCGATCGGTGTGACGGTGACGATCGGCGTGATCGCCAACTTCGTGCTGGCGCTGCTGCTTACGCGCCCGACGCCGCGATCCGGACCTGGGTAGGCTCGCCGCGCGGCGCAACGCCCCGGTATCGACGCCGCAGACCCAGGTCGCGCAGGCTCCACCACGGTGCCGGCGTCAGGTAGCCGGCGTCCGCCACGGAAAATCCGGCCTCCTGCACCAACGCCCGGTACTCGCTCGCCGTCTGCTGCCGGCGCGGCGGATGCCGGAACAGCAGTCGCACCGGCCACCACGACAGGAACGTCCGGCACGATTCTGCCACCAGCAACCGACCTCCCGGCGCCAGCACGCGTCGGCACTCGCGCAGGACCGCGGACGGATCGTTGGCGTGATGCAGCACCTGGTGGCAGAACACCAGGTCGAATGCGCCGTCGGGAACATCGAGGTGCGTCGCATCGGCCAGGCGGACCTCGACGTTGCCGCCCAGCCTGGCAGCCGCCTGCGCAGCCCGCCGCACCGATTCCGGATCGATGTCGATGCCGAGGATGGACTGCGCCCTGAACGTCCGCTGCAGCATGGCGAAGGCCACGCCCTCGCCGCAGCCGATGTCGATGACCCGCGCCGGTGCATCCCGCCCGGCTGGCAGTAACGACGCCAGTTCGTCGACTGCCTCGCTGACGACATACCGACTCCAGGTCTCGCTGCGCTGGAACCACGCACCGAACGCCGTTTCCGGCACATAGCTGCCAGGCGCGGCGAACGTATCCTTACCCGGGAGCGTGACCATTGCCGCAGCCATTTCGCCTACGAAACGCGCTTCAGCAGCAGCGAGGTATTGATGCCGCCGAAGGCGAAGTTATTGGACATGACGTATTCGTGCTGCATGGCGCGGCCCTCGCCGCGCAGGTAATCCAGGTTGCCGCAGCGCGGATCCACCTCGTCGAGGTTGATCGTTGGCGCGTACCAGTCGTTGTTCATCATCTCGATGCTGAGCCAGGCCTCGAGCGCACCGCAGGCGCCGAGCGTGTGGCCGACATAGCTCTTCAGTGAACTGATGGGTACCGGCCGTCCGAATACGGCAGCGGTCGCCTGCGTCTCGGCAATGTCGCCGTGCTCGGTCGCCGTGCCATGACCATTGACGTAGCCAACCGCGTCGGCGTGTACGCCGGCATCGGCGAGGGCGAGACGCATGCATTCGGCCATCGTGCGGTCGTTCGGCCGCGTTACGTGCTGGCCATCCGCGTTGGTGCCGAAGCCGGCGATTTCCGCCAGAATCCTTGCTCCGCGCGCCAGTGCATGCTCGCGCTCCTCGAGCACGAACGCCCCGGCGCCCTCGCCGATCACCAGGCCGTCGCGCTTGACGTCGTAAGGTCGCGGCGTCAGCTGCGGTTCGTCGTTGCGCGTGCTGGTGGCATAAAGGGTGTCAAACACTGCGGATTGCGTGGCATCGAGTTCCTCGGCGCCCCCTGCCAGCATCAATGTCTGGCGCCCGAATTTGATGGCCTCGTAGGCGTAGCCGATTCCCTGGCTACCGGCCGTGCACGCACTGCAGGTGGGAATCACCCGGCCCACGATGCCGAAGAACACGCTGATATTCACGGCCGCCGTGTGCGGCATCATTCGCACGTAGCTCGTGGCATTGAGGCCATCGGTGGTCTTCTCGACCAGCATGTGGCCAAATTCGGCGATGGCAGCCGGACTGCCCGACGACGAGCCGAAACTGATGCCCATGCGCCCGGAGCCGAGCAGCGGGTCGCCGAGCAGCCCGCTCTGCTCGAGCGCGAGTTCACTTGCTCGTACGGCCAACACGGCCACGCGGCCCATGGAACGCAGCTGCTTGCGCGAATAATGCGCGGGCGGTTCGAAGTCCACCGGCGCCGCAAGGTTGGTGTTCAGGCCCCGATACTCGGCGTACGACGGCATGCGGACGACGGCGTTGCGATACGTGCCAAGTCGCTGGCGCGCCACGGGCCAGGTCGAGCCGAGTGCGGAAATAGCGCCGATGCCGGTGACCACGACGCGGCGCGTCACGACAGACCCCCGTCCACCGCGATCACCTGCCGCGTGACGTAGCCCGCGGCAGGCGACATCAGGAAACCCACGACCGCAGCCACTTCAGCTGTCGTTCCGGTGCGGCGCATCGGGATCATGTTCGCCAGCATGCCCTCAGGAAACTTCTCGGTCATGGCTGTGTCAATGAGGCCGGGAGCCACGCAATTGACCGTGATGCCGCGCTTGGCGAGTTCGAGGCCGAGCGCCTTGCTAGCACCGATGAGCCCGGCCTTGGCGGCACTGTAATTCGTCTGGCCGCGGTTGCCGTGAATGCCCGCAACGGAACTGATCGCGACGATGCGTCCGGGCTGACGGCGCCGGATCATCGGCATGATGGCGGGCTGCAGCACGTTGTAGAAGCCGTCGAGGTCCGTGCGCAGCACGATGTCCCAATCCTCGCCGCTCAGCATCGGGAAGGCGGCGTCACGCACGACGCCGGCATTGATCACCACTCCGTAGTACGCACCGTGCTTCTCGGTGTCGGCCGAAACCGCGGCGGCAGCCGCCGCGCGGTCGCAAACGTCAAAGCACAGCGTCCGGCCTCGCGACCCGCAGCGGTCGATGGCGGCGAGCGTCTCGGCGGCGCCGGCTTCGTTGCGGAAGTAATGCACGACGACCTCGTGGCCGTCCGCAGCGAGCTTTTCGGCGATTGCCCGGCCGATGCCGGAACTTGCGCCAGTGACGAGCACGGTTTGTGGCATGAATGTGTCAGGTAAGGGCTGCGGTTGCGCCGACGGGCGGCCTGAAAAGGGTCAACTGGCAACTCAATGATCGTTCGCCGTCGTCGAGCCGGCAAGCAAAAACTCCGAGTCCGTTTTCGCCCTGCAGGACATCCTGCACGCTTATGCGCAGCGTCGCACCCGGCCGGAAATGGCCATCCGTGCCGTCGAGCCGCCTCGTGCCGAGCAGGTATCCCGGCGGCACCGGCTTGCCGGCCTGCCGCAACCGGACACCGTCGAGCGCACCCACTGCCTGCGCCATGTACTCCAGCGCCACCCAGCGCGGCACACCCAGCCCGGCCTCGCTGAACAGGCAGTCCTCGTGAATATCGACCTCGCCCACCAGCGATTTATCGTCCCAGGACACGATACGGTGCAACAGCAGCATCGGCAGCCGGTGCGGCAGTACCTCGTCCGGCTGCCAGGAACGATTCACGGCGCGATGCCCTCGAGGTAGGCTCGCAGCCGCTCGCGCAGGACTTCCGGGGCACCCACGTGCATCTCCCCGGTGACCGCGTCCACCGCCACCTGCACGGTGTGCCCGGTCGTGGTGCGGCAGCTTTCGGCGTCGAAAATCTCGTACGCGATCTTCAGGCGGTAATCCCACTCGACGAGCCGCGCCACCACGCTGATGCGCGAATCGAAAGGCAGCGCGCGAACGTACTTCACCTCGGCCTGCACGATCGGCCACAGCAGCCCGCTTTCCATCATCTGCCGGTAGCCATAGCCGATGCGGTCGAGCAACGCACACCGGGCCTCGTCGAAATAGCGGAAGTAGTTTCCGTGCCAGGCAACGCCGGCGGGATCGGCGTCGTGAAACGGCACCGTCAGCATCACGGTGGCCTGCAGATCGATGCGGATCGGGAGGTCGGCAGTGCTCATGCCTTCGACCCGGCGGCAAGGCGCCGCAGCAAGGCGGGAGAACGCCACAGCATCCCGAAGAACAGGCGCGTGTGCATGGCGGATATCCTGACGTTGTCGCGCACCATACGGAAGTGGGAAACGCCGTCAGCCGGGTACGTTACCGGCGTAGGCACGAAGATGATGCGTACGCCGGCCCAGTGTGCCCGCACCATGATTTCGATGTCGAACTCCATTCCGCGACCCGTCCTGCGGGTCCCGGCGAGCTCGAGGGTCGCATCGACCGGGTAGACACGAAAGCCGCACATCGGGTCGACAATGTCCCGCGACCAGGTGTGCACCCGCGCCCAGAACACGCTGATCTTGCGGCCGTGCAGTCGCGCACCGGGGACGCTGGCGTCGTAAACCGGCAGGCCCGACACCAGCGCGGCTTCATGCTCGCGCGCGAGTTCGAGCATCGGGAGGATGTCAGCGATGCGGTGCTGCCCGTCTGCGTCGACCTGCACGGCATGCGTGTACCGATGCTCCCGGGCGATGCCGAGGCCGCGCAGTACCGCCGCACCCTTGCCCTCGTTGGCAGGGCTGCGGTGCAGGCTGACGCCGGGCAACCCTTGCACTATCGATTGCAGGGCCGCGACGCTCGCTCGCGAGGAGCCGTCATCGACGACGATGACCGGCAGGTCGAGCGCGACGAGCGCCGCCAGCACGGCGCCGACCTGTCGCTCGTGTTGGTAGTGCGGTATGACTGCGCAGGGACGCAACGAAGCTAAACCCGATACTGCAAGCGGCCGGACGAGCACTCGCCAACCGCCGAGCGGAAGGCAAAGGTGACGGCGCCGTCGAGGCACGCCAGTGTCAGGTCGACGATGGATTCCGGTCGGATCGGCGACTTGAACTTCAACTGCTGGACCGACGCAGGACCTTCAGTCCGTCCTGTGAGGATACGCGCAGCGTCGACGGCCCAGCGCACCTGCACGATGCCCGCCAGGATCGGCTCGGTGGGGAAATGACCCTGGAACCAAGGCAGGTCGGCCGGCACATGCAGCACCTGGTGCAATGCTTCGGCAAAGTGCGCGAGCGTCGCAACACACAGCGGGTCGCGCGTGTCGGCCCGACCCAGCACTGCATCGAGCGCCCCGATCGCTTCGACCTGCGCTGGAAGGACCGGAAGCGGCTGCGCGGTGTAACGCCAAACAATTCCGGTGGACGCCCTGCCACCGAGACCCGCCTTCTCGAGAGCCAACGGTCCAATTGACTCGACGCCTTCGCGGCGGATCCGTGCAAGACCCAAGCTCGTGAGAACAACGACCACGGCCAACCGGTCGCCGGCACCGATGCGGACACAGGCCGGGCTGCAGGCCAACAGGTCGGCATCGGTGGCGGACGGCGATGGATCGATCAACTGGGAATCCTTGTTTCGCGGCCGGGCGGCGCTAGCGACTGGCGACCCCGGACTGGTGGCGACGCAGGATCGGGCGGATCAGGCGCTCACCAAGCAGCAGGGCGCCGGCGATGACATACGACACCAGCCCATTGTAAACCGCCCAGGTCTCGCGCGACCCGGCGAGCGCCGTGTAGAGCGCTGCGCTCGCGTTCAGCATGAAAAACAGGCACCAGATCGCGGTGAGGTTGCGCGTATAGCGGACGCCCGCAGGGTCGAGTTCCGCGCCCTGGGCGCGCGCGATGCGCTCGATCATCGTCGGCGGCCGCCAGAGTGTCATCCCGAAGGCGCCGAGCAGCGCTGCGCTGACGCCCACCGGGTACAGGCGCACCAGCGTCTCGCTGTCACTCAGCGCGATGGCCACCACCAGGATGAGTCCGGCGCCGAGGGCGGCAAGCGTCCTGCCGCGGCTCGACCCGGGCCCGATGAAGCGGATCGCCAGGATGGCCAGCAATACGAGCCCGGCCATGCGCGCACTGCCGCGATCGAGCAGGAAATAGACCAGCATTGGATAGCCAGCCGTCAGCAAGACGAGAAGCGCCGTGAGCCCCCGGCTGCCCCGGGGCGTGTTCACAGCGATTGGAGAACTGCGGCCACGTCGCCGACCGTCCGTACTGCCTTGAAGCGATCCGGCGGCACGTGCTTGCCCGTCAGCTCGCGCAGCCGCACGATCAGATCGACCGCGTCGATGCTGTCGATGCCGAGGTCCTGAAAAAGGTTGGAATCGGGCCGGATCGATTCGCGTGGAATCTCGAACTCCTCGGCCAGTACGTCGCAGATCTGCTGGAACAATTCGTCATTCATTTCGGATCGGTTCAAGGCGCTGTCGGCTCGGCGCGCCGAGCGCCACCGGGGGAGTGTCATTATAAGGCCGCGCCGGCCGGTTCGCCGCCGCGGCTGGCATCCGAAAGCGTAGCAGATCCCAACTCGCGGCCGAAAAACGCCTCCAGATCGCGGGTCAGCGCCCTGGCGGCGCGCCGCTGGTCCGTCCCCTTGCCCTCGGCCAGCGCAACCGACCAACCCGGGCAAACGCGCAGCCGCAGGTCCACGCGACGCTCCGGTATCCGGTACCACGGCAAGTGCTTGTAGAGGGTCGGCGGCGTGCAGGTGATCACAACGGGCAGCAGCTGGCAGCCGGTGCGAACCGCGACGAGGCCGGCCACAGGCCCAAATGACAAAGGCGCCCCCGGCACCGTGCGCGTGCCCTCCGGAAACAGGATGACCGTCCGACCGGCCTTCAGCCGATTCGCGGTTTCGGCCAGCAAGGCCCCAAGGTCTTCGTTCGAAATGTAATCCGCGGTCCGGACCAGCATGCTCCAGAAGGGATTGGTGATTACGCCGGCCTTGACTACGCAGTCAGCCCCTTCGAACAGGCCCAGCAGGAAGACCACGTCGATCAGCGTCGGATGATTCGCCACGACCATGCACCCCTGATCCCGCTTCCAGTGCGAGGCGCCCTCGACGGACCAGCGCAGCACGCCCACGTTGGACATGAACAGCACAAAGCCGCGGAAAGTGCGCGAGACCATCAAGCGCGCCACCTGTGCGCGCCGGGCACGGTCGCGGATGACGAGCCGCAGGCCGACGACTGCCACCAGGCCGAGAATGAAGCCGCCGATCCCGAACACGGCAAAGCTGAGACCGGTGCCGATGAGCCGCCAGCCGCGATCGAGGGTCCTGCCGAGAACTTGAAGCATGCTCGCCAGTCGAGTACTGCCCGACGCAAAGCGTACCAGTTCCATGCGTGGTCGATCGGGCGAGGCGGACGGTATCATGCGTACGACGGATCGAAGCCCGACCAACCACCACCTTCCGCCCTGCAGACCTCGACGAATGCCCGACACCTGGGTTGAAACTTACACCACGAGCTGTGCCGCGGGCATCGGCCTCGCCGCCGTGCGCAAGTCGATTGCCGCGGGCCGCACCGGACTCGCTCCCGGCTCATGGCCCGGGAGCCGCGTCGCGACCTGGCTCGGTATGGTGCCGGCGACGATCGATGGCGACGACTGGCCCGCCGCACTCGCCGCGTGGGACAGTCGCAACAACCGACTCGCATGGCTCGGCCTGGGCCAGGACGGATTCCTGGACCAGGCGCGCGCAGCGATCGCCCGCCATGGTTCGGCGCGTGTCGGTCTGGTCGTGGGCACCAGCACGTCGTCGATCGGCCGCACCGAACAGGCCTATCGTGAACTGCTGCCCGATGGGACCCTTGCGCCGCAGTTCGTCCAGCCGACCGTGCACAACCCGCACTCCACCGCAGCCTTCCTGGCGCACGTGCTGGGTCTTGAGGGTCCGGTGATGACCATCAGCACTGCCTGCTCTTCGAGCGCGAAAGTCTTCGCGAGCGCTGAGCGCTGGCTGGACGCCGGCCTTGTCGATGCCGTGATTGTCGGCGGCGTGGATAGCCTGTGCCACAGCACGTTGAACGGCTTCGATTCGCTGCAACTCGCGTCACGCAACCTGTGCCGGCCGTTCGACGCGGCCCGCGATGGTCTCAACATCGGGGAGGCAGCCGCTTTTGCTCTCCTGGTACGCGAGCGACCTGAACTGCCGTGGGCGCGGCTCGCCGGTTACGGCGAAACCTGCGATGCGCACCACATGTCGAGCCCGCACCCGGAGGGCCTCGGTGCCCGGCGTGCGATCGAGCGGGCGCTGGCTCGCGCCGGAATCGAGGGACGCGACATCGGCTACGTCAACCTGCACGGCACCGGCACGCGGACCAACGACGCGGTTGAGTCACTGGCGATTGCCGCGGTCCTGCCCCCCGGCGTTCGCGCGAGTTCCACGAAGGGCCTGACCGGCCACACCCTTGGCGCTGCAGGCATGGTTGAGGCCGTGCTATCGATGGACGTGTTCGCCACCGACCTGCTGCCAGCCAACTTCAACCTGCAGGAACTGGGCGCCGACGTCGCCTGCCCCGTGCTGGAAGAGAACCTGCCGCGCCGGGTCGACTTCGTGCTGTCGAACTCGTTCGGCTTCGGCGGCAACAACTGCGTGCTCGTTTTCGGCAGGGCGGCCTGATGGACCTGTTCCTCGCGCCCCGGGCCGGAATCTGGTGCCGCAGTGTCGCCGGATGGGATGCATTTCGCGCTGCGATTACGGCCGATGCCGAACCGCCGCAGCGGCTCCCGGAGCCGTTTCCAGAATTGCTGCCGGCGCGCGAGGGTCGGCGAGCGCCACTGCACGTCAGGCTCGCGCTCGAGGCGGGGCTGCAGGCCTGTCGCACCAACGGCGTCGATCCTGCGCAGGTGATGACGGTATTCGCCTCCGCCATGGGCGACGCGCAGATCACCGAGTACATGTGCAGGACGCTTGCGGGTCCGGAGCCGGCGCTGTCGCCCACGCGGTTCCACAACTCGGTGCACAATGCTGCGTCGGGTTACTGGTCGATCGGCGCCGGCAATCGCAGCCCCGGAACTTCCGTCGCCGCCCAGCAATTCACGTTTCCGATCGCCGTCCTGGAGGCGGCAGCGCTCGCCACCGCAGAGCGCCGTGGCGTGCTGCTGATCGTTCACGACGTGGCGGCACCCGCGCCCCTGGATGCCATCTGTGCGAATCGCCAGCCTTTTGCGGCCGGCATCATCCTGGATGCGACGCCGGGCGGGGCAGACTGGATGCCGGTTCGAATCGAGCGCAGGCCGCCGGGCCCGCCAAACGCTGCGCTCGGAATCGCGTGGCTCTCGGCACTCGCCGAGGAGAATTACAGCGCCGGCGGGCTGCCGTTGCTGGTCGCGATGGCCGGGACAGGCTCATGGCCGGTGATTCTGCCTGCCGGATTTTCCGACTGCCTCGCCATCTCGCGGCGCGATTGAAGCGAACCGGACTCGCGACAGGACGGATTCAGTTTTTCAGCTTGACGACATCGCCCCTGAGCGCGACGCCCACGACGATTGCGCCGGCTGCGCACTGAAACTCGGTCGCGCTCGAGAGATCATCGCTCTTGTACAGGCTCGTGATGTTAATGACGGCATCGCCGCCTTCCTTGATCGCGCGCGCCTGCAGGGACAGCATCGCCGACAGGAAGGCGCGATAGCACGCACTGGCGTCGGAATGGGCGAAACCATTCGCCTTCTGGTTGCTCTTGAAGATACCCGCGCTGCGTTCCACGGCCGGATGCGCGGAATCACCGAAGAAGAACCGGATCCCCTGCCCGAGTTGTGCGACCGCATCCGGCTGCGCCATGGCGTCGGCGATCTTCAGGCGTGTCTGGTCGTTCCTGGCCGCGGCAGAGCCGGACGACAGGGCGGCTGCAAAGCATGTCAGGGCAAGCACGAATGCGCGCGTGTTCAATGGTGGTTCCCTCGCACATCAGCCGTCGAAGTGTTCAGCATCGACCGGAGTGCATATTATCGCGGCCCGATCCGGACCGGGACCCAGGTTCGCTAGGCGCGCCAGAAGTCGAAGAAATTAAACCAGTTGAAGGGTGAGCGCTGCACATGGTGCTCGAGTCTCGCGGCGAACCGCTCGACTCCCTGATGCACGTAGGCGTTCCTGTCCAGCGTCGTGTCAGCTGCATCCGTGAGCGGCTCGACGACGACCCGGTAACCTTCCCCGTCGAACCCCGCGAGCACCAGGAACACGGGCACGCGAAACAACCTCGCGATGATGAACGGGCTCGCCGGGAACCGCGCCGGCGAACCGAGGAACCCGGCAACCACGGTACGCTCGCCGCTGCGATGGCGGTCGCCGAGCCAGCCCACCCATTCGCCGGCACCCAGGCTTTCGCCGATGCGCAGCGAGAGCGCCAGCGGCTCGCCGGCCGCGTCGATGATGCTCGCTGCAAACTCCGGTGAGATCCGCTCCAGGCGCTCGACCAGTCGCCGGCTGACCGCTCGATCGAGCAGGACCCGCAATCGCAACCCCGGATGAGCGAGTCCCGACTGACGCGCTGCCTCGAAGCTGCCGAAGTGCGCGCTCAACAGGATGCAGCCGGAGCCGCTCGCGAGGGTCGGCTCCATCAGGTGCCGGCCGCTGACCTGGATTGGAATCCGGTGCCCGCGGGGCGACAACAGGAACACACGGTCGACGGCGACACGCGCAAACGTGTGGAAGTGCCGGAAACGGTCCATGAGCCGGACGCGCCGCCCGAGCACCCGCGCAAGGAACTGGCGCGAGGCACGTCGCTCCGCTCCTCGGACCAGCATGAAATAGACGGCGATGGGCGCCACGAACCAGTGCGCCATGCGGCGCCCACAGGCGCGCGCCACCAGCTCGACGATCCACAGGCCGAGCCGATGACCGGCCTCGGCACGGGCGTGCCAGGGCATCGCGTCGGACTGAGGCCTGTCGGCTGCGGCCATCGCTGGGCTCAATCCCCGCGCGCCGACGCGAGCGTCTCGCGCAGGAGTTCGAGCACCGCCGCGCGGGACAGCTTGCCGGCCGCGGAGCGCGGCAGTGCCGCCACTCGGAGCATCGGCCGCGGGATGAAAGCCGGATCGAGCGACTGACGTAGGGATGCCCGCAAGGCATTGGCATCGATCGTCGCGGAGACGAAAAGAGCGGCCAGGCGAGCGTCGTCAACGTCCTCGTCCACCCTGAAGGCGACGGCGTCCTCGACGCCCGGTACGGCCGTGAGCAGGCGATTGACGTCCGTGAGCGAGCCGCGCTTGCCACCCACCTTGATCAAGTCTGCATCGCGCCCCGCCAGCATGAAGCTGCCGTCGGCGGCGAATTCGAGCTGGTCGGGCAGCCGAACGGCCTCCGTCAGGTGCGGCGCATCCACCCACGTCACACCGTCCTGCCGGCTGATATCGAATCCGTGGAAGAAGCGCCACCGCTCGCCAACAGCTGCGCGGCGCGATGCCATGCTGCCCACCTCGGTGCAGCCGTAGATCTCGATCAATTCACCGCCGAACAACCGCTCGACCTTTGCCGCGAGCGCTGTGTCGATGGGTGCCGTGGCCGAAAGGATGCGCGACACGCTCGGGAATGCGAGGCCAGAGTTGACGAGGGCACGCAAATGCACCGGCGTGGACACCAGGATTCGCGGCGACGGTGCCTCCTGCAGCGCCGCCAACACGTCGGCAGGGTAGAACGGACGCGCGCTGTGTGCGGTCACCGGTCCGTGCAGCGACGGCATCACCGTGGTCTCAAGGCCGTACATGTGTTGGGCCGGAACCGTCGAAACCACCGCGCAGGGCCCGGCGGTAGCACCGAGGTAATGCGGCCGGTTGAGGTGCGTGCCCTCTACCAGTGCGCCCCACGTCTTGCGTTGGGGCATCGACGGACCGGTGCTGCCGCTCGTGAACAGTACGGCGGCCAGGCCGTGCCTCGATATCTCGGGCAGTCTCGCAGGAATTGCCGACAGCGACTCCAGCGACACAACCATTGAATCGATATTCAAGGCCGGCTTGTCCGCCAGCACAACGCTGCCTGGCCAAGCCTCGCGGATAGTGTGCAATGTCTCCGGCAATGGGTTCGGCGGCAGCAACGTGGGCAGTCCGCACGCCAGCGCAGCGCCGAAACCGACCGTGAACCGGTAGCGGTCCTCGCACAGGTTGATGATGCAGGCCGCGTCCGGCAACTGTCTCCGCAGCCCTTCGACGTGCGTGACATACTCCGCTGCCAAGACCAAGCGACCATCGCGGACAGCCATCGGCTCGCCGGGCCCACGCACCAGCAGCGGCAGTGTGTCAGGGACCATGGATCGAGGCGACGCGAGTACCGCTGCTTCAACCGGCCTTGGGGGCGGCTCGGCGTGATTCAACGTGCTGTGCAAGGCTGCGGAGGCACGCGAATACGCGCTTTGTCTCTTCGTCCTCCGCGCGCAGCTGCACCCCATAACGCTGGGCGATTGCGACCGCGATCTCCAGCGCGTCGATGGAGTCGAGACCGAGCCCGTCACCGAACAAAGGCGCATCGGGCGCGATGTCCTCGCCGCGCGTGCCCGGGAGGGCGAGCACTTCGACGATCACGTCGGCCAATTCGCGCTCGAAGCCTGTCTGTGAGTTCACGCTGGTCACCGCCGCTGCATGGCCGCGCCGATCGCGGGCCTGAATAGTAGCAAACCCAGGTTCGACGCTGGCCGCCACGCTGCCTGGCCACAACCGGGCCTGGCCGCCGGGGCAACAGGAGGGGGCATGTTAATATCACGCTCAATCAGCGTTCTGGCGAGCTAGCGACGCGAGGGGGATCGAGAATGGCGGCGATCCGGTTCGGTCGTCAGCCGGCGGGAGAGTTGCAGGCACCTGACCGCCGGCCTGACCCCATTTGCACGTCTCTGAGCCGAACCGCCGGAGCTGGAGGCTACGGTCGCGCCGAATTCTTCGAAGTCCGCTTCGGGCCTTCGGTCTCGTCGGGCACCGACCCTCACTGCATCGCGGTTCCGTTGCATACAATTGACGGCCACGAGCGGGTCGAGTCGTGGTCCGGCACTGATGCAATCACCAGCGAATTGATCGACGGCGTCTGCGTGGTGACTGCGGCCGACTACCTCGTATTGCACGCGCGCGTACCGGCTGGCGCGACAGGCGACATCGCTGCAACGACGGACGCACTTTACGGCGACCTGATTGGCCGCACCCGGAGCCTCGGCTATCGGCAGCTACTGCGCGCATGGAATTTCGTGCCGGACATCAATCGCGGCGCCGGCGATGCCGAGACCTATATACGCTTCAGCCGCGGACGCGCGGACGCTTTCGAGAGGCTGGACGTAGCACCGGCCGCTTATCCCGCCGCTACCGCCGTGGGCGGCGCGCCGGATTCACCGCTGACCGTCATCCTGCTCGCCAGCCGCAGCGAGCCGCTGACCATCGAGAATCCGCGCCAGATGAGTGCCTACCGGTACCCGCGCAAGTATGGCCCGCGGTCGCCGGCCTTTGCGCGCGCGACGCTGCTGCGGCACTCGGACGGCGGCATCCTGTTCATCTCCGGAACGGCCAGCATCGTCGGCCATGAATCACGGCACGATGAATTCGGCGCACAGCTCGCGGAAACGCTGACCAATCTCGAGCAACTGCTTGCCGTTGCGGAACAGCGCGCTCCGGATCTCGCGGTCACGACGCAGCGCAGCTGGCGGGTGTACGTGCGCCATGCTGGCGACGCGGCGTTCGCAGCGCAGGCCATCACGGACCGCCTCGGGAGTCGCGAACAACTGCTGCTCTTGCAGGCGGAAATCTGCCGGCGGGAACTGCTGGTCGAGATCGAAGGTGTCTGCCAGCTGGCCGCGCGCTCAACCGCGGGAACCTGATCGGCGATGCGCATAGCCTTCGTTTCTGCTAATCGCGAACACCTGCCGGATCCCGTCGTACCGCTCGGCATCCTCTACATGATGGGCAGTGTCGGCGACCGGCACGAGATAACGCTGATCGACCTGTGCTTCGAAGAGCGCCCGCTTGACTACCTGGCCGCGCAGATCGATCGCTTCGCGCCGGACCTGGTTGCCGTCAGCATGCGCAATATCCAGAACGCGGACTACACCGACACGGGCACGACGCTCGACCATTACGACGAGGTCGTGCATACGATACGCGGACACACCAGCGTGCCCATCGTGATGGGCGGTGGTGGTTTCAGCGTGATCCCGGTGGAGTTGATGCAGCGCTTCGGGATCGACTACGGTGTCATGGGCGAAGGCGAGACCGCGTTCGTCGAACTCGTGGCGCGACTGGCGGCGGGCTCAAGCAACATGGCAGGCATTCGCAACCTGCTCGTCGGTGCGGGCTCGCCCCGGTTGCCCGAGCTCCATCGGCACGACTTCCTGGACCTCCGTGCCGGCGTGCGACCCGACCGCAGGTGGGTCGATCCGCGTTATTACGAGCACTCGGGCATCACCTCGATCCAGACCAAGCGTGGCTGTGCGATGCTTTGCGATTACTGCACCTACCCGCTGATCGAGGGTCGCGTCATCCGCCAGCGCACGGGCGCTGTCGTGGCCGACGAGTGGCAAGCGGTGGTGGCTGCGCACCCGGCCATCAGCCACGTGTTCGTAGTCGATTCCGTGTTCAACCTGCCGCCGCGCCACGCCCGGGAGATCTGCGAGGCCCTCATCGCACGCAACCTCAGGACGCCGTGGACGTGCTACGTCAATCCCGTGCGTTTCGATGCGGAACTCGCCGACGTCA
>Ga0315287_10000589_pt1 | contig 31896 bp, 13 predicted proteins | sample YL17G11_0_MG_FD_205037 | JGI IMG/M metagenome (GOLD analysis project Ga0315287, IMG submission 205037) | Sediment microbial communities from Yellowstone Lake, YNP, Wyoming, USA - YL17G11_0 | ecosystem: Environmental > Aquatic > Freshwater > Lake > Sediment | place: USA: Wyoming | collected...
CGGGGGCGCCGGCGCCCCCGCGCGGCCCCCGCCGCCGCCCGGCCCCCGCGCCGCGCGAGTCGGGGTACAGAGCCTGTGGGGCTCTGGTGTGGCGTTGGGGAGTGTGAAACAAAACCTCATCACATCCACACAACTCCACATCACCTCTCTCGTCTCCTCCGTCCATTCCCCTGCCCATCCTTCCTCCCCTCACCCCCTCGCCTTGTCCGCCTCCAGCCCGAACGCCGGCCGGCTGTACAGCGCGTCAATCAACAGCAGCGGGTCCTGCAGCGTGACCCGCCTGTCCGCCTTCAGGGCCGCGATCCCGCGGGCGTCGAGCACGCTGTTGGACACGCCGCCCGAGTAGGTCGCATTCCACGGCCCGTCCAGCTGCACCGCCCGGAAGGCGGCATTGCCGGACGCCGCGGAATAGGCGGCGGCGGTCAGGCGCAGGGGCAGGGCGACCTCCGACTTGCCGCCCCCGCTCCGGCTGGCGTCCAGCGTGCCGTACAGGACGGCACTGGGCGACCCGAGCCAGCTCCCGTTGCGGTCGAGGGCGGGGCCGAAGAAGCGGACCGCCGTCGACCGCCGCCCGCTGCGGACGGCGGCGCCGGCCTCCGTGGTGTCCGTGCGGATGCCGGCAATGATGGGGGCCACCCCCTCCAGCGTCAGCTTCCCGCCGGCCGGGTCCAGGGTGGCCCTCCGCGCGGTGACCGAGTAGGTCAGGTCGGAGGCGGGCAGCGCGGCCGCCGCCCCCTCCCTGCCGCCCGGCCCCCTCTTTTTGGGCGCGGGGGCGGGGGCGGGCGTCGGCACGGCCTTGACCAGCCCCTCGGGCGCGGCCGCGGCCTCATCCAGGGGCGGGGCTTCCTCGTCCGCGACGGGCGGGCCCGGCGGGATGGGCTCGCCCGCGAGGTCCGGGGTCAGGTCGGCGGGGGGGGGAGGAGCGGCGGGCGTGACAAAGGCGGGCGCCGAGGGCTTGGCGGCGGGGGCGACAAATTGGGCGGTCGAGGTGGGGGCTGTGGAGGGCGTGGCGGCGGGGGCGACGAATTGGGCGGTCGAGGTGGGGGCTATGGCGAGGGGTGGGGCGAAGCGAGGGATGAGTTCAAAAAAGAGGGCGGAATGATGGTGTGGGGGGGGAGTCGGGGCGGCGGACGACGTGTGCTTTCCAGCATCCCCTCTCTGCCTGCTCCCGCTTGCTCTGCCCCGCTTTCCACGCCTCGCAGCCTCACCAAAGCACGCCATACATATGGCCCAAACACTCAGCAGGACAATGGAGCGATTGAGGCGCATGTTGGACGGGTTGCGAGGCCTAGTACAAAAGGGGGAGCCACAAATAACGATTGCGCGAGTAGTTGGCGGAACCTCACCCCACACCTCACCCCACACAACTGGACGACTTTTGCTCCAGCCGTTGCGCCAACGCCTCCACCTCACACTCAGCCGCCCGCACCCGGGTTACGGCGGCGGCGGCCCGAATGCGAGCCGCCTCAGCGTGCGCCTCCGCCCGCGCTTTGCCCACGGCCTCCGCCCGGGCCCTGTCAAGCGCGGCCACCAGTCCCGCCACCCGCTCCTCCAGCCCTGCCACCCGCCCTTCCGCCGCGTCTGCCCGGGCGCCCGCCCGGGCCGCCGCCGTCCGGGAGACAGCCGCTTCCGTGATGGCGACCTGTGTGGCCTCACGCAGTTTGGTCGCGTGCGCTTCCGCAGTGGCGGCGGCGACCGCCGCCGCTTGTGCAGCTGCCGCACTCACCGCCTCGACCGCGGCCGCCTGGCCTGCCCGCCCCTCCGCTTGCGCGGCCGCCACGGCATCCACGCTCTCATCCCGGGCCGCAGCCAGCTCAGCAGCCGCAAGCTTGGCTGCTTCCCCGGCGTCGGTGATGGTTGTCGTGAGCAGGGCGGACGCCGTCGCCGCGTCCGCCGCCCGGGCCGCCTCTGCGGCCGCCGCCGCTTGCGCGAGGGCCACCTCCGAGGCCGCCCCCGCCGCGCGGGCCGCCGCCTCGGCCTTGTCCGCCCGGGCGGTCGCGTCAGCCACCGCCGCCCGCACGGCCTTCTCCCCCGCCACCTTTTCCGTCGCCACGTCCGCGTCCCGGTACGCCGCCAGGGCCCGGGCCTTGTCCCTCCAGGCCGCGCACTCGGCCGCTGCTTCCTCCGCACCGTCCTCTGCTGCCAGGGCGACCGCCGCGACCTGGTCCCGGGCCGCCGCCAACGACCGCTGGTTTGCTTTCCACAGGTGGGTGACGCGGTCCTGAAATCGAGGAGAGAGTTTGAGCGAGGTGAGTGCGAGGCAAAGAGAGGGCCCGCCTCTCAGTTTCTCCATCCATCCATCCCGACCCCCTCCCCCTCCCTCTCTCCTTTTTTTTTTTACCAGCTCCGCCTCCGCCCGGACCCGCGCCCCGCGATCTGTGTCCCGCTCCACACCGGCAGCCAAGGCGTGGGCGGTGGCGGCGTCCACGGCCAGGCGCAGCTCGCCCGCCAGGGCTTCGGCGGCGGCGACTGCGGCCCCGTCGCCACCGCTGGCCGCGGGGGTGGTGCCAGTCTTGCTGCCGGCCCCGCCCACCGCCGCCATGGCTTCCGCTGTCGTGCCGGCAGCCGGGCGTCGGATGGTCGGGGATTTGGAGGACTGGAGGGTATAGGTGGGTGTGAATGGAAAAGCGGCGTGTGTGTGTGTGTGTGCGTGACAAGGGGCAAACTAAAAAAAAGCGCGCGCCCGCCCGTCTTCCCCCCAGGCCATGACCCCCGCCTCGACTGCCCCGTGCGCGGGCTGGGTCTCTCCGTGCTCTCACCTCCGTGCTCTCTCTCCCGTGCTCTCTCTCCCGTGCTCTCTCACCTTTGTGGCGGGTGCGGGCATGAGTGCGTGGCTTGTGGGCGTTTGCGTGTGCGTGTGTAGGGCGTGTTGTGTGCGCGTTTGTGTTGATGTGAGGCAAAAAAGTGTGGTGCGCCCTCCTCCAACTCACAACTCTGAAGTTCCGCCCCTCTGCGCTTTTTTTCCCTTCAACTCTTCCCTCCCCCACGCCCCCCTCCGCGCCCGCCCCTCGATGCGCGCCACCCTGCTGCGCGCCACCCCTGCGGGGCCCGGCGCGGTGTCCTGCCGGCCGTCCACGTCCAGCCGGGCGGCCCGGCGGGGAAGCGTGCAGGTGTTTGGTGAGTTTGGACGGGACGGGGGCTGGAGGAAAAAAAAAAAAAAAAGGTCTCACCGAGGAGGGGCGCCCTTGGCAGCCAAGCCGATGCGGGCGCTCGCTCGCAGGGGTGGTTTTTGCGCGGCCCGGTGCCTACGTTCTGAGGCCCCTGGCCCGGCCGGTCCTCACTCGCCCGCCTCAGCCCAGATCGTCCGCCTCTCTATCGGAAGGGGTGGCTGAGGTGGCAGGGCGGCAGGGGCGTGGGGGGAATGGCGGGGGCGCGCCGGGCAGAGCGGAGGTCCGCCGCCGCCGGCAGAGAGGAGGGCCTTGTCCTCACCCTCAGCAAAAAAGAGAGCTGGAGCCCCCCCGCTCTGCCTCTATCCACACTCGCGCGGTGTGCACTCCTGCTTCACCCCCAGGCCATGGAGCGCAGTACTAGCTCACCCCTCTGACCGCGCGGGCGTGTGTGCCAGAATTGGGGACGCCCGCCCCTTGAAAATGCGGGGCCGTGAGTGGGGGGAGTCTTTTCCGGCGCCGCCCCATTCTTCAACCTCGCCCTCTCCTCCATCAACAACCACCTCACCCCTCTCCTTCTCTCCTCCGCGCCGCTCATCCCCGCTCTCTCTCTCTCTCTCTCCACCCCCTCCGCCCTCCCCTAGCCGACCGCACCTTCTGCGTGGGCGGCAACTGGAAGTCCAACTGCACGCGCGCGTCCGTCGCCAAGCTGGTGGCCGAACTGAACGAGGCCGCCCGCTCGCCTGGCGGCCTCCCGCCCGCCACGGAGTGCGAGGTCATCATCGCGCCCGAGCACATCCACCTGTCCATCGTCCTAGACGGCGTGGACCCGCGCTACAAGGTGGCCGCCCAGAACTGCTGGGACCGGAGCGCGGGCGCGTACACGGGCGAGATCGCGGCGGAGGCCCTCCTCGACCTGGGCGTCTCCTGGGTCATCCTCGGCCACTCCGAGCGCCGGTCCCTGCTGGGCGAGTCCAACGAGTTTGTGGGGGCCAAGGTGGAGCACGCCATCGAGGTCGGCATGGACGTCATCGCCTGCGTGGGCGAGACCCTGGCCGAACGGGAGGCGGGCAGCATGTTCAAAATCCTGGACGCGCAGCTCAAGGGCGTGGCCAACAAGGTGGCGGCCGAGGCGGACTGGGCCCGCATCATCGTCGCGTACGAGCCGGTCTGGGCGATCGGGACGGGCGTCGTTGCCACCCCCGAACAAGCCCAGGAGGCGCACGCCTACATCCGCCAGTGGCTGAAGAAGAACGTGTCGCCGACCGTCGCCGAAAAGACGCGCATCATGTACGGCGGGTCCGTCAATGACGCCAACGCGGCCACCCTGGCCCAGAAGCCCGACATTGACGGCTTCCTGGTGGGCGGTGCGTCCCTGAAAGGGGACGCTTTTGCTGCTATTTGCCGGGCCAAAATGTCGGTGGCGGCCTGATGAATGAGACGAAGGCGGGAGAGGTGTGGGTTGGTTGTCGTTTTTTCCTTTCCCATGGAGCCTTGTGTTTTTTTAATTTGCGAGCTGTTGAGAGGGTGGCCGCACCCTCTCATCCTGCTGCGTGCTGCTGCCTCATGTGCGCCCTGCCGCGGGGCGCGCGCGGTTTGCGGCCCTTCGGCGTCATTTTGCTCACTTCCAACGAAAGCGAGAAAGAGAGGAGAGAGCGGGGGGGGGGGAGGGGGAGCGAGAGCGGGGGGGTGGGGGGTGGGGGGGGGGGAGGGGAGGGGGGGGGCGGTGTCCTCTCCTTTTTCCCTTTTTGTTGTTTCATCGCATTAACCGTGTGCGTCCCCATTTTCGGAGGTCGCGCCTCGGAGGGCACGCACACACACACACACGGCGCGCAGGGCGAAGAGAGAGGAGTGGATTTGGTGATGATCGCGAGGAGGTTGGAGACACTCATCTCACACCTCGTTTCGGCCTCCCTCCCCCTCTTCCCGTCACCCAACACACCCTCCCCACATCCCCACCAACATGGCCGCCATGGTGCGTAGTTTTAGAGACGCGCACACCTACCGGGTGGCGGCACGGGCTTGACGCGCCGCGCCGGCCGGGCGCGAGGAGTGAAACGCGAGCCGAAAATGTGTCCGCCGGAAAACGAAACGAAAAAACTGGTGGGGCTGACCCCGCCGCTCCCTCCCCTCCTCCTTTCCTACCAGACTCACCGCGTCTCCGGCCTCAAGGAGTCCTCCTTCCACTCCACCGTCGCCAAGTCCGTCGCCCGTAATGTAAGTACTTGCTTGGAGGGGGTGGGTGGGCGGGGCGGAGGGGCGGGCGGGCGTCGCGCGGAGGGCGCAAAAGAGAGGAGCAAAACGAGAGCGCCGGCGCTGGCCAAAGAAAGCAAGCGCACGCTTGGTGCGGGCGCGCTCGCCTCGCTTGCAGGCGGCGCGGGCGGCCCTGGCCCAGTCGCATTCCTTTCGCTCACCCTCTAAGGGCGTGGAGTGACCGTCAATCTTCATGACGAGCTGCATGGCGGGCCGACCGCCCCGCAGAAACCCGGTTCCCTGGGCGGCGGCGAATTGAGGACGGCTCGTCCCCTCAACTCCGGGCGTGGCCTCTCACGCTCCGTTTTCCTCGCTTGCTTGATCTGACCGCCTTTTGGCCTGGCCTGGCGGATGTGCGTCCCCCTCCCACCCCCACTCGCCACCGCCTTTGTCTTGCCAGTTTACCCGGCTATAGAGTGGGTGGCAAAGTGGCGTGCCGCGAGGGGCGGAATGCCGGGTGCAGGAGGGTTGAGCGGGGGAGTTCTCGCGCCAGCGCGCGCCGGGAGCAGCAGCAGCAGGCCGCCGCCGGCCAAGCTCGCGCCGGCGCTATCCTCATCCATTTTTCTCCGCCTCCCCTCTCTCACGCCTCTCTCTCTCACACACGCCTCTCTCCCCCCTCTCCTCTCTCTCTCCCCCTCATCACAGACCCGCGTCGGCGCGGCCGCCCCCCCCCAGATGAAGAAGAAGCTGAACGTGGCCATCAACGGCTTTGGCCGCATCGGCCGCAACTTCCTGCGCTGCCTGGAGGGCCGGTCCGACTCGCTCCTGCAGGTCACCATCATCAACGACTCGGGCGGCGTCAAGCAGGCCTCCCACCTGCTCAAGTACGACTCCACCTTGGGCACGTTCAACGCGGACGTTAAGATCGTGGACGACTCCACCATCTCCGTCAACGGCAAGAACATTAAGATTGTGTCCTCGCGCGACCCGACCCAGCTGCCCTGGGCGGCCGAGAAGATCGACCTGGTCATCGAGGGCACTGGCGTCTTCATCGACAAGGCCGGCGCGGGCAAGCACCTGACCGCCGGGGCCAAGAAGGTCATCATCACCGCGCCCGCCAAGGGCGACGACATCCCGACCTACGTCATCGGCGTCAACGCGGACCAGTACAAGCACTCTGACGCGATTGTCTCCAACGCGTCGTGCACGACCAACTGCCTGGCGCCCTTTGTGAAGGTCCTGGACGAGAAGTTTGGCATCGTCAAGGGCACGATGACCACCACCCACTCCTACACGGGCGACCAGCGCCTGCTGGACGCGTCCCACCGGGACCTGCGCCGCGCCCGGGCGGCCGCCCTCAACATCGTCCCGACCACGACCGGCGCGGCCAAGGCTGTCGCCCTCGTCCTGCCCCGCCTCAAGGGCAAGCTGAACGGCATCGCCCTGCGCGTGCCCACCCCCAACGTCTCCGTCGTCGACCTGGTCATCCAGGTTGAGAAGAAGACGTTCGCGGAGGAGGTCAACGCCGCCTTCCGCGAGGCGGCGGCCGGCCCCATGAAGGGCGTGCTCTTCGTCTCTGACGAGCCCCTCGTCTCCAAGGACTTTGCCTGCACCGACCAGTCCACCTCCATCGACTCCTCCCTGACCATGGTCATGGGCGACGACATGGTCAAGGTCATCGCCTGGTACGACAACGAGTGGGGCTACTCCCAGCGCGTCGTCGACCTGGCCGAGCTGTGCGCCCAGAAATGGGAGTGAAAGCGTCGACCGGTGAATGATTGATGATGGCCACACCTTCTCTTCGTCCTACTCGCGCCACACACTCCACAAACCCAAGGCGTGACTTGAGAGGAGAGGGGCTTGTTTTTGTGCTGGCCTGAGAATTCTTATCTTTTTGGTGCGGTGTGGGTGCAAGGGTGATGCGTGAGGGAGAGCCGTGGGCCGGTGGTGGTGTCGGCGCGAGGCGGGAGCGCCGCAAAGGTCGGGTGCGGGGAAAGAATGCCTGTATCAGGGTCTGGTGCGGCGCTCGTCGCCGCCCGCCCCGCGCACCCTTCCAACCCCGCCCTTTCCACCCATCCCTATTTTCGCGGGCTCATTTTTCCATGACTGTGTGTGTGTGCGTGTGCGTGGGGACGTGTGGCGCGTGCGTGCCTTGTCTTTTACTCCGCCCCCCACCCCCCATTTTTCCGTGCCCGACCAGGGGAAGGGGTGGATGGGAAGGCGGGGCACGTCGCGCTCGCAAACACTTATCCAATCCTCCGAGGGGAAGGGCGGTGGTGGGGGGGGGGGGGGGGGGCTTTTGGCGATGGAAAGGACGTGCGTGTTGCATGTAAATGCACGGTCCTGTTGTGCCGAAGAAGAAACTCTTCATTCTGATCTTGGGCGGGGTTGGGAGAGCGCGCACTTCCGATTTGTTGGGGGGGGTGGCGTTTGTGACATGGACCTCGCCGCATTCCTGGAACACCTGCCTAGGGCCTCCCTCGCCTCTTTGTACGCCTCGCCCGCCGCCTGCGCGGCCGTCCTGCGGGGGTTGCCCCCGCTGGCCCGCCTGTACGTGGCGCGGCTGGCGCATTTGGAGGCCGGCGCGCCGGAAGGTGAGAAAGGAAATGAGAGAGTGGCGTGTGCGTGCGTGTGCGTGTGCCGGCAGCTGAGCAGGCCGTGTGTGCATGCACCATCTCCGGGACGTGTGCGGGCTACTTATGCAGGGCTTTTGCGGTGCGCGGCGCCGTTTCTCTCCCTCGCCGCTCCAACAATCTCGCCTTCAACCTTTCCTTTTCACAACACACAGCCCTCCTCACCGCCTGGCCCACCCCAGCCGGCGCGGCCAAGCACGCGGCCGCCCTAGCCAAACTGCGCACGCTGCAGCTGATCCAGGACCATGTTAGCCTGGTTGAGGGTGCCGGCGGCGGCACATCAACCGTCGCCTTGGCCCCTCACTTCCGGGCGGCCGTTGCGGCTGCGGCCGCGCGCGGGCGGCCGCCCGCGGCGGAAGGGGGGGCGGCGCCCGGCCAAGTGCTGGCGGCCGCGTCTGCAGCGACCCAGGCCTGCGCCGCCCTAGTCCATGCCCAGTGGTCTGGCCTCCTGCTCTACCTGGCCGGGGAAGCAGACCGCCCGCCGCCCCCTCCGTCCGGCCCCGCACCGACCGCGCTGGAGAAGGCAGCGGCGACCTCGACCACCCCTCACCTGGACGGCCGTGCGCTGCTCGCGACCGGCCGCTTCATCGGCCCGTCTGGCTCGGCAACGCCTGGCGGCCTGACCTTGCTGCTCTCCACGACGGGCGGCCAGCTGTGGGCGCTGTTGCGGGCCCGGTGTGACGGCCTGCCCGAGTCCAGCCTGGCCGCCCTGGTTTCCCTCCTCCTCCAGCTCGCCGCCCGGGGCGGGCGGGGGGACCCCATCCGGGCGGTGCCAGAGGCAGCCATGATGGCTGGGGCTGACGCGATAGCAGCTGCAGCCCGGGCAGCAGCCGATGCAGCTGCGTTGGGCCTCGCCTGGCCGTTCCAGGGAGGCGGGGAGATCTGGCTGGCGCCGACCATACTCGCCGAGGCGTTGAGAGGCAAGGGCGACGCTGCCAACGCGGCCGCCGACGCTGGCACCGCCACCACCGCCACGCCCTCCACCTCCTCCCCTGACGGCTTCATCGTGGTCGAAACCAACTTCCGCCTGTACGCGTACACGGCCGACCCGGCCCGCCTGGCCGCGCTCGCCCTGTTTGCGTCGGTCGAGCGGTGCCTCCCCAACCTGGCCGTCTGCCGCCTGACCCGCGCGTCCGTCCTGGGCGCCCTGGACCGCGGCGTCCCCGCCGAAGCCGTCATCGCCTTCCTGCGCGACCACGCCTCGCCGCACGTCGTCCACCGGTCGCCCGTCGTGCCGGAGACGGTCATGGACCAGATCCGGCTGTGGGGTGCGGGGCGGTCAAAGTTGCGGGTCGCGCCCGCCACGCTGTATGACGGCTTTGCGAATGACGCCGAATTCCAGGCGGCCCTAGGGGCAGCACGGCATGTGGGTGGCCTGATGTGGCTGCAGGAAGGGAAACCGGGCGCGCCGGGGCGGCTGGTGGCGGACGCTGGCGCCCACGACGCGGTGCGGGCGGCGATCAAGGCGGCGAGGGGGGGGTGATGATGAGCAAGAGCTGTAGAAAAAAAAGGCGGCGGGGCGTGTAGGGGCAAAAAAGTTCACAACCCCACACCCCCTCTCTCTTCCTCCTCTTCCTCTCTCCAACCCCACGCCACGCCGCGCCCGCCTTTCCCTCTCTCTCTCTCTTACCACCGTACAGCTGCATTGCTCTCGGCCCCTCCCCTGCACCTCACCAAAAGCTGCACCACCCGATGTAGCTCTGGCACAGGTTCTCATGGCTGGTCGCCTGCTGGATGAGGCGTTCCACCTGGGCGACGACAGAGTCGGCGTCGAGGGTGCCGGACGAGGATGCCGAGGCGCCCGCGGGCCCGGCAGCGAGGCCGGCGCCAGGGAGACCGGACACGCCCGCGGCGGCGGCGCCCAGGGCGAGGCCGGGCGGGAGGCCGGTCGCGCCACCACCCCCGCCCGCCCCGCCCTCCACCAACACCCAGTCCCGCCCCGTCAGCTTGTCCGACATGCGCTTCACGACCGCGACCGCCCGCTCGTTGAGGGCTTCCGTCGCGTCCGCCGCGTCCGCCGCCGCGGCGGCTGCGGCGGCGGCGGCAGAGGCGGCTGGGTCGGACTCGACCGGGGTGGCGCTGTCCAGCGGGGCTGCGGTGGGCGGGGGTGGGGGCGGGGAGCCGGCCAGGCCGGCCGCCGCGGTGCGGCCCGTGTCCAGGGGCGACCGGGGCGACCCGTACTCGCCGTCCGGCCCGCGCCCGTCGCCAGGCGCGGTCGAATCCAGGGGTGTGGGCGGCGGGGGCGGCGCGGGGGGCACTGCGCCCGCACCCTCACCCGCACCCATCCCAGCACCACCACCCCCACTCACCCGCCCAGCCACGCCGCCGTCGCCGGACGTCGCCGTGCCCGCCCCGCCCACCGCCGCGCCGGCCGTCGTTGTCACCGTCGTCGTCAGCAGGCGCCAGTTGATGAGGGGGTCATGCACAAAGGCTTCCAGCATGGCCAGCACGGAGTCCTTGTTCCCCCTCAGCACACGCGCGGTCGCCTCACACACGTACCGAAACCCGCCCTCAATGCCGCACACCTCCATCGCCCGCGTCATCATGCGGGTCAGGCGGAAGGGGACTCGCTCTGGGAACTTGTCCCGGTGCATGGACGCCTCGAAGCAGTCCCCGAAATCGATGTGGAGGAGCTTGCCCGAATACCGGTCGATCATCAGGTTGGACGGGTGGCGGTCGCCCAGGCCGAGCAGGTAGCCGACCATGCTCATCACCGCTGTCGACCGGGTGTACGCGGTGCGGCGCTCCAGCCAGACCTCCGAATTCCGGGATTTGAGCCACATGACCCGGGCGACGTCGTCGCCCGCCGTGGAGTCTAGGGCGTGCTCAAAGACTTCCACCTTTTGGATGACGGTCAGCGAGTCATAGTCGGGCGCCATGCCCAGCATCAGCCGGTGCTCCACGTTGAGCGGCGTGCGGCGGGCGTCCCGGTACTCCCGGATCAGGGCGTGCAGGGTGTCGCAGTTGGGCACCCACCCGATCAGCCCGGAATTGGGAGACAGCGGGATGACAGCGTACCGGGCGATGGAGAGGCCGCGCTGCGCGCACGGCCCGTCGGCGGCAAGGAGGGAATTGACCAGGCCAAACAGTTGCATGACCCGCTCGTCCTGGCGCAAGTCCTCGTGCCCCTTAAGCAGGAACGCGTACTCCGCGCCGTCGCTGCCATGGATGGTCAGGCGGCGCGGGCGCTGCTTGGAGGTGATGACGGTGAGGGTGGGCGCAAAGGACGCGATCGTGACGACCGGCTCGCCCGCGATGTAGGTCCCAGGCACGGCCAGCTCCAGGTGGGTCGCCCGCACCAGAGCGGGCGCCACGTACTGCAGGTCCAGGCTCGTCAGGCTGGGCAGCTGCTTGTTGATGCGCTTGAAGACGTGGTAGTACAGGTCCCAGGCCTGGTGCAATTCGGCCTCCTTGCGGGAGGCGCGGTACCGGGTGCACCACTCGTGCGCTTCGGCCAGCTCGCGCCCGTACGCCTGGACAAAGGCCACCTCCTTGAGCGTGGTCGGACCCGCCCGCTCCATCATCTCGTGGAGCGGCAGCAGGGTGGCCAGCATGGCGTCCACGTTGCTCTCCCCGAAGTACTGGCGGGACGCCTCCTCCAGGGCTTCATGCCACATTTCATGCCAGAGGATGGCTATGCGAATGAGTTCCTGGGAGACGAGGGCTGCCTGGTCCACCAGCGTGGCCGCGTGCGACCGCACCGCGTCCACGACGGCCGCCGCGGCGGCGCGGCGAAAGGGCGACTGCGACTTGCAGGCGACCAGGAGGGGGTACATCAGGGCTTGCGGGTGGGCGCGGCCGACCGAGACGAGGAGGGTGTGGATCAAGCCCCGGATCGTCGCCTGGCGGGTGTGGATGCGGGCAATGACTTGGGGCAGCACGCCCAGCCAGGTGTCGACGGAGACGTGGCCAAACCCTTCCGCCAGGGCGTCGCGAACGTCCGGTTGGGCGCCGTGGTTGAACCACAGGGTGAGGAGGCGGAGGACGTCCTGGAGGTGGGCGCCCCGAGACGCGCGCGCGCGGAGGTGGCCGCCATCGCCCGACGCGCCGCCGCCGCCGCCGCCAGAGAGGCCCGGGCCGGCGCCACCAGCGACGGCCGCGCTCCGCCCCGCCCCGCCCCCGACCGCCACGCTCGCAAAGAAGCCACGCACCGCGGGCGCGGCGTGGCGCTGGGCGGCCGCCACGTCGAAGCGGGCGTAGTGGTCCATGGCCTGCACGTTGAAGAGAGCCCAGGTGTGCCAGGCGCGGGCCCACCCGGGCGCGCGGCTGGTCGCCGTCTCCAGGTGGCCCAGGACAGCCGCGACGGCGGCATCGTCCAGGTCGTCCCGGGGCGTGGCCGACCAGGTCCAGGTGCCCATGCGCAGGGACACCCGGGCGGCGAGCGGGGCGCGGTAGCCGTCGGCCGCCGCGCCGGCGGCGACGGCGGGCGGCGCGTCGGGCGGGGGTGGCCAGGCCCCGCCGGGCGGGGCAACCTCCCCGCACAGGTCGGCCAGGCGGGCGAGGGCGCGGGACCGGCCCCGCGTGTCCACCGCCGTCGCCCACTCGTGCTTGGCGTACGCAAACATGACGAGCGGCGCGCCGGAGCCGGACCCGAAGCCGGCGTCGCCCAGCGTGACGGTGGCCGGGTCGTAGCGGAGCAGGGACACCAGCGCGCGCCGGCCCTGGTCGGCCCGCCCGGACGACCGGCACAGCGACGCAAACTTGATCCAGGTCCGGGCGTCCGCGTGCATGGGCAGCACCAGCGCCCGCACGGACAGCAGGGCCTGCCACACCTCCATCGACCGCTGCACCCCAGCCAGGCGGGCCCGCCACATGGACAGAATGGACGCCCGCCGGGCGGCCGCGGCCGCGGCGGCCGCGTCGTACGAGCCGGCCAGGGACCCTCCGGCCGCGGCCGCAGCGGCCAAGGCGGCCGACACAGCCGGGCCGGAGACGGAGAGCGCGGCCGCCTCCGTGGCAGCCAGCCCCACCCCCGCCCCGCCGGCAGCTGCCAGGGCAGTCGGCGGAGGGGTGCCCCCGTGCGACGCCATCAGCAGGGCCTCCGGCGTCGCCAGGGCATAGTCAATGACCTCCTCCAATTCCGTCAGCTGTTGGGCCCGCACCACGTCCGGGTACGCCCGCTCGTAGGATTCGCGGACCAGGGACGCCAACTCGGTGCCCAGTAGGCTGCGGGCGGTCGCAATGTGGCTGCGCGCCACGCCCCAGTCCGTGGACCGGACGGCCAGGACAGCTTGCAGGAAGTGGGCGCCCGAGGAGGCAGAGGAGGTCGCGGTGGAGGATGGGCCGCCTTGGCCACCTCCGCCGCCCCCACCCCCGCCCCCGCCCCGCCCCAGCTCGCCTGCGTACACCGCCATCTCGTCCCACCGGCCCATGTGCCAGGCGGCCAGGGACGCGAGCGGGGCGAGCTCGCGGCGGGCGGGCGGGCCGGCGACCGCCCAGGCGGTCGCGCACCCAGAGCTCAGGTCGTCCCACTGGGCCAGCGCGGCCAGGCACCGCAGCCGCCCCATCGCCGCCTCCACGTGGGCGGCCGACCCGGGTGGGGTCGCCGCCGCCCGCGCCGCGTACGCCGCGCCCGCCTCATCCCACCGATGCAGCTTCTCGTACCAGGATTCCTTCAGCTCCATGCCCAGGTCGCGCTGGGCGACCTTCAGGACGCCGACCGCGGATTCGGGCTGGCGCAGGTGGTTGTTGATGGAGATCAGGGCCTCAACGACGCCGTCCACGGGGGCGGCCGCAAATTCGGCTTCCTTGTAATGTAGCGCTTTCGCAAAGGCGTGGCACCGTTCAGCGAGGGCGCCCAGCGTGCGGGAGTCGAGGGGCAGCGGCCGGTCATCGTGCTCCATGAACTCGGCCAAGTCCAGGAGGACGGTCACGGTCTCGGCCGGGATGGAGGGCGAGGCGAGGGCGGCCTCCAGGGACCGGACCAAGGCGTCCTGGGCTCCCGGAGACAGCTCGGCCCAGCACGACACAAAGGCGGCGGGGAACAGTTCGCGCGCGACCGCGGGCTGGGCCTGCGCCAGCGGCGCGACCGCCCGCAGGGCCGGCGCGGGTGACTGCCTCAACAGCTCCACCGCAAACCGGCGGGCCCACTCCTCCCAGTCGTCCGAGGTGCAGCGCTGGGAGGACTCCCAGGCGCGGCGGAGGGCGGCCTCACAGACGGCAGGCCGGGGCGGCGGCCCGGCCAGGCCGGACGCGGCGGTCGAGCCCAACAGGTCGTCGGCCGCGCCGTCAGGCGTGTCTGGCCAGGTCGGCGTGGCGGCCGGGTCGTCGCCCTCTCCAAAATCGGGGGCGGCGACAAGGGCGGCGGCGGCGGCGGCCGCGGAGGCCCGGTCATCGCCGACCACGCAGGGCGGGGCCGGCGCGGCGAGGGAGACGGCCAGGCGGTCGATGCCTGCGTGGCGCACGCCCCGACGGGCGAGGGCGACCGCAAAGGCGGGGACAAAGAGGGCGGCGGGGCCACCGCCGGCGCCGCCACCCAGGGAGGGTGCAAGGGCCACAAACGTGTCCGCTGCATCCGCCACCATGTCGGGCGGGCCCGTGTCGACCAGGCGGAGCAGGGGGTGGAGGATGGGCGAGGCGTGCGGGGCGAGCTCCAGGCGGGGTAACAGCCGGCGGAGGGTGGCCAACCCCGCGCGCCGGACGGGCGTGGGGACGCCGCCGGGGGAGGCGGGCTGCACCAGGCGCACTAAGGAGGGCAGCAGCAAGGGCAGGTGGCCCTCGATGTGGGGGCCCAGCGATTCCAGGGCGGCCAGGGCGTAGGGCACCATGTCAGCGCCCGACGCGGCCGCGCCGGCCACCGACCCGGCGCCCCACCCCCGCTCCGCCCCCGCAAACAGGGCGGCGTAGCGGGGCAGGACGTCCGCCAGGTAAGGCCGCATGTCGTCGCCCATCGCGGCCGCCAGGCGGGCATGCAAGGCCAGCGACCGCGCCAGCAGGGGCGAGCCGGGCACCCAGGCGTCCGAGGCCGCGGCCAGGAGGTCGGGCAGCCAGGGGCGGAGGTGGGGGCCCAGCGCTTTGACGAGGCCGCCCAGCTGGGACAGGACAAACTCGCGCAGGCCGTCGTCGGCCGCAGCGGCAGCAGCAGCCGCCGCGGCAGCCGCAGGCGTCGAAGAGGGGGCAGTCGTGGAGGGTGGGGCCGCCGCGACGGTGAGCGTGGCGTCCCCCCCCCGACGGGCGGCGGCCGCGGCGCTCCCTCCATCCGTGCTCGCCCCCCTCCCCTCGCCCTCCCCGCCGCCCGACCCGCCCGCGCGGAGGGTGGCCAGCAGGGCCGGCATGACGGTGGGCAGGCAGGAGACAGCCCCGGGGCCCAGGGCGCCCAGGACGTAGAACAGCGCCCGCGCGACGGCGCCCCGGTGGTGGGCAAGCCCGGCATCCCGCAGCGCGCGCAGCAGGGCCCGCAGCGCGACGGCCGCGTAGTACTCGTCGCCCGCCGCCGCGAGGCCGCCCGCGGGTAAGAGGTCGGTCGCGGCGTCAAAGGCGGACGTATTGGCGTTGTTGCCGCCAGCGACGCCTCCCGCACCCGCCGACCCGCGGGCGCCGGTGATGGAGCCTCGGCCGCCCGGGCCCGCGCCGCCCGGGCCGCCTCCCCCGCCGCCCGGCCGTTGCGGGCGCACCCCTTCCTGCTCTAGCCGCCCCTCCCCGCTCAGGCTGGCCAGGTTGACTTTGTGGGTGTGCGGGTCCAGAGCGCCAAGCGTGCCCAGGACTTTCAGCACGGCGGGCCGGCCCGCTGGCGGGCCGTCGGCCAGCATGTGCAGGAGGACGCCCAGGAGGTGGGGGAAGGACGCGTACGGCTCCATCGCCGCGCCCGCCGCCTCCACGACCGCGCCCAGGGTCTCCACCGCCACGGCGCGCCGTTCCCCGCCGACCGTGCTGGGGGCGGCCGGATCGGAGGGGTGGCGTGAGGCGGACCCACCACCGGAGGCGCCGCCCCCGCCGCCCTCGCCATCCCCATCCCCGCCCCCGCCCGCCGCGGCGGCCGCGTCGCACACGGCGTCGACGACCAGAGGAAGGAGCTCGCCGACGTGCGGGGTGATGGCCGGGCCGGCAACCCGGGCGAGTTCGCCTGCGGTGGCCAGGATGGCGGGCAGGGCACCCGCGGCAGAGGCGGACGCGGTGGAAGCGGAGGTCGGCGCGGCGGCCGCGGCGAGGCCGTCACCCGCGCCCGTGCCTCCACGCACGCTGTCCATGCCGCCGCCCCGACCGTCGCCGTCCGCGCCCAGGAGGCCCATGGACGCGGAGCCCAGGCCGCCGCCGGCGCCCGCAGATGCAAACCCGGCCGTGCCGGTTCCAGCCGTGCCGCCGAGGGCAGCGCGACCACCACCCGCACGCCCGTTTGTGAGGAGCACGGGCGGCTGCGGGGCGGCCAGGCGGGCGACCAGCGCACGCATGATAGGCCCCACGTACGGACGGACCAGGCCAGGCGCCGCCCGGGCCAGCACCCCCAACAACCGCGCCGCCGCTTCACGCAGCCGCGCATCCGGCGCCGCCTCCAAGTCGGCCAGCAACTGCATGAGGTGGCGGCGGAGGGCGGGCAGCACTGCGGCCGGGTTGGCGGGGGCGAGCCTGCCGGCCAGGGCGAGCGCCAGGCCCCGCACTGGCGGCGCCTCGTCGTTCAGGCAAAGCACCAGCGGGGCCAGGGCGTCCGCCTGGGCGGCCAGGCCGTCCAGTTCGGGCGATTCGGCCAGGGCTGCCAGCGCGGCCCACCGCACCGAGGGCGCCAGGTCGGTCGCGGCCGCCCGCACCAGCCGGCCAACCACCGCCTCCGCGTCCCGGGCGACGGCCGGGGAGGTGGGCGGGGGGGGTGGGGTGGGTGGGGCGGGCAGGCCCCACCCCGGGCGGGGTGGGGAGGAGGCGCCGCCGCCGCCGCCCATGGCCGCTCCTGCCGCGGCTGCCGCGGCCGTCGCAAGGGCTGGGTGGGACGGGAAGGAAGGGAGTGTGCCTGACGGCCGACCGCGCTGCCAGGGGCCGTACCCTGAGAGAGCAGCGGTCTCAGACGCGCCCGTCAGCATGTGGGCCGGGTAGCGGGAGGAGGAAGGCGACGCAGCACTGCCACGGCCGGGCACCGCGCGGCGGGCAGCCGCCGCGAGCGCGCCAGCCGCCGCGCGCCGGGTCGCCGCGTCCGGGTCGTCCATCAGGGGCAGGGCGGCCGCCCGGGCGAAGCGGAGGAGGCCGGGCGTGGAGCCACCCAGGTCGAAGGCGGCCAGGGTGCGCAGGGCCAGGCGCGCGGCCGGACCGCCTGGCGCGGTCTGGCGGGGCAGGGGCGCGGCGGGAGGTGCCAGGGCCAGCTGGAACGCGTCACTGATCTCGCTCGCGCCGCCCGACCCGCCCAAGCTGAGGCCGGCCAAGGCAGCGCTGACGTCTCCAGACCCGGGCGCCCCGGCCGCCGATGACCCCCCACTCCGGGCCAGCGCGGCCGCGGCCGCGATGGCGGCGGCATCGGCGGAGGAGAGGGAGGTCGATTTTGAAGCACTCCCGCTCCCACGGTCCCGCCCAGGCCCAGACCCGCCCGGCGTCGGGCGGGCGATCAGAACGGCCGCCAACAGGTCTAGTAGCGCTGCCTGCACAGCGGGCGCCAGGTCGGGCAGGGCCTCAGCCGTCGCCCGCAAGGACGCCACCAGCGGCGCCGACAGGCCCGTCGCGGCCATGCCCGGGAGCAGGGCGGCCGCGTACGGCCGCCACGCGCCCCGCATGGCTGCCGCCAGGTCCCCCGCGCACAGCAGCGCCGCGGACGCGGTGTGGGACAGGGTCGCGGACGAGGAGGTGGACCGGGACGAGGTGGACGGTGCGGAAGGTTGGCCGCCCGGTGGGAGGCCCGGGCTCGCGCCGCCGACGCCGTGCCCAGGGCCTGCCGGTGGTAGGGCTGGCGCGAGCACGACCGCTGACGCCAACGCGTCCGCAATCGCGTCCGCCGCCGCCGGCAGGGCCGGCATGATGCCGTCCGCGACGCCGGCCCTCGCCAGCGCCAGCGAGGTCGCCCCTAGGGCCGCAAAAGAGGCGGCCCGCTCGGCTGGGGTGGGCGCGGCCAGCAGGGAGGCCGCAAAGTCCAGGCAGGCGGGGAGGTAGGCGTCCGCAAACCGTTCCGGCGCAAAGGCGGCCAGCCGGGGCGTCAGCGCGAGCGCGGCCGCCCGCAGCGCCGGGTCCCGGGCGCCCCTGAACCAGAGCACCGCCCCCGCGACCTCCCGGTACCGGGCCAGCATGAACTCGCCCGTGTGGGCGAGCAGTTCGCCCAGGGCCAGCAGCGACCCGAGCACCGCCTCCGTCGGCGGGGCGCTTGCCGCCGCACCCCCCTGCGGCGGCAGGGCCGGAGGCGGCAGGGCCGCCCCGCCCGCACCCCCGGGCGTCGGCCACCAGCCCAGGCCCCCGCCGGGAGCGCCGGCCGCGGCCAGCCCCCGGCGGGCCTCCTCGAACAGGCGGTAATACCACTGGACCCGGTACCGCGTCTCGCGCGCTTCCACCAGCACCAGGCACGCCCGCAGGGCGCCGACCGACGCGGCCCGGACGGGCGGGCGCGGGTCCCGCAGCCCCGCCCAGACCGCGTCGATGAAGGACCGGACGTGAACGTTGAAGACGGCGGGCGCGGACTCGGCGAGGGCGCGGAGGACGAGGGCGGCGGCCAGGCGGCGGTCGGGGGGTGGGGGGTAGGGGCCGTAGAGCGAGGAGCCCGGGCCGCCCTGCTGTTGCAGGGCACCCCCACCCCCACCAGTTGACGCAGAGGCAGCGCTCGTCCGCCCTTCGCGCAGCCAGCCCAGGGCGCGGCGGACCTCGGCTTCGACAGCCTCGGCCGCCAGCGCGCCGCCCGACCTGGCCAGGTGGCCCATCGCCGCCGCCGCGGCTTCCAGGGTGTGCGCCTCGCCGGGGCCCGCCGCGGCCAGGGCATGCTGCAGGCACCCCGCACAGGCAGCAACCCGGGCCGCGGGCTCGCCCAGCGCCCGCACGGGCACCAGTTCGTCGACCGCCAGCACGCCGCCCAGCCGGTCGGCTGGGTCGTGCGAGGAGACGAGGGCGGACACGCGGCGCAGGACGTCGGCCAGGAGGCGGGCCCGACCGTCGGGGCCGGTGTCGGAGGCGGCGGCTTCCACGTAGTCGCGCAGGGGGCGGTCGCCATCCTTCCACCGTTCGAGGGCGCCTGTATTGGAGAGGAGAGTGGTTGAGTTGACGAGGTTGGGCTGCCGCCGAGAGGAGGGCCATGCGTGGTTGTTGTCGTTTTCATCGCGCCCCCGTTTTTTATGGGCCACGCCAGGAAATTCGGATCCACAGGGCGTGTGCATAAGAAGCTGACACGGTCCCTAGAGCGGGTCACGCCGTCACCAGCCGCCTCCTATGGCCAGGGCGTCGTCGTTGTGGGACTGGCAAATCGGCCGCGGCCTCTCGCTTCGCCGCCCTTCTCCACCCCCTTAAATCATTCATTTACCTGGCCGTGTCAGCTCCGTCAACGCGCGGGTGAGCTGCTGGTCCGCCACACGCCCGCGCATGGTTGGCCCGCCGGAACCGGCGGAGAGCATATCGTGGTGGCGAGCGAGGAAAGCAAAAAAAAACAAGTTGTGCTAGGGCACCGTGTAGTGGTGCGGCCTCTCACGCGGCGCGCGGGCCCTAGCCCCACAGAGTCCCGCCGCTAGTGTGTCAGCGGTAGAAGCCTCACGCCTGGACAACGCAGGCGTGGGTGTGGGACATCGCGTAGATGTGCGTGGACGCGTTCCCGCGTGGAGAAAGAGAGGGTGTGCCCACTCGCTCGACTCCCTTTCCCATCCACATCCCATCCTCCGCGCGTGCGCCCCCACTCCGCCTCCTCTCTCTCACACACACCAACACCTCACCCCCCCTTTCCTTCCCTACGCAGCCTCAAAATCCAGTCGTCCGCCTCCTCCACCACCGCCCCGACCGCCGCCGCGTACTGTCCGGGCGTTTGAACCATCCCGCCCCGCCCCGCCCGCAGGCGGGCGACAATGCGGGCCAGGGCGGCCGCCCGGGTGGCGGCCGCGGCGGCGGTGGCGGCGTCACCGCCTCCTCCCGTCGCGGCCAATTCCAGGCGCCGCGCCGCGATGTCCACCGCCAGCAGTGTCCCCGTCCGGCCGATGCCGGCGGAGCAGTGGACGAGCGGGGGTGAGGGCGGGGGCGCGCCCGGCCCGCCGCTATCACCTGCCGCCTTGACTTCCGCCCGCAGCGCGGCCGCGACGGACCGCAGCGTGGCCGGCGGCAGCACCCCGTGGTCCGGCCAGGACCCAACGTGCAGGTGAGCCAGGGCGTGGGTAATGGTCGTGGTGGTCGTGGAAGAGCGGACGGTGACGACGACGTCCCGCCGCAGCACGCCCGGCGCGACCTCTACTGGCGGCCCTGCGACCACGGCCACCGCCCCGCCCTCCCAGGAGGCGCGAACGTGGCCAGTTTCCTCCTCTAATTCGACCACGTCCTCGCCTGCCGCGCCGGGCGGCAGGTAGGGCGCGCACTTCGCCACCCCACCCTCCGCCCACCCGGTCAGCTGGACAAGAGCGGGGCATCGCGCCTGGGCGGCCATCCTCCAAAAGTCCGGGATGGTGTGGGGTAGGGGGCCCTGGGCGGCGATGTAGGACCAGGCTGGCGTCTCCCCGGAGCGGCAGGTGATGAGGGAGGCGTTGATATAGCCAGAGTGGGGAGGCGAGAGCGTGGGCGGCGTGGTGGTAGGAGAGAGTGCAGGTGCATGACCACCACCACCACTCCCCTCGCTATCATCCAACACGAACCGGCTCTGGTCGTACGGCAGAACGTCCATGTATCGGTTCTTACGCCGGTTGGCCGGATGGCGGGCCGCGGCCGTGGCAGTGGCGGAAGTGGAGGACGCGGCGCCCGACGACGCCGCGCGCGCGACCCGGGCGAGCGCGTCAAACTGAGCAGCCGCGCCCGCGCCGCCGTCGGCCAGCAGGGCGGCAAGGGCGTCCCGGGCGCCGGCGATGGCGGTGATGACCGGGTCACCGCCGTCTCCAGGCGGCGGCGGTGGAGGCATGGGCGTTGTTGAGGCCGGCAGGCAGGAAGGCGGTGGGCTGGAGGAGACCAGGCGGGCCAGTGCGGGTGGGGTCTGCTCGTTCCTCGACACGGCTCGCCGCAACGGGCCCAGCACGTGGGACCGCACGCCGCGGGTGAAAACAGACGCCAGGCTGGGAGGTGAGGAGGGTGGTCGGGGGTCGAGGTGACTACCACCACCGCCCAAGGCCATCCACACCCTTTTGTGTGTGTTGGTTTTTTTGTGTCTCTAACCCAGCACGCTCGGCGGGCTGGCCTGGAGGAGCAGGCGCTTGACGGCGCCCAAGCCGAACGACCCACCACCCGCCTTGGCTGTCGGCTCGGGCAGCAAGTCGATCGCGAACGGAAACGTCGCGACCGCCGGCGTGAGGACGGGCGGGACGCACTCGCGGCGGGAGGACGCAGCAGACGCAGCGGCCAGGAGGATGGCTTCCAAGCCGGGCCGGCCCTTGCCGAGGGGGAGGGCGGCGGTGGTGGTGGGCGACGCAGAGACTGTGGGGCTGGTCCCGAGCTGCTGTTCCTCACACCGCAGGCTACTGGTCGACGGGTTGGTGGGCGACGGCGAAACGGCCAGGGGCAGGACCCAGGTCTCCCAGGGCGCGGCAGCGGCAGCGGCAGCGGTGGTGGTGGTGGTGGTGGTGGTGGCCGCGGTCGTCGCCGCCTTTCCTCCTCCTTCAAACAGGCTGAGCCGCACAGCCGCCCGCTTACCGCGGTGCCGATCCGCCCAGGCCGCGACGGAGGCGGCTTTGGACGCGACGGTGGCGAGGACGGCCGGGTCGCCGACGGTAGCCTGAGAGGAGGAGGGAGAGGGCGTGATGTGTGAAAGGTTTTTTCCTGAGAGCGCGCTGAGCAGGCTATTAATTTTCTTCCTCCCCTCTCCATCCCACCCATTATTACTTACGTAGGTCAGGCCAAACTGGTCGGCCACCGCGTCCACAGGCGTGAGCGCGCCCAGCAGGCGGCAGAAGAGGATGGTGTGGAGGGCGGCTGAACGCGGAGGTGAGAAGGAAAGAGGGTAAATGCATTTGCTGTCTCTCTCTCATTTCCCGTCGCCATCGCGCCCCACACGCTCATCCTTCCCGCACCTGCGACAGCCTGGTGGACGTAGACGGGGTCGAGCTCGATGCCGGGCAGCTCGACGACGGGCTCGAACATATATGTGTGAGAGGGTGGTGTGGGGCGAAAAGAAGGAGTGGAGGAAGCGTATTTTGGGGGGGTGACTACATGACGCCGACCACGTTCTCCATCGCGTTCGTCGCCTCGCTCACCGCCTCCTCCACGCCCTCGCCTGCCCCCCCTCCTTCCTCTGCTAGTTTCGCGCCAGCAGCGAGGACGCCCCTGAGCAGCAACCGCGCGGACGCCAAATCACGTGGCGTCCCCCCGGCCCCCGGGTCGGCGGCCGCCGTCGGCACAGCCCCGACCTCAGCCAGGGCCAGGGCGGCCGCGGCGCGAGCATACAACACAAACGGCCGCCCGCCCTCCCGCCAATCGGTCCCCGCCAGGCAGCGCACGGCCTTGAGGCGGGCTTCCCGGGCGGCCACGACGTGGCCGGTAAGGGCGTTCAGGTCGCCAAGGGCGCACCAGACGGCCGGGTCGGCGGCGCCGACGGGCGAGGCAGCGGCCGCTCGTAGGGCCGCGCCCGCAGCCGCCGCAAGCGCGGCCGCCGTGGGCTGGGCGTCTGGGAGGAAGGCAGGGGCGCCAGGGTCGGCGACGTCATTCTCATCCTCCTCCAGGCCTCCAGGGTCCACAAGGTCGGATGATGAAAAGGGCGTGGGCGCCAGCACAGCCGCACCCACAGCCCCTCCCTCCATCTCCCTACCCAGCGCTTTTTTGACCTCGGCCACCACCCTGCTCAACACGTCCACCTCCCGCCGCTCGCCGCGCGTCAGGGCAATGACTTTACCCGCCCCGTGCGCCGCCGCCAGAGGAGCCCCCGACGCCAGCGCCGCGGACGCGTAGTTGCTCCACGTCTGCCAGCCGTCCCGGTGCAGGCGGACGGCCTGGGAGAGGGCAGAGAAGGCCGGGCGGGGCCGGCCAGCCCGCAAGTGCACGGCCGCCAGGTTGTTCCACGCGTCCGGGTTGTCCGGCTCCTCCACGGCGGCCCGGGTGAAGGCCGTGGCGGCACTGTCGTCGTCGCCCAGCTTCAGGGCGGCATAGCCGGCGGCAAACCAGCCGTCGGCGTGGAGGGGGTTGAGGGCGAGTGCCAAGCGCCATGCAGCCGCAGCAGCTGGCCAATCTTTACGTGCAGCTGCCCCTCGTGCCAGGGCCCGCTGAGCCCGGGCGCACCGGCCGGCCGACGCCTGCCAGGCCTGCACGTAGTGGGCCTCATCCCGGGTGATGTCGCCTAGGGCGCAGAGGAGAGCTGGATGGGGGTGGGGAGAGAGAGAGGAGTAGAAGGGCGTTGCGGTGAGAAAAAAGATGGACGCAGGCGGGCGGGCGGGCGGGTAGGGTTTAGGGCTTGCTCTTCAAAACCACTCACTCGCGTCGCCCGGCCGGGCCTCCAGCCGCTTCTGGACCACGGCCACTGCCGCCGCCTCCTTGCCCAGCATCCTGTAGCACAGGGCCACCGCGTCCCAGGCCTCGACGGCCTCGTAAACGGCGAGGGCGCCGGCCGCCAGCCCGGCTGACAGCAGGCCGTCCGCGGCCTCCCTGGCCAGGGCCGCCGAGGGGGGCGCCGGGTGGGCCGCCCACGCCCACGGGAGGCGGGGTGCCAGGGGGAGGAGCGAGGCGGGCACCCGCCCCGCCTCCACCAGCTGTTCCAGCGCCAGCAGGGCCCGGTCCCGCGTGCGGGGCCGGCCGGCCTCATGCCGTGCAGCCGCCAGCCGGGCCGCCCGCCGCAGGGCCGGCCGCGTCCTGGCCGCCCCCAACACCGCCTCCACAAATGGCGCCGCCCGCCAGCCGCGCAGCCCATCATCCGCGGTCCCCCGAGTGATGGAAGCGGCGTGGGCCAGGAGGAGGGCTTGGAGGGCGGGAGAGGGCGGGGCTGGCGGGGCGGGCGGGCCGGCCCCTGCTGCACCTTCCACGCCCGCTCCCTCTTTCCCAACCAGGCGAGGCGCGGGCAGGACGTCGCCCGTGCCGTCGCCGACGCCCAGGCCGGCGATCGCGCCGGCAGTGGGCCCGGTCTGGGTTTCCGCGGCCTGCAGGACTGCGCTCTCGTCGCCGCTGTCATCATCATCACCCCCCGCCCCACCCCCACCCAGCAGGGCCACCAGTTGCGCTTTGGGCTCCACCTGGTGGACCGTGCGGGTGCCCAGGGCGCCGCCCACGCCAACGGTGCGCCCCAGCGCCATCTCCGCCGCATCTAAATAGGATTTTGCGCCGGCGGCATCCCGCAAGTCCAGGCGGGCGGACGCGGCCTCCAAAGCTGCCCCCGCTCGCAGTCGAGGGGCGAGGGGGCCGCGGACGCCGGGGATGGACAGGGCCGGCGGCAGCGACGCCATCAGCACGCCCACCGGCCCCACCAGCTCCTCCAACGCCACCCTTGTCGCCGCGGCCGGCGCGGTCAGCAGGCGCTGGCGCGTGGAGACCGCCCGCACCGCCCAGAGTGGCCAGGTGGGCGGGAGGGCGGGGAGGGCGGCCGCGACGGCGGCGGCGGCGCCCTCCCGGCTCATGCCCTCGCCCAGCAGCCCCAGCGGGCGGAGGAGTAGCTCCAGGGCGAGGCCCAAGTAGAGCGGCGCCGCCGCGTGCGGGGCGGCGGGCTCCCCGCTCGCAGCACAGGGCGGCGCGGTGCGGGCCCAGGCTTCGCCCGGGGTCGCGCGGTCGACGCCCAAGGGGGTGGGAGCGGAGGGCGGCGCGCACGGGGCAGCACCAGTGGGGCTGCCTGCCTCCCCGGCCTCCCTCACCTGCCAGGGCCCAGGCGGCAGGGCGTCCCCCAGCGGCGGGCCCGTAAAATTGGCCTGGATTGCGAGGGTGAGGGCGGCCGCGCCGACGGCGAGGGCGAGGGCCGGGTCGGCAGGATTGCTCGCCGCGCCAGCTACGGCGGCCAGGTAAGCTTCCGCGGTGGCTGGAGATGACGTGGACGGGTGCGCACCGTCATCGCCGCCTTGAAAGCCGGGCGGGCGGACAAAGGGAGAGGCGGCCGGGTCGGCTAGGACGGCGAGGGGGCGGCCGGCTGTAAGGGCGGCCACCAAGCGATCGAAGGCAGTCAATGCTTCACCGTTTTCACCCACCACCGTGTAGCCGATTGCCAGGAGCGCCCATTCGGAGGGCGGAAGCGTGGCCAGGCGTGCCGTGAGGGGTGGGGATGGGGCGGGGAGGAGAGCGGCGGCGGCAGGCGATTGGGTCATTGTTTTTTCTTGGGGTGGGGTGGGGTGGGGGGTGGGGTGGGGGGGCGCGTTTCAGTATCCTCTGAGCGCCTCCTCGCGGAATGAGAGGAGTGGTAAGAGGGTGTGGTCAAGAGGGCGCGCCGACGTACGCCTGGCGTTTGTGTGGGCGCTGTTTGGCGCGGCAGGGCGCGCTATACAAGTGCGTCCGGTTGGACGGACAGTCATCGTTTCCGCCAAAACTCTACTTGCGCGGCAACACGCACGCACACCCTCCCCCTCATGGACGACCCTGCCCCCGCCCCAATGGATGCGGACATGATCTCTCCTCTCTGCACGACACCGCCACCGCCGGCTGACGCCGCGCCTGACGCCGCCGCGCCCTCTGTCCCTCCCCCGCTCGTCGCGCCGACGCCTGCTCACCCGCCGGGCCGCCCGCCCCGCCTCATCATCTCCAACATGACGCTCGAAAATTTCAAGTCATACGCGGGAGCGCAGCATGTCGGGCCCTTCCACAAGGTTAGATAACGGGGCGTGGCGGGGCCGTGGGCGCGGCGCGAGCGAGACGAGGACAGACCAGGCGCGCAATGTGGCGCGCCCATCTCTCACGCCTCTTCTTCTCGCCCCCCACCTCTCACACACGCAGTCCTTCTCCTCCGTCGTCGGGCCCAACGGTTCCGGCAAGTCCAACGTCATTGACGCCCTTCTATTCGTGTTTGGGAAGCGGGCCAAGCAGGTATAGAATTGAATACAAGCGAGCGCTCGGCGGCGTCGCGGCGGCGTCGTTTTTTCTTCTCTCCCGCTCTCCCTCTCTGCAACCTGCGTGCCCCAACCCATCTCCTCACCGCCCGCGACCTCTCTCTCTCTCTCCACTCTCTCCCTCCTCCCTTTCGACACAGCTCCGCCTCTCCAAGGTCTCCGAGCTCATTCACTCGTCCGCCGCCCACCCGGGCCTGGACACGGCCCGGGTGTGCGTCGAGTTCCAGGAGATTGTCGACACAGGGGAGGAAAGCTACGAGGTCGTCCCCGGCTCGGCCTTCACCGTGTCCCGCACCGCCCACCGCAACAACACGTCCAACTACTTCGTGGACGGGCGGAAGAGCTCTTTCACCGAGGTGACCGACCTCCTGAAGGGCAAGGGCGTCGACCTGGACAACAACCGCTTCCTGATCCTGCAGGGCGAGGTCGAACAAATTTCGACGATGAAGCCCAAAGCGCCCAGCCCCCACGAGGTCGGCCTCCTGGAGTACCTGGAAGACATCATCGGGACGGACCGGTACGTGCCCGCCCTGGAGGCCGGGGCGGCCCGCCTCGACGGGCTGAACGAGAAACGGCAGGCCGCGCTGGCCCGCGCGCGCGCGGCCGAGCGGGAGCGGGACGCCCTGGAGGGCCCCCGAGCGGCGGCGGAGGCGTACCTGGCCAAGGAGGCGGACGCGGCGGCGGCACGGCGCCTGGTCTACGAGCTGCGGGCCCGGGAGGCCCGCCGGGCGCTGGCCAAGGCGACGGCGGACGCGGCGGCGCTGGAGGCCAAGCTGGCACACGAGGCAGACAAGCTCGCGCGCACGGCGGCAGACCTGGCGGCCGCGGAGGCCGAGCACGGGGCCTTGGCCGCCACGCACGACGCGTGCGCCGCCCGCCTGGAGGCCGCCCGCGATGCCTTTGCCGCCTGCGAGCGGGAGGACGTGGCCTGCCGGGAGGCGTTGAAGCACCTGAGGGCCAAGGCCGCCAAGCTGGGCGAGCGCGCGGCGGCCGAGGCCGGGCGGGCGTCGGCCGCCGACGCGTCGGCCGCCGCCGCCGACTGCGACGCGCCCGAACACGTCGCCCGGGCCGAGAAGCTGGCGGGCGCCCTAGAGCGGGCCCGGGCAGACGCGGAGGCCCTGCGCGCGGGCGCGGCCGCCGAGGTGGCAGCCCGCACGGCCGACCTGGGCGCCACCCGGGACGCGGCCGCGCCGGCCGAGGCGGCCGTCGCGGCGGCGGCGGCCGCGGTGGAGGTCGCGGTCGCCGCCCGGGATGTGGCCATCCGCCAGACTGCTGCGGCTGCCAAGCGGCTTGCGGACGCGGCGGCGGGCGCGGCGGCGGCCGACCGGGCGGCTCAGACGGCGGACGCCGACGCTGAGCGCGCGCGCGAGGGCGCCGCGGCCGCGGTCGCTGAAGCCGAGGCGGCTCGCGCCGAGGCCGCGTCCGCCCGGACCGAGGCCGACCGCCTCACCGACCTCATCCGCACCACGCGCGAGGCGCTGTCCGGCAAGCAACGCGCCGCGTCGGCCATAAAAAACGCTGGCGCGGCCGCTGCTGCCCTGGCCGCGGCCTCTGATTCCGGCGATCTGGTCGGCTACCTGGGCCGCCTGGGCGACCTGGGTGCCATCGACCCGGCCTACGATGCCGCCGCCTCCTCAGCCTGCCCGGCCCTGGACAACTTTGTGGTCGCAGACACGGCCGCGGCGACCCGGTGCGTTGAGCTGCTGCGCAAAGGCAAGCTGGGCGTCGCGACCTTCCTCATCCTGGACAAGCAGGCCGGCCTGGCCAAGGCCGCGGCCCGCCCGGGCGCTCCGCCTGAGGGCGCGCCCCGCCTGTTTGACCTCATCCGCCCGGCCTCGCCCGACCTGGCTCCCGCCTTCTTTTACGCGACCCGGGACACGGTCGTCGCGGCCGACCTGGAGCAGGCCACCCGCATTGCCTATGGGCCCGACCGGCGGTGGGCGCGCGCGGTCACCCTGGCGGGCGAGCTGGTCAACGAGGCCGGCACCCTGACGGGTGGGGGCGGCAAACCCCGCACTGGGCGCATGCGCGTCGGCAAAGGCGCCCCGCCCGGCGCGTCCGCCTCGGACCGGCGGGCGGCGGTGGCCGAGATTGAGCGGGGCGTGGCCGACCTGGCGTGCGCGGAGCGGGCGTGCGCGACTGCCAAGGCGGCCGCGAAGGATGCGGAGGGCCGGGCGCGGGCGGCGGACCGGCGGGCGGCGGACCTGGCATCCACCGCGCCTCGCGCCCAGCTGGAAGCCGACGCGGCGCGCGCCCGGGCCGCGGATCTGCGGGAGGCGATGGACGGGCTGCGCGCCCGGGCGACGGTCGGCAGCGACGCGGCAGCAGAACAAGCGGCCGCCGAGGCCGCGCTCGCGTCTGCCCGCGCCTCCCTCGCGGCCGCCGAGGTAGACGCCGTCGACTTCCGTGCCTTTGTCGCTGAAGCTGAGCGGGCGCTGGAGGAGGCGGGCGGGCCGGCCCTGCAGGCCAAGAAAGCCGCCATCAAAGCCCTGGAACGGTCCATCGCACAAGCCGACGCCGATGCGGCGCGCGCGCGGGCGGGCGGGTCGGCCGCCCGCAAAGCTGCCGCCGCCGCGACCGCCGCCGCCGCCGCGACCGCCGCCGAACGGGACGACGTCCTCGCCGCCCTGGCCGACCGGGAAGCCCAGTTCAAGGCCCTGGAAGAGCGCGCCCTGGCCGTCATGGGCGACGCCCAGGCGGCGGGGGCGGAGTTGGAGGGCCAGGTCGCAGGGTTGGAAGCCGCGACGGCCGCCCTGGATGCCAAGCGGCGGGAGGCCGGCGTCATCCGGGCGGTGGAGGCCGACATCCAGAGCGCCCTGGTCGACATAAAGGAGGCGGCCGCCGCGGAGGCCGCCAAGCTGGCCAAGCTGGAGGACAAGGCGTCGGCCGCGCGGGAGGCGGTCAAGGCGGCGGCCGTCCTGAAAGCAGAGGGCGTGGCGGAAGACGCGGCCGCGCTCGCGCGCGCGGCGGGCGCGGCCAAAGCCGCGACCGCCGCGACGGAAGCCTCGGAAGCCGCGGCGGCTGCTGCCGATGCGGCCGCCCTCGCGTCTGCTGCGGATGACACTGACGACGGCACGGACAAGCCGGACGTGGGCGACGACGCCATGGACGCGGACGGGGCGGCGGCGGCGGAGGAGGAGGAGGAGGCAGGGGTAGGGGTGGACGGCGATGGTGCCGCCGGCGCGGGCGACCCAGCCGCGGACGCCGCGGCGGCCGCGCTGGCCGCCCTCCGCGCCGCTCCACCTCCCGACCCCCTCACCGATGAGGCCCTGGACGCGGCCTCCCTGGACGACGCCCAGTACCGGGTGGCCGTCCTGGAGGACGAGCTCGCCCGGGCCGCCCCGGACCTGGCCGCCGTGGCCGCCCACCGGCGCAAGGCCGCCGACGCAGCCGCCAAGGCGGCCGCCCTCGACGCGCTCACCGCCTCCCGCAACGCCGTCCGCGCGTCCTACGACGGCCTGCGCAAGCGCCGCCTGGACGAGTTCATGGCCGGCTTCAACGCCATCTCCCTGCGTCTGAAGGAGATGTACCAGATGATCACGCTGGGCGGGGACGCCGAGCTGGAGCTGGTCGACTCGCTCGACCCGTTTGCGGAGGGCGTCGTCTTTTCGGTGCGCCCGCCCAAGAAAGCGTGGAAAAACATCGCCAACCTGAGTGGGGGCGAGAAAACGCTGTCCTCCCTGGCCCTGGTCTTTGCCCTGCACCACTTCAAGCCGACCCCGCTGTACGTGATGGACGAGATCGACGCGGCCCTAGACTTCAAGAACGTGTCCATCGTGGCCCACTATATCAAGGAACGCACCAAAGGCGCCCAGTTTATCATCATCTCGCTGCGCAACGACATGTTTGAGCTGGCCGACCGCCTGGTGGGCATCTACAAGACGCACGACGCCACCAAGAGTGTGGCAATTGACCCCCGGGATTACGCGACGGCGGAGGCGCCGCTGCCGGCGGCAGCGCCCGGGGCGGCGGCCAAAAAGGGTGGTGGCGGGGTGGGCGTGGGTGTGGGTTTGGAAAACCGGCCAGCCGTGGTACCACCGCTGTGAGAATTTTGTGTGTGTGTGTGTGTGCGTGTGCGACCACGCTTTCTCTCAACACCCAGCACACCTGCCCCCCCCTTCTGGTAGCCACATGGAGGGAGAGACCGTGCGCACGGCGGGACGTGAGAAAAATAGGACGAAAGAAAAAAACAACGCTCTACACACTTCTCTGTCACCCCCCCCCCCCCTCATAAATCATTTCACATGCCATCCGCCTCCCGCCGCTCCCGCACGCGGGCAACCACGACCGTGATGTCATCCGCCTTGCCGCCCGAGTAAATCATGTTGAAGGCGGCGGAGGCGCTCACGGAGTAAGGGGTCATCCCTTTCTTGTCGACCGACCCTGCAAACGCGGCGGCCGCCAGGCGGCGTGCCAGGGCGGCCGGCGCCTCCGGCACCCACCGCCCGCCCGACCCGCTGGCGCCCTGGTCCAGGGCCGCCAGCAGGCCGTCATCGCCCAGGTTGTCCCACAGCCCGTCCGAGCCGAGGATGACAACGTCGCCGGGGGCCACGGGCAGGGTGGCCAGCATGGCGTCGCCCGCACAGTCGGCCGCGCCGTGGTGGCCCAGCTGGTACGGGCGCCCGAACTCGTGCTCCTGCTGCGGGGACTTGAACTTGATGACCCGGGAGGAGACCGCCCCGTTGGCCTGGTGCAGGCCCGGGTTGTAGGCCAGCGAGATCTCGCCGCCCGTCAGCGAGTTCTGGGTGAGCCCGTACGCAGACGCCCGCCCGGCGACGGCAAATCCCGAGTCGCCCACGTTGGCGGCCGTCAGCGCGCCCCGGGCCGGGTCCAGCAGGATGACGCACGCGGTGGCGGAGCCCTGGACGCCGCTGTGCAGGGTGGCGGCTTCGGCGCCCGCCAGGACGGCGGCCGGGTCGGCCACCCCGGCCGCGACCTGGGCGGCCGCTGCAGACATGAGGGTCCGCGAAAAGGCGCCCGCGTCGATGCCCGCCTCCCGCCACGCGTACACGCCGTCCGCGACGCCCAGGGCGATGAGGCGGCGCACCGTCGTCGCCGACCCGTCGGACGAGCCCAGGGAGGGCACGCCCGGCGGGAGGGGCAGGGGCGGGCCGACCGCGGTGAAGTAGGCGTCCTCGCCCGCCCACCCGCCCGCCGCCCGGCACACTCCGCGCGCGCCGGGGCCATCATTCTTGACCTTGTCCGGGTGGGGCAGGGCGGCGGCGCCCACGTCAAAGGCCAGGGCTGGTGCGGGAGCCGGGACGGGGCGGGACCGGTGCGGGGCGCTGCCGGCAAAGGCCATGGACAGCGGGAGCGGGGCGGCCGGCGGGGCGGGCGCGCGGCCGCCTCGTGGCCGCTGGTGTTGTGGGGGCGCCAAGGGGGGGGCGCCACCGGCACCGCCGCCCGACGCCAGGCCCCACTGGCCCCAGGCGCCGGCGGCCGCGGCGGCGGCGATCGGGTCGTTGGCCGCCCACTGCGGGGCGGAGGCCGCCGCGCCGGCCGCCGCCGCCGGGCCTCCTCCGCCCCCCTCCGGCACGAGCTCCCGCGCCATGACCGCTGCCTGGCGGGACTCGTACTCATCGTTCGACCCCAGCCAGGCCGCGCAGGGGAAGGTGATGGGGGCGGCCCCACCGGGCGGCGTCACGCACAGGCGGTCCAGGAACCAGCCGCTGCCCGGCCCGCCGCCCCCGCCCCCCCCACCCGCCTGGTCGGCCGAGGGCGGGACCTGGGCGACCTCGACCCGGACCAGCCTGCCCAGCGCCGCCGGAATGGTCAGCTCGTACGCCTGGCGGGACCCGCGCTCGAAGCCGTACTCGTCCTGGTCGTTGCCTGAGGAGAGGAGAAGGGGGTGTGGGGGGGGGGGGGGGGGGGGGAGGACCCGGGGAGAAGGTGGGTTGTGGGGATCGGGGCCCCCGGGGGGGGGGGGGGGGGGGGGGCGCCCCCCCCCGA